>ERZ791934.1629-NODE-1629-length-19600-cov-8.589665_pt1 | contig 19600 bp, 17 predicted proteins | sample MGYA00510125_ERZ791934 | MGnify/ENA primary metagenome ERZ791934 (study PRJEB30046, sample SAMN00993240) | human gut metagenome | study: EMG produced TPA metagenomics assembly of the A metagenome-wide association study of gut microbiota in type 2...
GGACGTTTAGACGCAAGAAGGACGCTGAAGAGCTTAGTTGCGGATTTGAGGTACACCAATTCCATTGTATGCTGTTTCAACATTTCCTCCTTATTCTCCATTTTCCAAGAAATAGGCAACACGAGCATTTCAGCACCATACATCCAAGGCTTATAAGTCTGTCCGTAATTGTCTGTCGGCTCCAAAGTCACAATAGGAGCAGTTTCTGGTATAGCCTCCATCTCCATATTTTCCACAGAACTTACATGTTTGGTAGAATAAGAATCCACAGCAATTGCACTGACTAACTTTATACGATAATCCTGCGGAGTAAAAGTACTACCCTCAGCTTTAGTTGCCGGAGTATCTTCCACATATTTAAAAGCAATCTGAGCTAAATCAGTACCCGACATTTTAAAGCCCTGAGCTTCCATTTCTGTAACGGAAGCCATTGTCGGATGATATGTATTGCCATATAAATCAACAAAATAACTCCCCATTACAGTGCGTACATATCCTATTCCATCATACATGCTTTCGCCGGCATCATCATTAAGACACGAAGTAAAAGAAACGCCCATTAATAAGGTAAAGGCAACCATTAAGAATTTCAATTGTTTCATAAACATTATTTTTTAGAGTTTGCAAAGATATAAAATTCAATTCACATAAGGTAAATGCAGAAACTTAAAAAATACTGCAACTGTTACTCTATTATTTTCGCAAACGACTCTAAATGTTCATCTACATAGCTTGCAACCAAAGCCGTATACTCCTCTTCTTTCTCCAGAAACTCATCTTCCAACTCATCAAAAGCCTCATACTGCTCGTACATTGCCATAAATTCGTCATCAGTACGCTCACGTTCCAAATCTTTACGATGGACATCATATATCTTTTTGGCGGCATACACCAATTTGCTTAAATCGCCCACTCCCCACAAACGCATTACTTTGGCAAACGGATTGGCAAAGATATAGCCACCATATCCGTTTTGTACCAATTGGCAGAAGCCACCTTCCATGAGTTCGTCGCGGAATATCTGATACGCCAGCAACGAATGCTGTTCTCCGGTAAGCAACGGCATCGTATCGGCAGTAAGTTCGCCGCCTATCACTCTTTTATATGCATCTGTAAATACTTGGATGAAAGCATCCATTCCCTCGCCCGCAGCTTGTTGCAAAGCCGCATCAGTAACTTCTACCATAATAGTATGTATATTGAATTAACGCTGCAAAGTTAATACAAAAACTGCAAAGTCTACTTTACATTCCACAGAGTTACAACTTATTATTACCTATTTTTAATAAAAAAGTCAAATTGAACGGTTGGCAGAAAGCAAGAAAACGACTACCTTTGTGACCGTTTAATAAAACATAGAACTACGTTTTTTAAATTATAACTTAAAAAAGAGCTAATTATGACTTATTCACACGAAGTGGAACACATGTGTGTTGTAAAGAAGGGTCCTAACCACGGACCGGCTCCCATACCCGAAGAAGGCAAATGGGTAAAATCAAAAGAAATAGTTGATATTTCAGGTCTGACACATGGTGTAGGTTGGTGTGCTCCTCAGCAAGGTGCTTGTAAACTGACTTTGAACGTTAAAGAAGGTGTCATCCAAGAAGCATTGGTTGAAACAATCGGCTGCTCCGGTATGACTCACTCGGCTGCTATGGCTGCTGAAATCCTTCCGGGCAAGACAATCCTCGAAGCATTGAACACCGACCTCGTTTGCGACGCTATCAATACAGCAATGCGCGAACTCTTCCTGCAAATCGTTTACGGTCGTACTCAGTCTGCTTTCTCTGAAGGCGGTTTGATTATCGGTGCCGGTCTGGAAGACTTAGGTAAGGGATTGCGCAGCCAGGTAGGTACTCTATACGGTACTTTGGCAAAAGGTCCCCGTTACCTGGAAATGGCAGAAGGTTATATCAAGACTATTGCTCTTGACAAAAACGATGAAATCTGCGGATACGAATTCGTTCACATGGGTAAATTCATGGATGAAATCAAGAAAGGTACTGATGCCAACGAAGCTTTGAAGAAAGTAACCGGTACTTACGGACGCTTCACTGCAGAACAGGGAGCTGTTAAACACATTGATCCACGTCACGAATAATATAAGGAGGAAAGAAACTATGATTAGAGAAGTAAAATTTGAAAGTCAAGACCGTCGTATCAAAGGTATCATCGAAGCCTTGAACGCCAACGGCATCAAAGACATAGAGGAAGCTAACGCCATCTGCGAAGCTGCCGGACTCGATCCTTATAAGACGTGTGAAGAGACTCAGCCTATCTGCTTTGAGAACGCAAAATGGGCTTATGTTGTAGGTTGTGCCATCGCTATCAAGAAAGGCTGCAAGAACGCTGCAGATGCTGCCGAAGCAATCGGTATCGGTTTGCAGGCATTTTGTATTCCGGGTTCTGTAGCCGACGACCGCAAGGTAGGTATCGGTCACGGTAATCTGGCTGCCATGTTGCTCCGCGAAGAGACTAAGTGTTTTGCTTTCTTGGCAGGTCACGAATCATTCGCTGCTGCAGAAGGTGCAATCAAAATCGCAGCTAAAGCTGACAAAGTACGTAAAGAACCTTTGCGTTGTATCCTGAACGGTTTGGGCAAGGATGCTGCACAAATCATCTCCCGTATCAACGGCTTTACATATGTTCAGACTCAATTCGACTACTATACAGGTGAACTGAAAGTTGTTCGTGAAATCGCATACAGCGATGGTCCTCGTGCCAAAGTAAAATGCTACGGTGCTGACGATGTTCGCGAAGGTGTGGCTATCATGTGGAAAGAAGGCGTAGACGTATCCATCACAGGTAACTCTACCAACCCGACCCGTTTCCAGCACCCGGTTGCAGGCACCTACAAGAAAGAATGCATCGAGCAGGGCAAGAAGTACTTTTCCGTAGCATCCGGCGGCGGTACAGGACGTACCCTTCACCCGGACAACATGGCTGCAGGACCGGCTTCCTATGGTATGACAGATACATTGGGACGTATGCACTCTGACGCTCAGTTTGCAGGATCCTCTTCCGTACCGGCTCACGTTGAGATGATGGGCCTGATCGGAGCAGGCAACAACCCGATGGTTGGTATGACGGTTGCAGTTGCGGTTTCTGTAGAGGAAGCGGCTAAGGCTGGCAAGTTCTAAGAAAAACTTATTTTATAATGATTCCAGGAATTGTGAGTTGTGCTGATAAGTTTTGAAAATGAATATGTATAGATCAAAAGCGGAAAGCAGAATGCTTTCCGCTTTTGCAGTTTTGCCATTTTTATGGTATCCTATATCAGGATGCAAATTTGTGGAGCAGCATCCAAATAAGGAAAAGGATGAAGAGAAAATGGGCGCGTTATACATGATAAGCAGGGCGATATCAATAGGGATTATTATTGGCTTCCTGGGAGGAGGCGTAAAAATGGCCGTGAAGAAGAATTACTCCGAGCGGGAGATTTTAAAGAGACGCAAATTCGTAGACAAGGCTGCATTTGTGCTGAAGTATATGACCTTTCTTCTGCTGTGCCTGGGGCTTGTCTGGTGCGTGTATTTCCTGATTCTGGGAGCCATAGCGCCGGGAAAGGCAGAATATGCCAACAATATGTCTGAATTGATCGTTGCCGTGCTTACCGTGATTTCCATTGTCTTTGCTTTTGTCGAGTTCTTAAGGCGTACGGACGATAAAGACGATAAAGACGGCAAGAAGGATTGATACATATTAGGGGGAGACAAGACAGAAAAGGGGAGTAAAAAATATGAAGAACGTTAAGAAAATCGTGGCATTCGTGATTGCTGCCGCGCTGGTTGCCACGGGATATGCAAGTTTGGATGATGTGGCTGGCATGCTGGGCGAGCCGGAGGCGAAGATTGCAGATACGATCGCCGAGGGCGAGATGAAAGTCACATTCCTGGATGTAGGACAGGGAGACTGCACGCTGATCCAGGCAGGCGGACAGAACATGGTGATGGATGTAGGCAATAATGACCAGGGAGAGCGGGTGGTCTCCTATCTTAAGGAGCAAGGGATCGGGAAACTGGATTACCTTCTTCTCAGCCATCCGGACGCAGACCACATCGGCGGAGGGGATAATGTTCTGGAGAACTTTGAAGTACAGACGGTGATCATGCCGGAGGTAGCCAATGATACCATGACCTACCAGGAGGTAATGGAAGAGATCAGCCGATACGATGTGGACGTAAAGTACCCGGAGGTAGGAGATATCTTTACGCTGGGAGATGCGGAATTCACCATCCTGTGTCCCAAGCCGGAACTTTTAAGCCAGGATGACCTGAACAATTCATCCGTTGGCATCAAGCTGGTCCATGGAGAGAATTCCTTCGTTATGTGCGGGGACGCCGAAGCGAAGTCGGAGCAGGAAATGGTAAAGCGCTTTGGAAGCAGTCTGGAATGCGATGTGTTAAAGTGCGGCCATCATGGAAGCAGCACGGCTACAAGCGATGAATTTCTTGCGGCTGTCAATCCCACGTGGGCAGTCATCAGCTGCGGAAAAGAGAATCGTTATGGCCATCCACATTCAGAGGTTCTGGACAAATTAGAAAATGATGATGTCCAGATCTACCGGACGGATCTAAGAGGTACCATCACGGCAGTAAGCGATGGAACCCAGATCTCGTGGAAATGTGAGAAATAGTGGGAATATTCGAAAAATTATGCTGGTGCTTTAGCATGGAACAGTGTATAATAGGAGTGTTAAATACAAAATCCATAAACTTACGGATATGAGATTTATGAAGCAGAAGGAGAGAAGAGTATGAAGAAGAAGTTATTGGCAGCATTTTTATGTCTCGCGATGGCATTCTCACTTGCGGCGTGCGGAGACAGCGATGATGCGGGAAAGACTGACAAAAAGAAGGACAGCAAAGATGACGGCAAGAAAGTGTACCAGGTTGCCACGGACACGACATTTGCCCCATTTGAATTTGAGAATGATGAAGGCGATATGGTAGGCATCGATCTGGATATCCTGGCTGCAATCGCAGAAGACCAGGGATTTGAATACGAGCTGCAGATCGTCGGATTCCAGGCGGCAGTCAACGCTCTTGAGGCAGGACAGGCCGATGCGGTGATCGCTGGCATGTCTATTACGGATGAAAGAAAAGCGAAGTATGATTTCTCAGATGAATACTATCAGTCCGGCGTAGGAATGGCAGTAAAGAAGGATTCTGACATTGATTCTTATGAAGACTTAAAGGGCAAGACAGTAGCGGCCAAACTCGGTACGGAAGGCTGTACATTTGCGGAGTCTATCGCGGACCAGTATGGATTTACGGTGACACAGTTTGAAGATTCTTCTACCATGTACCAGGATGTTATATCCGGAAATACGGTTGCATGTTTTGAAGATTATCCGGTTATGGGATATGAGATTTCCCGCGGACTGGAACTGAAGCTTCCTTTAGATATGGAAAAAGGCGCGCCTTATGGCTTCGCCGTTATGAAGGGCGAGAACGCGGAACTTCTTAAGATGTTCAATGCTGGACTTGCAAACCTGAAGGAAAGCGGCAAATATGATGAAATATTAGATACATACATTAAGAAGTAGATAGGAGTCTTACCATGGATATCATTCGAGTACTACAGGAATATTGGCCATCTTTTTGCAAAGCGCTGATGATCACGCTGGAGATGACGGTGTTTTCCCTGATCTTTGCGACGATCATCGGAACCATCGTGGGATTATTCAATGTCTCCAAGATCAAGCCGCTGCAATTCATTGCCAATATTTACATAGACATTGTCAGAGGAACCCCTCTGCTGGTCCAGGTATTTATCATGTACTATGGACTGACGCAGTTTCTGCAGTTCCAGTGGCCGGCAATCGGAGGATTTACATCAGCCTTCGTCGCAGGCGTGGTAACGCTCAGTTTTAATGCCGGAGCCTATATGGCGGAGATCATCCGCGGCGGTATTGAGGCAGTGGATAAGGGGCAGATGGAAGCAGCAAGGAGTCTGGGCCTTCCTTATAAGAAGGCAATGTGGAAGATTATCCTTCCACAGGCATTCCGCACCATGCTTCCGTCCATCATCAACCAGTTTATCATTTCCTTGAAGGATACTTCTTTGATATCTGTAATCGGACCAAGAGAACTGACCCAGAACGGCAAGATCATTGCTGCCAATTCATCCACAAGGGTTATGGCAATCTGGATTGTTGTAGCGTTATTCTATCTGGTGGTATGCACGATCCTTTCCAGAGTAGCAAAACTGGTAGAGAGGAAGGTGTCATATGGAAAGTAAGATTAGCGTAAAAGGACTGAAGAAGAATTTTGGCAAGCTTCAGGTATTGAAAGGAATGGATGTGGAGGTAAGAGAAGGCGAGGTCGTATGCCTCATCGGCCCTTCCGGCTCAGGAAAGAGCACATTTCTCAGATGCCTGAACAGGCTGGAGGATATCACGGACGGAACCGTTGTAGTGGACGGCTACCAGATATCAGATAAAAGCATTGATATCAATAAGGTGAGAGAGAATATCGGCATGGTATTCCAGCATTTTAATCTCTTCCCGCATCTGTCCGTATTGGAGAACATCACCATGGCTCCGGTAGAATTAAAGAAGATGTCAAAGGATGAAGCCGATAAGAAGGCAAAGGAACTTCTCAAGACCGTAGGGCTTGAAGAAAAGGCAGATGTCTATCCGGCGCAGCTTTCCGGCGGACAGAAGCAGCGTGTGGCGATTGCCCGGGCGCTGGCCATGAATCCGGACATCATGCTTTTTGATGAGCCGACTTCCGCGCTTGACCCAGAGATGGTAGGAGAAGTGCTGGAAGTCATGAAGCGCCTGGCCGCAGAGGGCATGACCATGGTCGTGGTTACTCACGAGATGGGATTTGCCAAGGAAGTGGCACATAGGGTGATCTTCATGGATGATGGCGTGATCGTGGAAGAAGGGAAGCCAAAAGAAGTTTTTGGCAATCCGCAGAATCCAAGAACCATTGATTTCCTGAATAAAGTATTGATCTAGCACGCCTGCACGGCAAAGCGCATAAGGGCTGGAGATGGAAGCATAATCTGCTTGCATTTCCGGCTCTTTTTTGTATCATAGGAAACTTCGTTCCATTTCCTTATAAATTCTTTAGAAATGCCTTTTATACTGTCCTCATAAGGAGGAATCAGATATGAATCATACCATACTAGAAACCCAGACATTGACCAAAACATTCCGCAGCCAGGAGGCGGTAAAGAATATTTCCCTGTGCGTCCCTGAAAACTGCGTATATGGCCTGCTTGGCCCCAACGGGGCAGGCAAGTCTACGCTTCTTAAGATGATCACAGGCATCTTAAGGCCCACATCGGGGCAGATACGCTTCCAGGGCCACCCATGGTCCAGAAAGGATCTGGCAGACATCGGGGCGCTCGTTGAGACGCCGCCTGTATACGAGAACCTGACGGCATGGGAAAATCTGAAGGTACGCGCCATCATCCTGGGCGTGCAAGATGAAAGGATCGAAGAAGTGTTGGAACAGGTGGACTTAAAATTTACCGGCAAAAAGAAGGCGGGAGAATTCTCTTTGGGAATGAAGCAGAGACTTGGAATTGCCATTGCCTTGCTCAACCGACCCAAACTGCTGGTTCTGGATGAGCCGGTGAATGGGCTGGATCCCATCGGCATCCAGGATCTGCGCCAGATGATACGAAGATTTCCAGAACAGGGGATTACCGTTATTGTTTCCAGCCATATCCTAAGCGAGATCGAGCAGACGGCAGACTATATCGGGATTATTGCCGGCGGGACGCTGGGATATCAAGGGGGAATGCCAAAGAAAAACCATCTGGAAGAACTATTTATGAAGATTGCGATGGAGCAGGCGGGGAGGGAGAGAGATGCATAGATTTTATAAGGCGGAAAAACTAAAGAATCGTCATTCAGCCATCGGCAGATTAACAATTCTAATGCCGCTTATCAGCGTGATCCTGTCAGCCGTACTGACCAGCAGATTCTTCACCATTGACAGTTACAACTGGTGGTATATGATGCTGTTTCCAGGGCTCGTAAGCCTGATATGCGGACTTGCGGGACAGCGGGATAAGAAGATGGGGAACCGTTCCATCCTTACGCTGCCGGAAGATCCAAAGCATGTCTGGGACGGCAAGGTGCTATATGTCATACGAGAAGCCGCTGTGGCTCTGATCGTCATATTTGCCGCGTCCGTCGTAATTGCCGCAATCCTTCAAAGAGGCATGCAAATGTCTTTTGCAGTGTATCCGTCCCTGGGAAGCCAGGTGGCGGCGACGGCGCTGCTGCTGGTAACGTTTGTCTGGCAGGTGCCATTCTGCCTGATGCTTCAGCAGATTATGGGGATCTTCCCGATGCTGCTTCTAAATATGGGCACATACTTTGTCATAGCCGCCACGGCTTCCTTGAAGTCCTATTTCTTCCTGATCCCGCAGGCCATTGCCTCCAGGCTGATGTGCAGCGTGATCGGGGTGCTTCCCAACGGGCTTCCGGCAAGACCTGGTGAGATGACATTCTCGCCGGAACTGCTGGATACAGGTGCCCTGTTGCCAGGAATCGCCGCCTCCATGCTATGGCTTGCCATCTTCTGGATAGCCGGAAGGAAACTATATGAAAGGACGGTGAGAGGCTAAATGAGAGAAGTATTTCGTACGCTAAGGGCGGAATCCTGGAAGATGAAGCACACCTTGCTGCCGCTTCTTCATCTGCTGATTCCCGCGGCAGGAGCGGCCATCTTCCTGGTCTACTATCGTTTTGCCGCGTTTGGCGATATGGGGCAGGTCAGCGGCTATATACAGGTGCTGGCCATCGCGCTGCCTGTAGTGGCAAGCGTGCTGTGCTCCATGTCGGTGGAATTGGAGGCACAGAATCATTTTCAGACGTTCCTGAGCACGACGACCCGCAAGCACAGCCCGCTGCTGGGGAAATGGATCGTCCTTGCCTTATGGGGATTTGGTGCCATCTGCCTGGCGGTGGAGGGATTTGCGCTGGGATACCGGTACCTGCTGGGAAAGGCATCCGTCAGCCAGAAGGCGTATATGGCCATCATTGTGGCTATGACGGTAAGCCTGGCAAACCTGTATCTGATCCATCTATTTTTGAACTTGAAGGCATCCAAAGGCATCTCTATGTGCATAGGAATCAGCGAGTCCCTGGTGGCGGCATTGTTCCTTACGGGCCTGGGGGAAGGAATCTGGCAGTATGTCCCATGCGCTTACACTGGAAGATGGGCTTCATATCTGCTATTATATGATTCAGGGAGAAAAGAGATGGCAGCCGCAGGCCTTAAGGGAGAAACTATGCTGGTCTGCCTGCTGGTATCGGCAGGCATCTGGATCCTGGTATTCCTGTGGTTCGGACTATATGAAGGAAGGCAATGCAATGACTAGGATATTGGCGATTGACGATGAAAAAGATATACTGATGCTGATCAAGAATGCGCTGGCAAAGGAGGGCTATGACGTGACGCTTCTAAGCGATCCTCTGAAAATTGGGGAATTGAATCTGAATGCGTACCAGCTGATCCTGCTGGATGTGATGATGCCGGGGCAGGATGGATTTTCCCTGTGCCGGGACATCCGGGACCAGGTAGACTGCCCCATCCTGTTTTTGACGGCCAAGGTTCAGGAGGCGGATATTATGGAAGGCCTTGGCATCGGCGGGGATGACTACATTACCAAGCCCTTTGGAATCGGAGAACTGCGGGCAAGGGTTGCAGCCCATCTAAGAAGAGAGGGAAGACAGAAGAAGAATGCGGTCTCGGTGGGAGACGTGCAGTTCCTGCTTCAGGCAAAGCAAGCGGTGTATGAAGGAAAGGCGCTGGAACTGACCAAAAGCGAGTATGCGATCTGCGAGTACCTGGCATTGAATCACGGACAGGTGTTTTCCAAAGACAGAATCTATGAGCACGTCTTTGGATATGACGGGGAAGGCGACAGTTCCGCGATTACAGAACATATCAAGAACATAAGGGGCAAGTGCCAGAAGGCGGGATTTGCGCCGATAGAGACCGTATGGGGGATTGGATACCGATGGAAGTAAAAAGAAAGCCAAAGACGATAGCAGCCATATTCATTCGATATATCAGCCTGTTCTGCGTCAATACGCTTTTGATCCTGGGCATCCTTTTCCTTGCCTTCAGTGTGCTGATCAATATAGGAAGCATCCGCAGGGCAGATGATATGCAGACCCGGCTGAACGAAAACGTTTCCGCCATCAAAAAAGCCGACAAGGTTACAAAAGAGATTCTTCCGGAAGGGTGCGGCTACGGGGTTTATGACAAAGACGGCACCTATCTTTATGGGACTTATGGGGAGATAGAAGCCAAGGAAGCGTGGAAGAACTATAAGGAAGATAATATCTATGCAAGGGGCAAGGGATACTACCGGTTCATTGCCAAGGAAGATGGAGAACTCTGTATCGTTAACTATTTCATTGAGGCCAGATATACGAACGCAGTATGGAACCGTTACCTGCCAAGCCCAGCGATCATGATAGTGATTCTCTTTGTCCTGCTGTTCCTTGTTCAGACAGTTATACTGGCGCGCAGTTTTGGGAAACATCTGTCACGGAGGCTTGAGGCCATGAATGAGATGACGCAGAAGATTCAGAGGAGAGATCTGGAATTCGACGAGGAACATTCCGATATCAAGGAGATCGATCAGGTGATGGATTCCCTATACAAGATGAAATGCGCGTTAAAGGAATCCCTGGAAGAGCAGTGGAATCAGGAGAAGGAGACGCAGGAGCAGATCGCGGCTCTGGCACATGATATCAAGACGCCCCTTACGATCATCAAGGGAAACGCGCAGCTTTTGGAAGAGGGCGGTCTTGCAAAAGAGGAGCAGGAGTATAATCAGTATATTCTAAGGAATGTAGCGGAAATCGAGCATTATCTTGTCATGCTTCAAGAGATGCTCATGTCTGCAAAGGAAACGGAAGAAATAGAGACGATTAGCTGTCAGGAATTGGGGGAATGGCTGGAAGAGCAGGCCAGACTTCAGGCAGCTGCATCCAGACAGAATATTATCTGCATAAAAGGAGAATTGACAGGAAAGGCCCGGTGCGTCCGCAGCCAGATCGGACGGGCATGGAACAATATAATCAGCAATGCCCTGGAATATAATCCTGTGGAGGGACAGCTGCGGATAGACCTTCAGGCTATAAACGAGGAAGAAACGGATTATCTAATGGCAAAGGTGACGGACTGCGGCAAGGGCTTTGATGCCAGAGACCTGGAGCATGCCACAGAGCAGTTCTATCAAGGCGATGAAAGCCGCCACGACAGGAGCCACTATGGCATCGGGCTAAGTACGGCGGCCAGATTTGCCGCCGCACAAGGAGGAAGACTTAGACTTTCCAACTCCGAAGAGACAGGCGGCGCGGAGGCAGCGCTGTATCTTAGACTGGAATAAGCAATTTTATGCTATCGTGCTTCCACCATGATTTCTTCCGGATTGACAGTCCAACTGTCAATGGTTCTGCCGCCTTGTTCCATCGGCTTATCGCACACAAGGATCGTCACGTTAAAGGCAGCTTCAATCGTATAGTTAAACTCATCGGAGAAGAGGACTGCCTTATTCTTGGAGTCAGGGGAAATGCGGTCGTATTTCATATACGGAGCCATTTCCGTTAGTAGATCATAAGCAGTTCCATCTTTATCAATGATATTCCCCCACTTATCTTTGCCGCGGGAACGGTATCCTGGCTGGGCGGTCATAAGGAGATTAACTTTCCCGTACGCTTTGCCCTTTTCTAATACGGCATAGACATAGCGGATAGAATGAGGCGGAACTTTTACTTCCTGGCATGGGAGGGTATATTTGAGCACTTGCGAGCCGGACTGTGTTTTCGTCTCTGTATAGCTGAAGTTCATATTATATTGGAGACGGAAACCTGCTTTAAAGCATTTGGGGCCAAAAGATATATTTGCTTCTAATTCCATGCCAAAATTGCGCGTATTGGATTGGGAAGAACTCCAGGATGTGGAGATCTCCTTGCCAAATTCACCGGTCTTTAGCGTTTGTTCTTCAGGGCTAGAGTTGTTCAGTACTGCGTTTGCCATCAATTCAGGCGAAGTGGGTTCTACGGTGGGCGTGTCTGTTTCAGACACGTCCCACGGATTCATTCTTCTAAAACTAGAACTTGCGAACACGGTCATTGTGGCGTCGTCTTTTCTCCGGTACCATTCCTTTGCGGCCTCATAGATCGGATAGGCCCAGTATTTTTTGTCCATTTCGGTTACCTCGATAGGATATAAGGTATCTTCATTCATAGTATGTCTCCTTTCTTGCTTACAATTTTGCCGTACATGAACTGTTTATTAAATCCAGCATATCATAGCGTCTTGCTTTTGACTATGCATTTTCTGATATGCCGTCACTTTGAGCCGCAATTTGATCGAATACGACTTGCTAGGTAAAAAAAGAACTATCGCACGTTCAATTAGCGCGATAGTTCTTTTGCATGTGTTGTATAAGAAGCAGATTATGAATTCTGGCTTGCTTCCATATTCTTATTGGCAGTGGACAGCATCAACTTGATCCTGTTCAGCTGGTTTACTTCGCTTGCCCCTGGATCAAAGTCGATAGCCACCACGTTGGAGTTCGGATGGCGTCTCCGGAGTTCTTTGATCACGCCCTTTCCTACCACATGGTTGGGCAGGCAGGCAAACGGCTGGGTACATACGATGTTCGCGGCGCCGCTGTGGATCAGTTCCAGCATTTCTCCGGTTAAGAACCAGCCCTCTCCGGTCTGGTTGCCAAGAGATACGATCTCGGAAGCCATCTTGCCAAGTTCGTCAATCTTTGCCGGCGGATCAAAATGCCGGCTCTTCTTAAACGCTTCTGTGGCAGGTGCCCGGAACCATTCTAACGCCTTGATGCCAAGATTTCCCATGGTTGCCTTGGACTTCTTCATGCCCAGGTGGGACACTTTGAAGTTCTGGTTGTAGAAGCAGTAGAGCAGGAAGTCCAGAAGATCAGGCACCACGGCCTCGGCCCCCTCGCTCTCCAGCAGATCCACCAGATGATTATTGGCGGCGGGAAGGAACTTCACCAGAATCTCGCCTACCACGCCTACCCGCGGCTTCTTCACATCCAGCAACTCCAGGTTATTGTCGAAGTCCTCGATAATCTCCCGGCATAATTGCTTGAACCGCCTCCTGGAAGGATAGCCTTGGGAGAGGAACTCCTTGCAGACGCCCTTCCACTTTTCGTGCATAGCATTGGCAGAGCCAGGCACTGCCTCGTAAGGCCGCATCCGGTAGACGCATTTCATGAAGATGTCTCCGAAGATCGCCGCATAGATTCCACGCAGGGCCAGGGAAGGGGTAATCTTGAATCCTGGGTTGCCTTCCAGGCCGCTTAGGTTGATAGAGATCACTGGGATGTGCCCGAATCCGGCCTTTTTAAGCGCCCGGCGGATAAAGCCGATATAGTTGGAAGCACGGCATCCGCCGCCCGTCTGGCTGATAATGACGGCAAGTTTATCGGTGTTATATTTGCCGGAAAGGATGGCCTCCATGATTTGGCCGACGACCATCAGAGATGGGTAGCAGGCATCATTATTCACATATTTAAGCCCCATATCTACCGCCTGCTTATTGTCGTTTGGAAGGACTTCCACATGATAGCCGGATGCCTGGAAGGCAACCTCCAGCAGATCGAAGTGGATGGGCGACATCTGCGGGCACAGGATGGTATAGTCTTTGCGCATCTCCTTGGTAAACGGAACCTTGGTGATGGCGGCAGATTGTATCTTGCGCTTATCGTTTCTCTGTTCTCTTACCCGGATAGCGGCGAGAAGAGAGCGGACACGGATTCTGGCCGCGCCCAGATTATTTACCTCGTCGATTTTCAGCGATGTATAGATCTTATCCGATTCATTCAGGATGGAAGCCACCTGGTCGGTTGTTACGGCATCCAGGCCGCATCCGAAGGAATTCAGCTGGATCAGATCCAGATTATCGGTCGTCTTCACATAGTTCGCGGCAGCGTACAGGCGGGAATGGTACATCCACTGGTCCATGACGTTGAGCGGCCGCTCCACCGGATTCAAGTGGGAGACGGAATCTTCTGTAAGCACTGCGATGTCATAAGAGTTGATCAATTCCGGAATCCCGTGGTTTACCTCCGGGTCAATATGATAAGGGCGTCCGGCCAGAACGATGCCCCGGTTGCCGGTCTCATTCAGATACTGGATGGTTTCCTCGCCCTTGCTGCGCATATCCTGCCGGCAGGCTGCCAGTTCTTCCCATGCCGCATGCACGGCAGACTTGATCTCTCCTTCGGAAATCGAGAACTTGGAAGATAATTCTTCCACCAGCCGGTAGGAGATAGTCTCTTCATTTAAGAGCGAGAGGAACGGATGGATGAAATCTACGTCCCCATTTACAATGGCGTCAATGTTATTCTTGATATTCTCCGGGTAGGAGGTAACGATCGGGCAGTTATAATGGTTGTTGGCATCCTCGAACTCGTTGCGCTCATAAGGAACGCTGGGGTAGAAGATGTGCCGGATGCCCTGATCGATCAGCCACTGCACATGGCCGTGAGCCAGCTTGGCAGGGTAGCACTCGGACTCGCTGGGGATGGATTCAATTCCCAGTTCATATACCTTCTTGGTAGAAGAAGGAGAAAGAACCACGCGAAAGCCCAGAGTCGTAAAGAAGGTAAACCAGAACGGGTAGTTCTCATACATATTCAGGACCCGTGGGATTCCAATCGCGCCGCGTTTTGCCTCCTCTTCGCCGAGAGGCTGGTAATCAAAGTAGCGTTTCAGCTTATATTCAAACAGGTTGGGAAGCTTGTTCTGTGCCTTCTCCTTGCCAAGCCCCCGCTCGCAGCGGTTGCCCGTGATGAACTTGCGCCCGCCGCTGAAATGGTTGATGGTCAGACGGCAGTTGTTGGTGCAGCCCCTGCACTTGGTCATAGTGGTGGAGTACTCTAGGGCCTCGATGTCCTCGATGGACAGCATGGTCGTGCCTTCGCAGTCTATGTACCGTTCCCTGGCTATGAGAGCGGCCCCAAAAGCGCCCATAATGCCCGCAATATCCGGACGGATGGCGTGGCAGCCTGCAATCTTTTCAAAACTTCGCAGCACGGCATTGTTATAGAAGGTGCCGCCCTGTACGACAATGTGATTTCCTAGTTCGCTGGCGTCGGATACCTTGATCACCTTGAATAGCGCGTTCTTGATGACCGAGTAGGCAAGTCCGGCGGAAATATCGGATACTTCCGCGCCTTCTTTCTGGGCCTGCTTTACCTTGGAATTCATAAAAACGGTACAGCGGGTGCCAAGGTCGATCGGATTCTTGGCGAATAACGCTTCATGGGCAAAGTCCTCCACCGTGTAGTTGAGGGATTTGGCAAAGGTCTCTATAAATGAGCCGCAGCCGGAAGAGCATGCCTCGTTTAGCAGGACATTGTCTACCGTCTGGTTCTTAATCTTGATACATTTCATATCCTGACCGCCAATGTCCAGGATGCAGTCTACATCCGGCTCGAAAAAGGAGGCGGCATAGTAATGGGATACCGTCTCTACCTCCCCTTCATCCAGCAGGAGGGCGGCCTTGATTAGGGCCTCGCCGTATCCGGTAGAGCAGGAGTGGACGATCTCGACGCCCTCGGGCAGCTTGCTGTAAATGTCTTTGATCGCGTGGATCGTCGTGCCCAGCGGGTCTCCCTCGTTATTGTGGTAGAAGGAATACAGCAAGGTGCCGTCCTCGCCTACCAGGGCGGCCTTGGTGGTGGTGGAGCCGGCATCAATCCCAAGGAAGGCCTTGCCTGTATAGGTGTCCAGATCCTTAACCGGAACCTGATGCTTCGCATGGCGCTCGGCAAATTCCTTATAATCCGTCTCGCTGGAGAATAAAGGCTCCATGCGGTCTACCTCGAACTCCATCTTGATCTTGCCTTCCAGCCGGTTCTGCATCTCCTGGAGAGAGACATCCAGATCCTTTTTCGAGTTCATAGCAGATCCGATCGCCGCAAACAGGTGAGAATTGACAGGCACGATGGCGTGCTCGTCATCCAGCTTGAGGGTACGTACGAAGGACTCCTTAAGTTCAGACAGGAAATGGAGCGGTCCGCCAAGAAACGCTACATGTCCCCGGATTGGCTTGCCGCAGGCAAGTCCGCTGATCGTCTGATTAACGACGGCCTGGAAGATGGAAGCGGCCAGATCCTCTTTGGAAGCCCCTTCATTGATCAGAGGCTGTATGTCTGATTTGGCAAATACTCCGCATCTTGCGGCAATCGAGTACAATGCCTTGTAGTTCTTGGCATATTCGTTAAGGCCGGAGGCGTCCGTCTGAAGAAGGGAGGCCATCTGGTCGATAAATGAGCCCGTACCGCCGGCACATACGCCGTTCATACGCTGCTCCACATTTCCGCCTTCAAAATAAATGATCTTGGCATCCTCGCCGCCCAGCTCGATGGCCACGTCGGTCTGAGGCGCGTAGTGCTGCAGGGCCGTAGATACCGCAATTACCTCCTGCACGAATGGAACGCCAAGATGCTTGGCCAGCGTAAGTCCGCCGGAGCCGGTAATCACAGGAGAAGCGTGGACTGCGCCCAATTTGAAGATGGCTCTTCCAAGCAGATCGGAAAGAGTCTCCTGAATATTCGCAAAATGCCTTTCATAATCGGAAAAGGCGATATCGTTATTCTCATCCACCAAGGCGATTTTTACCGTGGTGGAGCCGATATCAATTCCTAATGTATATAATTCTTTCTGGCTCATAATATGTAACTCCTTATTACAAATGTATATCCCTCCATTGTCCGTACATGCCCGCAGTTTTAAGAATGCGGCTTCGGGAAGAGGAAGGGTATCTTCTTATTAATATGTGTTTTCTTGGTTTACAACTTGTAACATTATACGACAAAATATTTGAAATGACAATTCGCAAATGTGATAGAAATATAAAAAACCTGTTAAACTTCCATGGTAGAATTGACAAACAAACCTCAAAACGGTAGAATGACTACAGTGTGAAACGAAGAAAGCAGGGAGTAGAATTTATGAATAATTGGCTGAACAAACTGGAAAAAAAGATTGGAAGATTCGCGATTCCGAATCTCATCAACTATATTGTCATACTGTATGCTTTGGGATATGTAATTGTCATGCTGAACCCAATGATATATTTTCAATACCTTTGCCTTGATCCGGCTGCGATCCTGCATGGACAGATATGGAGGATTATAACATTTTTAGCGTTTCCTCCGTCTACCAATATATTCCTGTGCGCGTTGCTGCTGTATGTAGATTATCTGATCGGCCGGCAGCTGGAGGCAGTGCTTGGAACGTTCCGGTTCAACGTATTCGTGATCCAGGGCATCCTGCTTCACGCGATTGCGGCAGTCGTAGTATATGCATTGACCGGCATGCAGGTGGTTATGGATTCACAGTATATTATTATGTCCATGTTCTTTTTATTCGCGGCATTATTTCCGGAAGCACAGTTTATGCTGTATTTTGCCATCCCGATCAAAGGGAAATGGATTGCCTGGATTGACGCCATCTACTTTGGCTATGCGATTGTCAGCTACTTCCTGCCGTTCGGAAACGGAGGGAGCGCGAACGCGGCGCTGGCGGCCGCAGTATCCGTGATAAATGTCCTGCTCTTCTTTATGAGCGCAAGGAATACGAATCCTTATTCTCCTAAAGAGATGAAGCGGAAAAGAGAATACAAGAAGAAGGTGGAGCGGGCGCAGCGTCCCACGCACGTATATGAGAATGGGGCAAAACATAAATGCGCTGTCTGTGGAAGGACAGAACTGGATGATCCGAGCCTGGAGTTCCGTTACTGCTCGAAATGTAACGGCAACTATGAGTATTGCCAGGATCATCTGTTCACACATACACATGTAAAATAGAAATGAGAGAGGGAAGCAAAAGAATATGAAGAAAACGAAGATTATATGTACCATGGGACCCAATACCAACGATGCAGGACTGATGCGGGCGCTGGTTCAGAATGGAATGGATATTGCAAGATTTAATTTTTCTCACGGAGATCACGAGGAGCAGAAAGCCCGGATGGATATGCTAAAGAAGATCCGGGAGGAAGAAAATAAGCCGGTGGCGATTCTTCTGGATACCAAGGGGCCGGAGATCCGTACAGGGATATTAAAAGATGGGAAGAAGATCAACTTGCAGGCCGGGAACCTCTTTACATTGACGACAGAGGATATTGTTGGCGACGAGAGCAAAGTGTCTATCACTTATGCAGGCCTGGTTGAGGACGTGCAGGTTGGAAGCACGATTCTGGTGGATGATGGCCTGATTGGACTGAAAGTAAAGGAAAAGAAAGGCAAGGAGATCGTCTGTACCGTAATCAATGGCGGAGAACTCGGGGAGCGCAAAGGCGTCAATGTGCCAAATGTGCCGGTGCGCCTGCCTGCCATTACCGATAAGGACAGAGAGGATATCCGATTTGGCGTAGAACAGGAGATCGACTTTATCGCGGCATCCTTCGTCCGCAATGCAGAGTGCATCCTGGAGATCAAGGCATTCCTTCGGGAGTGCGGCGCGCCATATATTCCGATCATCGCTAAGATCGAGAATGCGGAAGGAATTAAGAACATCGATGAGATCATCCGCTGCGCGGACGGAATCATGGTTGCCCGTGGAGACTTGGGTGTAGAGATTCCGGCGGAGGAAGTGCCCTATCTGCAGAAGATGATGATCCAGAAATGTAATGATAATTATAAGCCGGTCATCACGGCAACCCAGATGCTGGATTCCATGATCCGCAATCCACGCCCTACCAGGGCGGAGGTTACCGACGTTGCCAACGCCGTATACGACGGCACGGACGCAGTGATGCTGTCCGGCGAGACTGCCCAGGGCAAGTATCCGTTGGAAGCGCTCCAGATGATGGTGCATATTGTTGAGAATACCGAGGAACATCTGGACTATGAAACGCTGCTCAAAAAAGCAGAAGAACACCGGATGAAGAGCACGTCAAGCGCTTTGGGACATGCAACGGTCACCACGGCCAATAACCTTGGCGCAAAATGCATTATTACGCCATCCGTATCCGGCGCGACGGCAAGAGTGGTATCAAAGTTCAAGCCGAGGACCGAGATCATTGGCGTGACGCCAAATGAGGCGACTTTGAGAAGAATGCAGATCTATTGGGGCGTAAGGCCATTAAAATCCATAGAATTCAGCACCACGGAAGATATCTGCAACGGAGCCATCGAACTGGTATGTGCCAAGCAGATCGCGGAGTCCGGAGATATCATCGTGCTGACGGCAGGAATCCCTTCCCCGAACGTACAGGCCCAGAAGACCAGCGTCAGCAATATAATGCGGATTGCGGTAGTGGATTAAGGAGAATTGAATTATGAAGTTGTGGCGCCGCCGGCGAGGGCAGGAGGATGATTCCTGCGACGCTTTGGCGCCTGCATCTCTTGCACGGTGTCGTAAGCCTGATGAAGAGTCGCCGATCGCGGCTCCTCTCCACCAGGCTAACGTCTCCGGCAATTCGTTGGCAATTCTTACGTGGAGTGCCTGCGTTTGGGTACGCCGTTCGAAGTTTGGGGTGGAAGTCATGGAAAATAAAAGAAAAGAAGCCAGTACAAAGGAAGAATGAGACGATGTTACAGTCTCCCCTGGGTACTGGCTTTT
>ERZ791934.1632-NODE-1632-length-19582-cov-19.255851_pt1 | contig 19582 bp, 15 predicted proteins | sample MGYA00510125_ERZ791934 | MGnify/ENA primary metagenome ERZ791934 (study PRJEB30046, sample SAMN00993240) | human gut metagenome | study: EMG produced TPA metagenomics assembly of the A metagenome-wide association study of gut microbiota in type 2...
TCCATTTCTCCATTTGCAGAAGTGTAGAAGTAGCAATCCATTAATGGAGATAATGCAGAAAACCATGAAGCATATACGGCTACATGTCCATTTCTCCATTTGCAGAAGTGTAGAAGTAGCAATCCATTAATGGAGATAATGCAGAAAACCATGAAGCATATACGGCTACATGTCCATTTCTCCATTTGCAGAAGTGTAGAAGTAGCAATCCATTAATGGAGATAATGTAGAAAAACCATGAAGCATATACGGCTCACTGCCGCTCTCCATTTGCAGAAGTGTAGAAGTAGCAATCCATCAATGGAGACAAGGAAAAGAAACCATAAGACATACACGGTTACATGCACATTCTTCATTTGCAGAAGTGTAGAAGTAGCAATCCGTTAATGGAGACAATGAAGAAAAACAATAAGGCGTATACGGCTACCTGTCATTCTCCATTTGCAGATGTGTAAAAATAACAATCCATTAATGGAGAATAGGGTATGGAAAGGGCAGATTTCCAGTACATACGTCTCCCTTATTCCTGAATTATGGGCGTAAGTCACATGATTCAGGAGAGATAGCCACCTTTTTATGGGGAGAGCAGCCGGCAAATGCCTGATGGAAATGACCCGAAAATCACAGGAGAATAACCGTACAATAGGCTGATACACAATTCCTATTGGAGAATGTTGTCCCCATTAGGGGACAGCAAGTTGTGTTTTCGTTTAACCGAAAACGAACGGTTTAACGGCTACCGCCGCCAAACCGTTTACCCCAAGGTATGCTCCAGAGTCGCATATCTGTATCAGGTATCAAAAAAGGATCAGACAGGTTGAATGAACCGGAAGGGTGAACAGTTATCCGATATTTAAGTCAGAAAGCATGTAGGAAATATTGGGTGGCGCTTGTGTTTTTGCAAAATAACAGTACCCTCGTTGCTGCTTATTCAAAAACATTTTCTATCTTTGTAAAGTCGTGTAAGCGACTGACATATATAATTGAAAGTGTTTCTCTAATACCTTGTATTAGAAATCTGGTAAATTTCAAATGGAAGCAGGGCAAAGCAGCAACACTCATCACGTGTATCTGTATGTAAACGATATGCGATATGGGTGTGGGGTACTGTTTCTTTTTATTTGTTTCCGGGTTTTACCAGAGCCTCTAATACAAATAAATGAACCGTCCTCACATTTTTTTTGTAAAATATGACCGGTAATTTAATACATGGAACAACAGTCGGGCTTGTCATATGTCGTGGATGGTTTTATAATACGAACAGAAATCCGTAATATTTAACAGGAATCATATCAATAAACCGATACTATTCGCTATTTTTACGGAATCAGTTGACAATTGGATTGCAAGGATATGGAAAATATCTTGAAAACTAATATAAAACCGACCTTCGGAGACGCTCCGCCTCCTGAAAGGCTGATAAGGATCAGACCTTCGGATTACAGTCCTGAAAGGTATGGTATCATAACAGTGTCCGGTTTTAATAATCGGCATAAAAATCACTCGGCTAAAGTTCAAAAGGAAAAAGAAAACTTATTCCCGCCTTAAAAACTATTATAGATTTTCATTGGTTTGACTTAACTGATTGAAAAATAAACTTTTAGTAAATTATTTAAGAAATAGAGGTAACGATTTGGAGGCTGTGCGAGTTTCAGGGGTTTGCGTTGCTATGCTGTCACATAACTCTTTCATTTGCAAATATAACATCTTTTCCGAACCCACGAACTATCAGCGACAATTTTATAAAACCGGCCGGCAGAAAAGAGAATTATTCGTCTCATTCGCTAATTGCACTGTCTTTTTTTTTTACACTTTCCCGGTAGGAGTATCGCTTTCCGAAGGGTTACAGGAGAACAAGCCGATCTGTTTGTTTGACAGGCGGCGGATAGGATGGAGACTATCCGCCGCCTGTCGTCCGGGTTTCGGTCGCTACACTCACTCATCTTGGGAAGAACGCACCCCAAACCCGTACATCCGATCGTAGTTGCCCAACGGGCCTATTGACGACGAGTAGAAGTACAGGAAGCGACCGTTGGTCTGGCTGTACGGAACCGCCGACCAACAGCCGCCGTAGCTGCCAACGTTGCCCATCCCGCCTTTGGAATAGAAGCGCATTCCCAACGCAGGGAAGAAGAGGGTTTTACTTTTTGAGGAATCAGCGTAAAAATTCCATCCCTTCAAGGAGCCGTTCCACTCTCCGTTGATTTGAGAAGTATTATTTGTATAGTTTCCGGTTGTTGTGAATCCCATAAAAGCATTACTGGGGGGAAGTTTGAAGCCCACAGGAGAGGGATCATAAATCGTTTTTATGACATTTTCGTCATTGGCAGTATAAACATTGTTATCGGCACTCCATAGATTTGCATATGTATTATCGCCAGAATATTGACTATGCATCACATCCGGTTTGAGAATATAATTCTTAATACAAGCGATGCCGGTAGAAAGGTTCTCCGTTTGAGGACTTTCCGTGTGAGCATTGCCGTCTTTGTCGTACCAGATTTTATTGGTATTGGCCAATCCGTTCGAAGGTGGGAACGGATCTTTACGACCCCACTGATAATAAGGATGATTGCCACCTGTTGTGATTGAAGCCGAGGGTTGTATGATGAGCCGCCTTTGGTGCATGATACCGTCTGGATCTATTGACTGGAACCTTATCCAGTATTTCATACGCTCTGCATAAGTTTCGGTACGACCTTCACACCAACCGAGATTGACAGACATTAATTTATATTTTTTGCCTTGGTGATTGGTTACCTCGATGGTTTGGCCGATATTTTCATCGGTAACCCAGATATGCCAGGACCATAGGACGGTACCATTTGCATCCTTGATGGCGATGACGGCATTACCCTGCCGGATAGTGTTTTTATCCACTTTGAAGGCTATCCTGCCGTTGCCTGTATCTTCGTATTTTATATCGGTAACCAGACCCGGCGCGTCCTGCCATACCAGTTCGGCTTTGGAAGGCTGGCAGTTGTTATTTTTTATGTAAGGACTGGTGATTGGATCGCCCGTATGGTTGATGAAAGTTTTCAGAATATTACTTCCTGTTTTATTGGAGGTATATGCAGAAGTGTTGGTCGTACCATTTTTGATGGCATTTCCATATACTAAAGGGAAACAGTAGTATCCCGGAGCACTGACAACATAGCAGTTGGCGGTGTTCTGAACCGTTGAACTGCCAGTCTGGTTGGCGAGGTTATAGGGAGCCGTCTCAGTGCCTTTCTCTATAGCACTTTGTAAAGCGGTTGTGTGTGGACTATTATCCGTACCGATCTGCGCGCTGACAGTTGCAGTGTATGATTGTGGAGTCTCTCCACCGGGACCGGCTGTGGTGAAACCGGTCACCCAATCGGGTGGGGTATTTTTCCATGATACTCCGTCGTCCTCCGAAAACTCTGCCGTCCATGGGACGGATTGCTTTTCCCCTAAGCCATTCTCCTTGTAGAGTACGACACTGTATTGCAGTGTACCGCCGGTATAGGTGAATTCGTTCGGCATGTTGATTTTAATCGTGTATTTCCAGTTGATAGAGCTGCTGGAAATTTTATAAGTGACAGTCTTTCCAATAGGCCATTCTGTGCCCTTGATGTCAGCGGTCAGCGTGTGGTCTGTGCCGGCATAGTCAGTGAATACGACTTCGATTTGCGCGCCGTCGGGAAGCGTCTGCGGAATCATCATGAAGGTCTGCGCATCGGTAGTAAGGGCCTCGTTCGGGGTTCCCGTAGTGGATTTATCCAATGTCTGCGAGAAATCGGCGGGAGTATCTACATCGCTCCATGTCTGCGTTCCCATGTTGTAGGTCCCCTTGGAATATACATTTTTCAGACTGACGCTCTTGACGGTACCATCCTGCATGTCATTCCCGCACACGAACCTGACGGCCGTCAGGGCATGGTTGAAAGTAAGAGCCACGGCAGTGTTGGTGTTTCCGGCCAGTTCAGCCGTCTGTGCCACGAGAAGGTCCTCCTGGTCATTGACATCGCTTGGAATAGTGACGCCGATGGTGGGAGAACCGGGGTGCGTGCTGCCGGAGAGTACGTACTGCCCGTTGTCTTTCGGGGCATAGGCGAAAAACTTCATTTTATATGAAGCACCGGGCCAGTAATAGGTGGAGGCAAGTGCATAATCGCCGCTGCCGGACTTGCTGGCAGTGGCATTATAGAAGTAGTCGGGGGTTCTGCTTTCGCTCCACGAACCGGTGTAGGAGTAAGCGGAGACCCCGAAACTCCCGTACATGTTGTCATCCTTTACGGGCGTGGCACGGGTAAGGACGGCCGTATCCGGGCAAACGTCCGAAGAGGGGGAAGCGATGCTGTCGGTGTAAAGCGTGTGCAGGTAAAGGGGAGTGCTGCCGCCTTGTAAGGCGGTGACAGTACCCTGCGGAGTACCGACATTGGCAGTGGAACGGGTAGCCGGGGTCCAGGTAGAACTGATCTCGGAGGTGAAAGATACATGCGAGGAAAGCGAAGGCCGATCCATGTCGTCCTCACAGGAGGAAAGGCAGATACCGCCGGCAACAAGTGTCGGGAGCAGATGACGCAAAAAGGCGTACCCGCCGGGCAATGGTGTAAAACAAGAAAATTTCATATATGATACTTCAATGAATTAATCGTACCGGTAATAAGAATCATACAAAAAAGGATTCCCGACATGGATACCCCTTGAAAAAAATGTCAGGAATGCCTTTTGTAAAAAGTGCCCGGAAAGGAGCAGGCAGGGGAGGATAGCTGAATTCTCCCCTGCCCCCCGCATGGGGCGATGCAGGTCCAATCCCGTCCGGGCCGGTTGTTGAATCACGATCAAAAATGCAACAAACTGCCCGGGGTGTTACATCGTAATTTCTACCGGTTCGTCTGCCCAGTCGTCAACAGTTACAGTGAACTTGATAGGAGCGCCCAAAACAGGATCGCCGCCTTGTCCTCCTTCTATCGGCTCTTCATCGACATTCGGGTTGGAGGGATTGATCGGGTCGGTAGGATTCGGGTCAATCTCGCCGGCTCCTCCGCCATTACCGCAGAAATCCAGCGTGTAGGTGTACTTCTTTCCCGGTTCCCAGTTGGTATCGATACCTACAGCGGCGAATGCGTATTTGCCGGTCTTGTCATCAGACGTGGTCGGTTGCGGGTAAAGCAGGACATCTTGATTTTCGCCACCGTAGATGCGGCAGAGAACGGACAGGTAAGCGCCGATAGTTGCAGCTGTACCGTCCCACTTCGTTAACTGCTGGGGGATAAGCATGAAGTTATCATCACCGAACATGATGGATTGGGCCGTTCCGTTCAGAGTGACAGGAGTGCCGAGATTCTGGATCATATAGGCCTTATCATGGACGTCCTTCTCACTCCAGTCTGCCCATTGACTTTGCTGCAAGGTATAAGCGGTATTGGTTTCCGTTTCCGGGAAGGTAAAGTCAGCCTTTGCGGCGGCGTTTGCCAATTTAACGCCGATAACCTCGATTTTAATCTTGTCATTGGAACATTTGGCCTTTACCTCGATCTGGGAAAGGGCATGCTTGAAGTTCATGGCGACACCGGAAGTTTCATTGCCGGCCTTGGTTCCTGTGTTGTAAGAGATCACAAGATCCTTTTGATTTGCAACGGCCTGCTCGGGAGAGAACCCGGTTATCTTCTTTCCCGAATTGTCTATACTCACAGTGCCGGCGGGAGTCTGGGGGGAATAAGCGAAGAAGGCAAGCTGGTAACCCGGCCAGTAATAGGTGGAAGCAGTTTTCCATGTATTACCGTTGTCATCAGACGTGACAGCCAGATTTGTGAAATAGTTGGCACCGTTGCCAACGGCCGTCACATTGAATGCTGCCAGATTTTCCAGTTTTGTCACGTTGGCACGGGTAAGCGCCTTATCCAGAGAGGCACGGAAAGAAATCCCCTCTCCCTTGTTCACATCAACGACATCGTCTTTGGAGCAGGAGGCAAGTGCCGCTACGGCCATAGCCCCGAGTAAAAAAACTTTTTTCATACAGTAAAACATTAAAAAAAATAAAATTAAAAATATATCAAAAACAGGTTGTTCATTCTTTCCCTCCGTATCGGGAGGCATGGAGGGCACGGTCTGCAAATCACATGGGGACATTCACGTCAACGTTCTGCCACTCGTCAACCGTGGGATGAAAACCGCCTCCGTTGACAATGGGCTTGGGCAGGGGAAGTCCATCCAGCATGATATGGACGTCGCGGGGATCGGGAGCCTCGTCAACCTGCCGGGTCACGTCAAACGTGTAGTAGTTCCTGCTCCCGTCGGACATGACCACATAGACAACCAGCTTGTGTACGGGACCGTCCGGGCCGTTCTGCCCGAAGACCGGGAAATCGGCCGTCAGGGTGGAGATACCGTCGGAATCCATCCCGAAAGGTACGGTCACGGGGTCGGATGCAAGTTCGTTGCGACCGACAAGCATTCCTCCCGACATGCCGGTAAGGGCTCCGCAGATACCGTCACGGGAGATGTATTTGAGATTCGACACGTTCGTTATCGTGACCCTGTAACGGCATACGGAAAGTCCGGGATAGAGGGTTATCGCCCGGTTATCCCCGGAGAGTTCGATTGTAACGTCATCAAGACGGTCGGTGTAAAGAAGGTCCGGGGACTTGGCGATACGCTCCCCGGAGGTCCCTTCCGCACGTGGAGCCGAAGAAGACCTCACGTTCAGGACGCCGTCGGGAGCGTAGGCCCCGAAAGTCTCGAACGAATCAATACCCCGGTAAAGCACGGACTCCGTGTCGGAGTTGACGCACAGGCCCCTGTAACGACCGGCAGGCACGCTGATGTAACCTCCCCGGCAATCGGTAAACTCGTATGCCTGGGGTTTGCCCCCCCCTGACAGGGAACAGGTAAAGGCGCATGGTTTCAGGAGTCGCGCCGGGAGCGTTCCGCCAGTCGAAGACAACCTTCACGTTGACCACATGCAAGCTGTCATGGCACAGATCCTTGTGCTCGCAGGAGGTCAATGACAGGACCGCCAGAACAGCGACGGCCAGCAATACATGGTTCATACGTTCCAACATCCTTTTCATTGTCCGCCTCCTTTCTTGTCATTATAATTACCACGTCCCAGAAGCCACACGAGCGAAACCTCCGCTTTCGTGGGCCCGAACCAGTGGCGCCGCCTGGTCTCTCTCCAGACATACCGGCCGCCATCGGGAACGTATGTATGGTATTCGCCGCCCCAGTAGCCCGCGCCGATGACGAAATCCAGGTTCAGACGACGGCCCACGGGCAACGAGTAACCGTACTCCACACCCACGGCGTAATTGCATTTTTCCCAGAGGGAACCACCCGGCTTGCCGCCCATGTAGCCTTTTCCTCCTGTCTCGAAATCGTACGTGAACAGCTGCCCGTAGAGTCCGAGGTGATGCCCCGTAAGCGGTTTATCCGCCACGCGGCGGCCGAAGTATTTGCGTACGTCCAGCTCCCCGCCGTAGAGGCGCCAGTAATTATGGCGCTTATTGCTGTTCCACCACGCGTACATCCAGTTGCCGCCGACTGCCCAGCCCTTGCCCAGGTAGAGCTCTACACCGATATTCGGGACGAGAAGGGCATCGTAGAGCAGGTTTGTCTTGAGTCCCATGTAGAAAGCTTTGGGAACATCGGCAACGGGAACGGCTGCCTGTACCGTGTCGCGGATGACGACGGTCCTTTCAATGGTATCACGGACGATGACGGTATCCCTTGGTTTCGCCTGTCGGGGCAGAACGACAGTGTCCCTGTCCGGCCCTTTGGGAACCGGTTCGAACTCGCATTCGATTACGGAAGAGTGGCGAAGTTCCGGAAAGAAATGTTCTGCCATATAATGCCATACGCGGCCGCCGCGCAGATTCATCAGCTGCCGCTTGCGGGAATCGACGACGACTCCGTTACGGGTCACCCACTCGGGAGTGTCACGAAGGATACGGAGGACCTCCTCGCGGTAGGGCATGTCGGAAGCCTTGACAAGCGAGGCAAGCCCCTCCCAGTCATTTCCCGAAGAGGTGCATACAAATACCGAATCGGGAACGGAAAGGCGTTCCAGGATAAGGCCCCGCAAGGACGCGAGCCGTTCATCGGACAGGCGCTTGTTTGAGGCGGAATTGCCCTCGGGCGACGATCCCGAGCGCATACTGATACGGCGCAGCACGGAATGGGACTGCCGGGAACGGATGCCCGAGAGAAGCGAGTCCAGGCGGACGCCGTTATTCCGGTAGGAAAGATCCGGCGTGGAACTGCCCACGGGGAAGTAGAACCGGCAACGCAGGGTATCACCGCAGCAAAAGGCCGGACTGCTGCTTCCGAGCAACAGGAGCAAAATTAACAGCTTCTTGATATTCATGATATAATACAGCAAAGTTTGATTGATTGTCATTTGTCGGTTTTCCAACCTGTTTGTATCTCCCGCACGGTATCCACTACCCGATTGGTTGGCTGACGGACGTGTCATCCGGGAATTTATAATTTGATGACCGGCGAAACTCTTCACCGTATGCAGGAAAAAGGCGACAGGCGGGCATGAAGTATCCATGTACCGTCTGCTGCCGGTAAAAGCAGGGATGGCACGGAGCGGATCCGACAATCTTCCGGGAGACAGGGAAGATAACCGGTGAAAAAAAAGTTTGTTAAACCGTTGGTTTTTAATATACAATCTGTATATTGACGCGCGATAGACGAGAGAGAGAGAGTATGCGATTTTTTGTAACTACCAAATTTCCGGCAGTCTTTCTGCAAAATATTTTTCTAAAAGAATCAGAACACGCAAAAAAACACCCATTTAAAGATGGAACCGCACTTCCACAAAACCTGTTCGTGAAACGTGTTGCTGGTGTATGATATTGCATGTTGTCAAGTGACATCTCTTTTTTCTGTTTCTTCTTTTTTTCTCTTCTTTGATTATCTCGGGGGCAAAATTATAAAAAAATAAAAACCCGCACATTTTTTTTGCAAGTTTTTTTAAAGTAAAATAAGATAAGGCCTTTATGGTTTCATTCCTCTACTTTGGGATTGCCGTAAATCCCGCCTTATCTTCTCGAACTGTTCCTTGAACCATCCGGCAATGGGCTTTCGGTCGATGGCAAGAACCAACATCGTCCCGTCGGTGGGGTCTTTCAGCACTTGAACCCCTGCCTTTTCGGTCGTGCATTTCCGTCCGTGCTCCTCCGAGTAGAGTTCCCCGCATACTTCAACGGCTTTCCCTTGACGAGCGTTGCGGTCTGCCTTTCGTCACGTGCGCCTTTTCCGTGTAAAACCACGAAACCCATGTATTCTTCCTTCCTTCTATGGAACACATGCATTGCCAATTTCTAGATGTGTTCCATAGAAGAACAACCAAACAAGAAGAGAACAACGGCAAGAAGAAATACCGGAAGAAGCCGAAAGATACCGTCCGGCTCTGCGCTGACGATGTGATGACACGCAATAATCTGGAACGGTTCCAAGACACATACGCAGAAAAAATGCAAAATACGGATTGGAGCGAGGTATCAAAGGCTCTGATGCAAGGCATATCTCTACTCCTCAATATTACAGAGAATTATTTGCCCCAAACGAAGACCTGAAAGAAAATATAGAGTATCTATAAGAGGAAAAACAGAAGGTTTACGAAAAAGTACGGGCTATGTACGACCGAAAGGACGAAGCGAGGGAGAAGTTCCTGAACATGCACGAATATACCCAGCAGAAAGAAACGGAAATATCCGACCTCGAAACCCGCATAGAGCAACTCTCCGGCAGGATTACGAACCATACAAGGCACAGGAGGATATAAACCTATTGCTTAGTGTATTTCCACATTTAAGCGAACGCCTGCGGATTGCACAGCTATGCAAGGGATCGGATTGACTTTCGATTCCATTCGTTCGTTATTATTCGGCAAGGCCCTCTCCGGTGATTCGGTAAAATTCTATTCCCCGGATCACAAACAACATTTTGAGGTAAAGGACATCCAATTGAAGATTGATAAAGGTCCTGACGATCCCGGCAAGCTCCGCCTGAATCTCAATGGGCAGAACATCATCGACTGGTTCAAACAGAAATATCAGGAATTGAAACAGGTGGCAAGACCGCATATTAACCCCGTCCCGCCCATACAAAAGAAAGGACAAGGAATCTAATCCTCCAATAAAGCCAAAACCAAACACGAATAAAGGCTTTAAAAGATAATATGTGGTTAGTACATCCTTCCCTCTTGTTGTTCTTTATTTTATCTTCACCTCCACAGATTTTATCTGTTGCCAACCGGCCTTATCCGTGAGCCGTATCATAAAGTGGTAGTCGCCTGTATCTATATTCGCCGGAATTTCGATTACATCATTGGCTGTAAAGCTGATTTGTCCCGCCGGTATGGGATAGTCCTTGTTATAAATCCACGGTTTGACAGGTTGTTTCTTCGGGTCCAATTCGCACTCCTCATTTTCTGTGCTGTGTGAATGGTGGTCGAAATTGTTATGAATTTCCAGGTTATAATTCCCCAGTTCAACGTTGTCTGCGAACCTGGCGTTGAAAGAGAAAGATTCACCTCTCAGAAGGACGACACAGTTTGTAGGGAAGGCACTTTCCGCCGTCATGTCTATGGATGGTTTTTCCATGTCCTTATCATCATCGTCGCTGTTGCACGATAATAAAATTATACTCAAAATGCAGTAAAATAAAACTTTGTAATTCATTATTTCTAATTTTTATAGTAAGGAATGGCTTTACGCAGCTATGCGCAAGGCCACTCCCCGTATGGTTAACGTTTATTCGGCAATGATAGTCAGTTCCTCTTTTAACACAATATAGGCGCCCTTGCTGTCATTGACACGGATTTCCAATGTATATTCGCCTGGTGCTGCGTTTTCTGCTTTCAGGTGTTTGTGGAAAGTGTATTCCTTTACATTTCCTGCTGCAAAATCATCACTATATGTTTCGTTAAAAAAATAAGTGGTAGTAGCATCGGGCTTGTAAATACGTACCCGGATTGATTTCAGAGGATCAGTTCCCTTTGCCAGAAATTCGGTATGGATATCCGATGCTTTGGCTGAATTGTTCGAACCGAGTTCGAGATCCGTTACGGTAATGCCGGTTTCCATTAATTGAATGTCCATTGTTTTTTCCACAGATTCGTTCTTCTTGTCGGTTACTTTGAAATGAAGATGATAATCGCCTGCCGGAGCATCATCCGGAATAGGAATATGCTTGTGAAAATCCGTCAACTCCGTTTCTCCTTCGTATTCGAAGCTGGCTTCTGTCTTATAATCATTTGTACCTTCACCGTGCATCATCACATATATCATTTGGATACCGTTGTCGGCTTTAATGGAAGTTGCCTCTATGACAGGAGCTGTTCCGATATAACCGATTTTGTTGTCGGGAAAATCGTGTCCGGCACCGAATGTCAGACCGTCAATCGTGATTGAGACAGGAACTGCTTTCAACGTTAAATCCGATTCCGAGGTCGCCGTCTGCCCGAACTGGTCGGTAACGGTCAAATGCAGGTGATATTCTCCTGCCACGGCATCTTCGGGTATATCGAGGTGCTCGTGGAAGGTGGTATTCCGCACGCCTATATATTTCTCGTCGGTATATGTTTTGCTAAACTCATAATCGCCGTCGGCTTGGTGTACCATAACAATGATTTGGGCTATGAGTCCTTCGGCTTCAATCTCGGCTTCGATGTGCGCATCGCCACCGATATAGGCTGTTTTGTCGTTGGGTGAGTCGTGCCCTGAGCCTAACTCAGTGAGGTTTATCACAGGTTTTGCCGGGTTATTGTCATCATTGTCACTACATCCGGTAAAGAATATTAAGCAGATATTGAGGAGCATCATGGCTCCGAAAACTATTTTTTTGTTCATGATTATTTAAAATTTAATGGGATATTTCCCTTTTGTTTAATGAATTGTTTAACTGTTTGTTTTAAAAATCTAACCCGAGCATAATTGAAAAATTACGCCCCGGTTCGGGAACGTCAATCAACCGGTAATAGCTTGTGTGATCGTAGAACTTACTGTTTAACAGGTTCTGTCCCTGCAAGCTGATACGGATTGTCCGGTCGTTCCACTTATAAGAGCCTGCCACAGCCGCATTCAGTGTCTGATAGCCTTTCGTTTTGATTTCAGGAGGCACAATCTCATTCTGGTCTCCTACAATTTTGTAGGAGACAGAAATGTATCCGTTATCTCCCAACCACTTTTTTGGGGGATTATATCTTAATCCGATATTAGCACTCCACGGTGGTGTAAAAGGCAGTGTATAACCTTCCTTATCGCCCGAGAGCTGCTCTGCATACAGATACTCACCGTTCACATCGAACGAAAAGTGCCGGGTTAGCTTATAGGTCAGTTCGGCTTCAAACCCATACCTTATTACTTTGCTTTGCGTATAATAATACATCTGTAATCCCTCGACATAGTCGGCAGTAGGATTTAGGTAGATGTAATTCGGGAAGTAATTGAGGTAAGGCGAAAGCTGAATCTCCAACCGGTCGTTATGCCACGAAATACCTGCATCAACCTGATACGCCTCTTCCGCTTTCAGATTAGGGTCACCCTTCTCGTAACGAAAGATATGGTAGTTTATGCCGTCCGAACCCAATTCTTTAGGAATAGGTGCCCGGAAGCTTTTACCGATATTAAGTTTCAGGTTCCACGCATTGCGGTCGTAATTCAACCCTGCCGACCATATCAGGCTATTGAACGTGCGCTGCATATCCGAAGCCCGTTCCTTGTGCACCCATTCATTGCCTACCGGAGTCTCGTACCAGTCGCGGTAACTGTCGATACGAGTACGGATATGGTCGAAACGAATGCCTGCACTCAGAATGAGGTGGTCCGACAAATGATAGCGGTCGTACACGAAAACCCCGTAGGACAATGTATTAAAATCGGGAATGATAAATCCCCAGCCACCACGTTGGTTGTCCTGATATTCACCACCTACACCCGAAGTAAGTTCGTGTTGTTCACCAAGTCGGATATCCGCCTGTAAATGGGCAGTATAGATATCCTTGTCGAACTTACGCTCCAGATTATCGGGCGGCGTGGGCATATACCCATGCGAAACGGGTTCTACCATCTCCTTCCGATAATTATTCTGATAGGACAGGTTTGATTTCAAAATGAAATCGCCTAAATACCACGAACTGGTATTCGCCACTTTCAGATGATTGGCCGAATGGTAGGGATAATCAATATCACGTGAAGACCTGTCATAATCTATTTCGGACAGACGGACCTCCAATCCGTGCGCATCGGCGAAGAATCCGCTTTGGGCATATACATTACTAATGTTGAAGATGCTCCGGTAACGGTCGGTAATCCACCCGAAGGAACCGCGCAGGTTCTGCTCCTTTCCGGCGGTATTACGCAACCGGCGGTCTTTCAGTTTGATGAAATACGAATAATACTGTATGCTGTCGGCAGGTATTTTATAGTCGCCATAGTCTATAACCGTAAGTTGCGCCTTATAAAAAAACGACTTGCTCCGCCCTAGCAACTGCGCCGATAGCCCGTAGGATTCATTGTTTGTCCTTGTGAATAGGTTTACCGAGCCTCCGAACTTCTGCCGCGGGATATAATTCGTATTCAGGCTGACAACACCGCCGATGGCATCGGAACCATAGAGCAGCGATCCGGGACCTTTTATTACCTCTATGGCATCTACTGCAAACTGGTCGATCTCCAACCCGTGGTCTTCGCCCCATTGCTGCCCTTCGTGCTTGATTCCGTTTTCGGCAACAATCATCCGGTTAAAGCCCAATCCACGGATAGCGGGTTTGGATTGTCCCGAACCCACGCTCATTGCCTGCACGCCCGGAATCTTTTCCAGACTTTGCATCAGGCTGCCCGCAAAGTTTTCTTTAATGAATGTTTTACTTACCGACAGCACGCCCAAAGGCGATTGCATCTGAATACGCTTGTTGGTATTTCCCTGCACTACGACTTCATTCAAAGTCATAGTCTTTATCGTATCACCCGGTGTTTGGGCATACGACTGGCTGCAAAGCAACAGGGCAAATACTGTAATGTATAATTGCCTCATTTGTATTTAAGATGTAAAAATGGTATGAAGCCTTTGCCGTTATCGGCTGTAACGAAAAGGCTAATCCGTATCCGCAGCTATTGGCAGATACCGTTCCGGAAAATCAGAGGAAAAAAGAGAGAGGTGGCCCTTTGTTGAAATGGGATTCAGCAGTGGATAAGCTTTCTTTATTGAAGTAGAACGTAAATATCCGTTGGCTGGATGTGGTTATTATGGGTGTATCCTTATAAGGTTCTACATCTGTAAAAAGAGAAAAGGTAAAGTGGCAGACAGGGCAGTTGGTGGAATCGTGCCGAGCAGAAGGATTGCCCTTATCCTGATGTGAAGTACAACAGCTATCACTACAGGCATATTTGGCAATATGAATGTGCTGAGCTACTGTTGGTGTTATGAATATAAACAGCAACAGCCATGCAATAATGATCCTATGTATTTTACTACTACGCATCTGCCATCATTTGGAGTTTGCAAATATAGGTATTTTTAATAAATGCAACAATGATGCAGTTAAATAATTTAATCAAATATAAAAGCTGTATTACCGTGCAGTTTCCTACCTTTGCAGGTACGAATTGAATAACTTGTATGAAAAGTGACGAAGACACGGTTTCATTTGACGGATGGAAGGTTATAGTTGGGGGGGGGAACGTGAAAGCCGACTCCCTTGACCGGTATTTTGGGATAGTAAAAGCCGGTAATATTGCTTTTTTCAGCAGTAAATCTTATATTTGCGTTACAAAAATGTTCTTTGAATGTATGCAAAATAAAACAATCGGTTGAATTTCACTCGTTTCTAAACCGTTACCTATTTTTGTAAATGATATGATAACTATTTTATTATCAATTAAATAGCTAAAATATTATATTTACCATTTGTTCTACCTGTTCTCTAATCTCTGCCAGATAGAACCCTTGTCTGAAGTCCTTGTAAGGTTTACACCTTGACAAGTCTATCTGTTCAATTATAGTATTAGAACCGTAATATGGTTTCATTGAATGCCCCCTCCATTATTTAGACAAACTTGCGTAAGCTCCTGAATAGTATCATCAAATGAAAACAAATGCTCTGCATCATAATGTTCTGTAAGAAAGTCAATACCATTAAAGCGTATCAGATAATTATTTGCCTCACGAACAAAAATATGATGAATTCTGGCAAATTCACTGGTGGCAGCAACAATAAATGTTATCCCAACTTCATATTGCAATCACTTGATAAGATGTTAATTATGAATTTAGAGTTTGGATAACATTTATAACCTATAGGTTGATATTAATCAAAATTTTCAGCCTATGAATAATCCTTATCTAAAATCCAATTTCCAAATGCTAATTGATCACCTGGGAAAAACGAGGTTGTAAACCTGATTCAATCTAAGACTAAAGAGACTCTGTCTTTTCCAATGAATGTTTATAGCAGTAATGAGCTATTCGATTACCTAATAGTGAAAAAGTCTACCACCAAATTAGAAGGTCCTATCCCTCGTCAGCAGAAACCAATAAACAGGCCTTTGGGTACGGTTGCTGGGATTTTATCCAAGATCTTCAATCAAAAAAGAGATCGGAGGATTATATCCGCTCTCATTATCCCACACCCACAGAACTAATGCAAGTGTAATAGATCTGGGTAAGCCGTACACCCAAAAGGGTACCCCCCATCGATACCGTACTATTCCTATATGGAATCTTTGTCCTATTTTCGTAGCCGTTGTAAGACTGATATGACCATTTTACTATGCTACACAAAAATTTGTAACTACGTATAAGTCCGGAATCAGTATGTCCTTATGACTTTCGTCATCATTATGCCACCACAAGTATCACGCAGTGGGAGAAACATGATTTTGAGTTCAGCTGCAAATAGCTCTCTATCAAGAAGCATGAGGCATAAGGACATACAGAGTTCCTTCTATTATTTTCATTTGACATCTATGCTTACGGACAAACAGAGAAAGAAGCGACTTATTTCGGACGAATACTCTGAGCTACCAGATGTTTTTCAACGCTTGGGAAAAGGGGAACATTAAAAAGGGTACATCAAAGAAGTCAGAGAATACGAAAATATAGATGTCAGCCTTACCCCCCTTAGGATATCAAAAGGCAGAAAGTGTTGCCAAGATAATTCTGGATTCGCTCAAAGCTCAAGGAAGATATGCAGCCAGTGAACCGAACCTATTTACTCTCTATTTCGCTGCAGCAAAAAAGCATTCAAACAGGCAATCGGGGCTCTTTACAAACAAAAGATAATCAATATCGATCCTGAAGGAATCCTATTAATCGATAAAGATTGATCACAAAAAAGGCCTGCAGTCGAAACTGCTAGCCTTTTCTGTGGAGATGGAGAGATTCGAACTCTCGTCCAAACGAGGAATTAATCTGCTTTCTACATGTTTATCTTCGCCTTCGATTGTCGAGTGCAAGCAAGACCGAAGCCACCCACTTGAACCTTATCCTCTAAAATTTCACTTGGAGCCCGAGGCTTACTCCAAACTATCTCCGATATTGCTGCACCACCTGATCGGAACGCTTCGGAGCCACAGCATCCGGGTGATGTCACGTCCCCGCAACTTTTGCAGGGATTAAGCTTGAATCTACTGTACTTCGATTAAGCAGCGAGAGCGTAATTGTTTTCGCCAGTTAATTGTTCGCCGTCTGAGATTTAAGTGCAAGCCGACCACGCACTACATGCTTACAAACCACTTCTACCCGCTGTCTAAACCGGTCATCCCCATGATTTGTGAGTACAAAGATACAGAAAAATCGAAAATCTTTGTACTCTATTTAGTTTTTTATTCTATCACACCGATTTCGCGAAACCAGTCTTCAGCCCTGTCAGGCCATTCATTTACAGCTGCACCCGTATCTCTCAGGCCATAACCATGACCGCCTTTACTGTATAGATGCATCCATGCAGGCACACCAGCTTCTTTCAAAGCATAATAGTAGAAAAGGCTACTGTTGATATAAGATTTATCGTCTTCTGCTTGAATCATCATTGTAGGGGGAGTGGCAGAAGATACTTTGACCTCCGGAGCCAACTGGAAATTTTCACCATCCAGATAGGCAGGATAAACCAAGAGACAGAAATCCGGACGGCAACTTGCCTTATCTGCCGCATCCACGGCCGGATAAGTACGTTTATCGAAATTGTTGCTTGCCATCGCCGAAAGATGTCCGCCGGCAGAGAATCCCATTACTCCGATCCGCTGAGGATCCAGGTTCATTTCTTCCGCATGAGTCCGGACATATCCGATCGCACGCTGCACGTCCTGCAAAGGAGCTTCATGTTTCGCACGACCCTCGCGGCGAGGAACCCGGTATTTCAACAAAACGGCAGTAACTCCCAAATTATTCAACCACTCACAAACTTCATCGCCTTCCAAGTCATAAGCCAAGATATTATAGCCACCACCCGGACAAACCACAACGGCAGCACCTGTCGCCACTTCGTCGGGGGCCGGATAAACGGTAATTGTCGGTTCACTTACATTCGTGATACGAAGAACCGTCTCACCTCCTGTCTTCCCACCGTCAGCATCTGCCTTTTCAATCAACTTGGTTGTTTCGCCTGGTGCACCTTTCGGAAACAGCAAAATAGGATTATTTTGTGCCATAGCTGTACCCATTACACAACTCACTCCAACAAGCAGGAGTTTCCATTTTCTTATCATAGCATACACAGTTTAAAGAATTTATACGAATCATTTTGTTTGAGGATAATTAGGGCTATAAAGCATTGTTGTCTCCCGTACCACCAATTTTCCATCTTTCACGAAAGTTTCGTCACGCTCTGCCAAATGATCGACCATTGCCTGGCGCATTTCCTTAAGCTGGGTAGCATAAGCCGGCTTGCCGGAACATTCCACCAATTCGTTCGGATCTTTCCGGAGATCAAACAATTCTTCTTTTCCGGTATGGAAATTCCAAACATATTTGATCTTACCATCTGTCAATGCACACCAGTAATTATCCTGACTATAGCAAGTGGCATGTTCCATATCCAGATATTTACGCCATTCACTTTCCTGGCCCTGAACCAGCTTCAACAAAGATTTGCCATCCATATCAGGAGGTACAGCTCCACCAGCCAACTCGATAAAGGTAGGCAAAAAGTCGCGAAGTTCGACAGGCTGTTCGATCCTTGCTCCCAAAGGAACCTTTTTGTACATTCCGGCAGGCCACTTCACAATATAAGGGATATGGGTCGAACCTTCATAAGGGTATGTCTTTCGCCAATGATAATGATCGCCTAACATATCTCCATGATCGGCCGTAAAACAAATTACCGCATTGTCATACATTCCTCTTTCTTTCAATACCGCAATAATTTCTCCGATCTGGTCGTCAATAAAGGTAATGTTCGCGTAATAATACCTGCGGGATTTGACAGCATATTCATCCCCAAAATTACCGAAAGGAGCATCTGGAGCCACTTTTTCCGGATCCAGACGTTCTGCATATTTGCCACACCAATCACCGACAGACGGCTTGGGTATATCGGCATTCTTATACATATCCAGATAACGCTTGGGAGGATCATAAGGACTATGAGGACGTGCAAATGAAACTTTCAAGAAAAGGGGTTTATCACAATTATAATTTCGAATCAATTCGCAAGCAGTCTGACCCGTCCATGCCGTCGGATGCAACTTCTCCGGCAATTTATAGATACCTGCCCCATGAGCATTCCAACCAATGCCTGTCAAATCGGGATTCTCACCTGGCGCATGAAGCTGAAACCATTCCCGATAATCACTGATAAAATCTTTCGACTCGACACGTCCACTCTCATCAATCAATGTTGTATGAAAGCCATGAAGAGCCTTTTGTGGAAACCAGTGCATTTTTCCAACACCAAATGTATAATACCCGAGATTACGTAACATTTGCGGCATCTCGTACGTATACTTTTCTGCAACTCGACCATACCCCAGCATGCCATGATGCCAAGGCGACATGCCAGTCAAGAGTCCGGCACGAGCAGGTGTACTGCTTGGAGAAGCAGAATATCCATTTACAAACAAAGTTCCCTCTTTCGCCAAACGATCAAGATTCGGAGATATGACAGCGGAATTTCCCATACAGCCGAGAGCATCTCCACGATGCTGATCAGTCATGATCAGGATAACGTGTGGCTTTTTAACCTGCACTCTCTCCTCTCTGACCTCTTCTCTCACATAAGTATCAAAACCTAATCCTGAAGTCATTAATAGTGATGATTTAAGAAACATTCTTCTCTTCATTTTAAATGTTTTTCTGCATTTAGATTTGGATAGCGAAGATAAATATCTTATTTGATAATTCTATCACTAAAACGTTATTATTTATCAGAGACATCCTACAGCTAAACAAATATATTCGATTTTATAATCTATTTCCTTAAAGATATCCCATAATGTTTACTCCTTTTTCATATCAAAATATTCAGTCAATATATATATATTAAACGATAAAGAAAGAGTATTTCAGTAAGTAACAAAATCAATTCAGAATATTGACAAATATATATAATGAAAAAATATATCCATTGCAAAACTCATGCTCATATCCCGTCACGCCCCCATCAAGT
>ERZ791934.1634-NODE-1634-length-19527-cov-4.101993_pt1 | contig 19527 bp, 15 predicted proteins | sample MGYA00510125_ERZ791934 | MGnify/ENA primary metagenome ERZ791934 (study PRJEB30046, sample SAMN00993240) | human gut metagenome | study: EMG produced TPA metagenomics assembly of the A metagenome-wide association study of gut microbiota in type 2...
GGCGGGCGGATATCCACGGCACGGTTTCCGTCAATATCTCCGTGACCGTCCGGCGGGAGGAAGACCTGATTTCTGGCGTGGAGGGCTGCGGCGTGCAGCTGCAAAAGAAAACGCAGGTGGCCAGCAGCGCCGTCGGCCTAGTGGAGCGGATGTTCCCCCTGACCGAGGTGCTGGAGATTGGGGAGAGCAAAGCGCCCGTGGGGCAGATCATCCGCTGCAACGCCATCGCGCTCGCGCAGGATATCAAAGTGATCCAGAACAAATGCCTGATTAAGGGCGAACTGGCCGTGAAAACCCTTTACTGTGCGGATACCAATGAAAATGAGCTGGAAACGATCGAACATACGATGCCCATCAGCCAGATCGTTGAGGTGGACGGCATCGATGAGGATTGCGGCAGCGATATCCGGCTGGAGGTCATGGGGCTGGAGGTCACGCCGAAATCCGATTCCTCCGGGGAACTGCGGCTGCTTGATATGAATGTGCGCGTATGCGCATGCGTGCGCGCTTACCGGGAGGTGGAGGTGCCCGTTGTGACGGATGCTTATTCCACCCAATATGAGCTGACAGTGGAGCAGAGGGGCGTTGATCTCGATCAGCTGATCGAAATTTTCAATGAAACGTCGCTTTGCAAAAACACAGTCAGCCTATCCGGCACGAGCGTGACAAAGGTGCTCGATCTCTGGTGCGCGGATGTGACGGCGAATTCCTCCTTTGCTGACGGGATGCTTACGGTTTCCGGCACCGTGACGGTCTGCATGCTGGTGCTCGACCACGATGCGCAGCCGAATTACCTGGAGCGACCGGTGGATTTTGAATACCAGCGGGCGCTGAAATCCGATGCGCAGAAGATTCGCTGCGACCCCACCGTGCAGGTGACGGCACTGGATTATGTGCTCAATGCAAGCGATCAGATGGAGGTTCGCATCGAGCTGAATATCACCTCATCCGTTTTCTGCTCCACCAGCCTGCGGCTGATTACGGAAATCCGGCCCAATGAGGAGCAGATCAAGCGCTCCACCTCCGCCGCCCTGACGATTTATTTCTCGGATGCGGGAGAGTCTGTATGGAATATCGCACGCCGCTATAACACCACGATGGAAGCCATCATGCGTGAAAACCATCTGGAGAGCGAACAGGTTCCGGAGAAATGCATGCTGCTCATCCCGGGTATATAAAAGAAAGCGGACAGTAAGGAGGAGAAACGAATGGAAGACCGTAATATCTATCAGGATATCGCCGAGCGCACGCAGGGGGATATCTATATCGGTGTGGTGGGGCCTGTGCGCACAGGCAAATCGACCTTTATCAAGCGGTTTATGGATACGCTGGTGCTGCCCAATATCACGGGCGACTACCAGCGCGAGCGGGCAACGGACGAACTGCCGCAATCCGCGGCCGGCCGGACGATCATGACGACCGAGCCAAAATTCATCCCGGAGGATGCGGTGGAGATCGCGCTGCCGGATCAGGCGCATTTCAAGGTGCGCATGATCGACTGCGTGGGCTATATCGTGCCCAGCTCCCTCGGCTACATTGAGGGCGACCAGCCGCGCATGGTGAAAACGCCGTGGTATGAGAATGAGATTCCTTTCAATATGGCGGCCGAAATCGGCACGCGCAAGGTTATCTCCGAACATTCTACCATCGGCCTGGTCATCACAACGGATGGCAGCATCAGCGATATCCCGCGCGCCGAGTATGAGGAGGCGGAGGAGCGCGTTGTCAAAGAGCTTAAAGAGCTCAACAAGCCCTTTATCGTGCTGCTTAACTGCATGTATCCGCAGACGAATAACGCCCGTGCGCTCGCCTCCCAGATGACGGAGAAATACGGCGTGCCGGTGCTGCCAGTGAACTGCCTGGAGCTGGAGGAGGAGGAGATCCGGCAGATCCTCTCGCAGGTGCTCTTTGAGTTCCCGGTCAAGGAGATTTCCCTAGACATGCCGCGCTGGATGACCTCGCTCGACCCGGAGCACTGGCTGCGCAAGGCGGCTTATGGCGCTGTGCAGGAGGCGGCGGCAGCGGTATCGCATGTGCGGGATGTAAACGGCCTGGTCTCAAAGCTGACCGAATGCGAATATATCGAAGCCGCGCAGATTTCCCACATGAACCTGGCCGAGGGTAGCGCGCGCGTGAACGTGCTGATGGATCAGGAGCTGTTTTATAAAATCCTTGCAGAAGCGACGGGGCTGGAGATCGACAGCGAACAGGGCCTGATGAACTGCATGATGGAGCTCGCGCAGGTGAAAAAGGCCTATGACCGCGTGAAAAACGCGCTCGATGAGGTGGAGGCCACCGGCTATGGTATCGTGATGCCGACGCTCGATGAATTGTCGCTGGAGGAGCCGGAGATCATGAAGCAGGGTGGGCGCTATGGCGTGCGGCTGCGGGCCTCCGCGCCATCCATCCACATGATGCGGGCGAATATCACCACCGAGGTCGCGCCAATTGTTGGGTCTGAATCCCAGTCAGAAGAGCTGGTGATGTATCTGCTCAAGGAGTTTGAGGATAGCCCGGAGAAGATATGGGAGTCGAATATTTTCGGTACATCCCTGCATCAGCTGGTGAACGAAGGGCTGCACAACAAGCTGTACCGGATGCCCGATGACGCCCGGAACAAACTGCGGGAAACCATCGAGCGGATTATCAACGACGGGTGCAGCGGCCTGATTTGTATTATTCTGTAAACCGGGAGGGATTGCTGTGATGGATGGGGCAAAAATGCCCATGCCGCCCCCCTCTCCCGCTCCTTCCTCTTCCCAGTCGGAAAAACGGGACGCTTCCAAACGGGTGACTGTCATTCAAATCGCCGCCTGTCTGCTGATTCTGCTGGCAGCGGCGCTCCTGCGCTATACCGGCGGGGAACTCTTTGAAACGGCAAGGGACTGGTATCGGGAAACCCTGAACCAGTCTCTCCTGGCCGGGGAGGATTGGGTGGAAGAAGCTCAGACCGTAGGCGCTCAGCTGATTTCCCGGCTGACCGGCGAATGATCCGTTTTTCCGCGGGAGGATGCCGGTTTGAACTGCATTTCGGCTTTGCGGCGGCGGCAGCCTTTCTTCTGCTGGCAGACCGGAGCGGGATGTGGGCGGCAGGAGCACTGTCGGCACTGCTTCACGAGATGGGCCACCTACTCTGTATGAAATGGCTGGATGTCCCGCCGGTGTGTGTCCGGCTGGGGCTGTTCGGCATGGAAATTCTGGAGGAACGGCGCAGCCGGGAAGGGTATGCTTCCGACCTGTGCATTTCTCTGGCCGGCCCTCTGACCAATGGGCTGTGTTTTCTCCTGCTGCTGCCTGTTCAGCTGCTGTTTCCGTCAGAATTGTGTTTTCGACTCTTGTCTATTAACGGGATTCTGGTGGTTTTTCATCTGCTTCCGGTGGAACCGCTGGACGGCGGGCAGGCTCTCTATGCACTCCTGTGCCGCCGTTTTCCGGAGCTCTGGGCGCGGCGGCTGGTTTCTCTGCTTTCCTTTCTCACACTGCTGCCCCTGAGCCTGCTGGGGTTTCTGGTACTCCTCCGCTCCCGGTACAACTTCACCCTGCTGCTGGTCAGCGGCTATCTGATGCTGCTGATGCTGCTGAAAAAAGGGCGGTACTATTAAAAAAGTCCGTGGAAAACAGCCTGTGAACTGTTCTCCGCGGCCTTTTCATATGCTTTAAGGTTTTATGCAATTTACTGATAGAACTCCGTTTTCAGACTTCGGGTAAACAGGTCCTCCAAAGCCGCTTTCGGCTCCACGCCGCGATACAGGGTGTCGTATACCGCGCGGCAGATGGGCAGGTCTACTCCATAGTTTTTCCCCATTTGCAGCAGCGCCCGAACGGTATAGTAACCCTCTGCCAGCTTGGTGTATTCTTCCCCTTTGACAAAGGATTCGCCGAACTGGCGGTTGTGGCTGTATTTGGAAAAGACCGTGGCCTCATAGTCTCCCAGATGGCACAGGCCGTAAGCGGAAAGCTCGTTGCCGCCCAGCGCCTGAATCAGCCGGGCTACCTCCCGGGTTCCCCGGGACATGAGGGCGCCTTTCAGCGTGGACAGGTGCAGCCCGTCCAGCATTCCGGCGGCAATGCCGATGACGTTTTTAGCGGCGGCGCCGATTTCACTGCCGATCAAGTCCTGCCCGTAATAAAAACGGATCAGATCGCTGGAAAATTCCTGCACCAGCCGCTCCTTGAGCTTCTGATTGTTGCTGTCGATGACCATACAGTTGGGAATCCCCTGATAGAATTCCTCTACATGGCCGGGTCCCAGCCACACGGCTACTTCGTTGGAAAAGTCCGTGTTGTCGTTGACCACCTGAGACAGGCGGCGGCCGGAAGCAATTTCGATTCCCTTCATGCACAGCACAAAGATTTTATCGGTCAGGTCCAAAGGCTTCAGTTCATCCATCAGCGCCTGTAAGCCCTGAGAGTTGACGGAAATCACAATGACCTCCGCTTCCTTTGCACAGGCGATATCCGTAGTCAGATGGATGGACTCGGGAAGCTCCAGCAAATCATTTTTCCTCTCCCGCAAAAACCGCTCCATGGTTTTGGACGTTTTTCTGCCGTACAGCGTGACCTCATGGCCGATACTGTCCAGATACCAGGTAATCAAAGAACCCCAGCGGCCACACCCGATGACGGTAATTTTCAAAGCTGCGTCACCCTTTCTGTATTCATGAACATGCAACAGGACAGGCCCGTTTTCCGTCAGGTTTTCACTTTATATTTGACCAGCCACTCCGGACGGATTTCCTCCAGCACTACCTGAGGGACCCGGTACTGGAAGGGGCGTTTCTGGTGTTTCAGGGAGTGAATCAGCCCGCTGAGCTTCTGCTGGGAGCACTCGCTGGAAAATGCCGGGTCAATCCGGGTATAGTCATAGGGCTTTGTATATTTCAGGTTAAACAGGAAATCGGCCCAGACTTCGTATTCTGTCAGCCATACATGGTCATCCGGAACATTCAGCGTCAGCTTCACACTGCTGGCTCCTTTTCCATCGCTGCACTTGCGGTGAAAGCGGAGCACGCCGAACACCGGACAGTCGCATTTCAATCCAAGCATATCTGCCAGACACCGGTATGCACGGTCAAGGGAAAGGCTTGGCAGGGGACGGTAGACTTCTCCGGCTGTCAGCTTTCTTAAAACCAGCATGGACTGGTACGTTTGGACAATCATGGCTTTCTTCCTTTCAATCGGGCATCTTGGCCCAGTCGTATAAAAATGTATCAAGCCGCCCGTAATCGTTAGGCTTTATCAGATAGCGCCGCAGCAGGGCGTCATTGTCAAATCCGGTTTTGCCGTAATAGGCTTCCGCAATCCCGCCAGCAATACATCCTATTGTGTCCGTATCGCATTTGACACTGAACACATTGCGGATACAGCTTTCCCAATCGTGGCTTTCCAGAAAACACACCAGCGCCAGCGGCAGACTTCCCTGACAGGTGATATCGAACTTTGAAAAGGGCCGGCGCAGAAACAGGGGCTTTCTCAGATCATATCCAAAGGTATCGCTGGCATAGTCCCGGATTTCCTTTTTGGAACACCCGGTATAAGCCAGAAAGGTACAGCCCGCCGCAGCAACCGCCCCTTTGATTCCCTCCGGGTGATTGTGGGTACAGGCTGCGCTTTTTCCCGCTTCCTTTTCCACTTCTTCCAGCGTCCGGAAATGACGGCCGATATAACTCACCCGCATGGCTGCACCATTGCCAAAGCTGTTATACCCCTTTTCGGAGCAGCTGTCAAGCCACTGCTTGAACATAGTGCCATATCCCACCTTGGGATATTTCCGCCCGAACAGCCCATAGGCTTTCGCATAGGGAATCCCCTTTTTAATGGCATATTTGGTGGCAATGGTCATCACCGTATCATCTGTATAAAAACAGCTGTTTGCAAAAAGATCGACTTTGCGAGGATGAAATCCCGCAGGTTTACTGAATTCAAAGCGGGAGCCTGCAATATCTCCCAAAATGGCACCGTACATAAAGAAAGATGGTTCCCTCCCTTTTCCGGAATCAAAAACTGTGGTATGATATCCATAATCAGTATACACGATTTTTCCGGCAAAAACTACCTTTTCCGCATATATCGTCATATTATTCAGGGGAAATCGTTTTTTGCCTGTGATTCTGTTCAGAAAGGAAAAGCTGTCATGAAATTCTCAACCACCGGTATGCTGGCGGCGCTGGCTGCCTGCTCCATGCTTCTGTTTGCTTCCTGTTCCACACAGCCCCAGCCCGTTTCTTCCGCCGACTCCGCCGGCTCCACGGTTTCTTCCCAAGTGGAATCCACGGTGGAAATCACCATTCCCGGCGACTATTACAACGGAATGACGCTGAAAGAAGTCAAAGACTCTGCGAAAAAACAGGGAATTGACAAAGTGACCCAGGAAAAGGACGGCTCTTATACCTTTGAAATGACCGCTTCCGCCCACCGCCGTCTGGTGAGCGAAATGCGCTTTACCCTGAAGGACAATGTGTCTGCGCTGGCCGGTACAGAGGAATACCCCTCCGTCAAGTCCGTTTCCCTTTCGGATGATCTGTCTGAGCTGACGGTGATGGTGGACAAAAAAGCCTATTCTTCCGGAAATGACCAGACCATTGCCCGGGCTGTGTGGCCTTCCGTCTGCGCTTTTTACTACTTCAATCTGGAAGACCCTGCCGGAAAAGCCCTCTCTGTGCTGGTGCTCAGTGAAGAAGATTCTTCGGTCATCGAGGAATTCCAGTGGCCGGAACCTGCTGAGTCCAAGGCGGAATCCGGTGATGCGAATGCAGATTCCGAAAAAAAATAATTTTTTTGCAAAAAAGGCTTGCATTTTGTTTTCGGATGTGATATTATATCGAAGCGGTCGAAAGACAGACCGCGAACCCGGGGTATTAGCTCAGCTGGGAGAGCGCTACACTGGCAGTGTAGAGGTCAGCGGTTCGATCCCGCTATGCTCCACCAAATCCTCTGAAGTTCGCTTCAGAGGATTTTTCTTTTTCGCTAAATCGTAAGGCCGTTTCCCCATTGTGAAAAGGGAAACGGCCTTTTTCTGTTTTATAGATTGTTCCGGTTTTCCGAATCCAGATACACCCGGGAACCGGTTGCACCCTTCTGCCCCTGATATTTTCCCCTGTAAGGGCTCCGGGCGACCCGATCCATTCGGGCAAACACCAGCTGGCCCACCCGGCGTCCCGACTGCAATTCGATGGCACAGCGATTGGCATTATACAGTTCCAGTGTGATTTCTCCCTGAAAGCCCGGGTCTACCCAACCGGCATTCTGGATGAACAGCCCCATTCTGCCAAGAGAGCTTCTCCCCTCCACAAAGGCCGTCAGGTCATCAGGAAGGGCAAAATACTCCATAGTAGTAGCCAGCACAAACTGATTGGGCAGCAGTAGGTACCGGTCTGTCCGGATGGTTTTATAGGGAATCTCTTTTTCCATGGTGATGATTCCAGACGGCTGGTCCTCTACAATACTGAAGGTATCTCCCAGACGGATATCCACGCTGGCCGGTTGAATCTGCTCTTTGTCCAAAGGGGAAATTTGCAGAGTACCGGCTTTCAGCATCTCTTCTATGGTATAGTCAGACAAAATCAACTTCATTTCCTCCTGTTCGGTTTTCTTACAAAACAGACAGCAAAACGCAGATGCCCAGCATCAGCACCACAAAACCGGTCAGCCCCCATTTACTGTCCCGGGAAACAAACGCCGGAAGCTCCGGCCGGTACCGCTTCACCCGGGACAGCAGCACCAGCGGCGCATGAGGCAGCCGGGTTTCTCCGTCCTTTCGGATAATCCTCGCGTAACTCCATCGGGGCTCGTATTTTGCCAGAAAAATCACTTCGTATTCAATCCGGACAATTTCTTCCCAGAAAATACAGCCTTCGGAACAGTGCAGCCCTTCTTCATCAAGGGTGCAGACAACTTTCCCGAAAACAAAGCGGTTGAGAACCGCCAGCAGCACCAGCGGAATCGCCAGCACCCCGTCACTTTTGCACTGTCCAGCATCCCCTGCGCCCATTGGCTGCCGTCAAACGTGCCGTGAGCCAGCGAATAGGTCAGCGTCATGATCCCCACGGTCAGGAAAACAGCCGCCAGAACCAGCAGGAACACACGGAAATACTGCCGTCGGATGATTTCCTTTTTTAAGCCATTTTCCTCGCCCTTTTTCCTCCGCAAAGGAAACACGCTCCCCCCGCTTTATTTCAGCTTCCGGATGACTTTGCAGGGGTTTCCCACTGCCAGACAGTGCGCCGGAATATCCTTGGTCACCACACTGCCTGCGCCAATGACACTGCCCTCTCCGATGGTCACGCCGGGCAGCACCAGTGCACCTGCACAAATCCAGACATTATCCCCAATGGTGACCGGGTGGGTATATTCCAGCCCCTGAATCCGCTGCTCCACGTCCATGGCGTGCTCTTCCGTAATGATGCAGACATTGGGGGCAATGAACACGTTATTGCCGATGGTGATTTTTCCGCTGTCCATCAGCTTTCCATTGACGTTCAGGAAAAAGTTGTCCCCCACGGTGGTATTATAGCCATAGGTGCAGAACAGCGGCTGCTCCACCACGCAGTTTTTCCCGGCTTTTCCGAGAATTCCGCGAATGGCCCGGTCTCTGGCTTCCCGGTCCAGCGGGTCAATCCCGTTGTATTCTGTGAGCTTCCGCACGGTGATTTCCCGATCCGCCACCAGCTCCGGATCACCGGGCTGATACAGCATCTCCGCGTAAGATTTTTCCTTTTCTGTCATGGGTCTCATCCTTTCCGAATCATCAATTTTTGGGGCTTGGAGGGCTTTTCCGCACTTCCCCGAATATGACAAATCCCCGACACTGCTTGTATATCGGGGACTTTGAAGGTGATACAATACGCCTCTTTTGTCTGATAGAGATAAAATCTCCATTAGAAACATAGAACACTTTTATTTATTTTATCACAGAAAGAAAATAATCTCAACTTTATATCAATGGGGTTATTTGAAGATAGATTGTAGGCTCTCTAATACCCAACCAAAAGCTGCAAAAACTTCCGATAGCATCACGGTTGATGCTCCATTTTTATAATCATCAAAAAAATAACGATCATTTGCCGCTGGTATTCCTTGTCGTCCGGATTTCCATCCGCTGGTCCATTCAATCTCTATCTCCATAAATTGAATAACAACGCCCGGACATCACGATAAGGTGATATCCGGGCGTTGTTTTTTTAGGAAGATGCTTTTGTTATCTCATTTGCTTTTTTCTTTTGAGTGTCAGGATTCCCACTACACCGCCAGATACAAACAGCAAACCAATCCAAATCCAAAGAGTACGATTATCGCCGGTCTGTGAATCATCCACCAATGCGGGGATCTCTACTGAGGCTTTTTCATAACCGCAGATTTCACACTCTTCATGCTTTTCACCTGCAACACCTACCTCAGCCTCTTTGGTGACAACCCAGACAAATTGATGCTCTGTAACATCCGTTTTTTCACCGCAGGCACATTCATGCCAATGGCTGTTTTCATCGGTTATCCAGGACTCGCTCCAAATGTGAGTGGCTGTAACGGTATAGGTTGTGGAGTTGCCCGCCTTATCCGCAGCGACAATGGTGCATTTTCCATCTGCATCAGCGGCAACAGTATAGTTGCCATCCACAGGCGTCTGCACTTCTCCGTTGACGGTCACGGATTCCAAGTTGATGTCGGAAACGGTAAAGGTCTGGCCCGGGCAATAGGTTTTGCCGTTCTCAATGCCTTCGATGACCGGCACAGTTTCGTCTACGGCCATGCGGACATCGTTGCCCATATTGACCGAGACAGCTTCCTCTTTGCCCACGACCTCCAAAGTGCTCAAAGAAACAGTGGTTTCTTTTTCCTCCGCGTTTTCTTTTACCTTGAACTTCAAGGTGACAAAATTGCCGTCGGCAGAGGTTGTGCCGATTTCATCCAGCGTGGCCAGCAGCTTATACGGCGCGGCCGTCAGGTCGTTCTGGGCAGTAAACTGGGTTTCGGTAAAGATATCGCCGCAGGTGTAGCCCAAAAGCTCCAATGTGTTGACATCATAATCGACTGCCGCCAGAATACCCCAGATATCAGCTGCCTGGTCAAGCCCCAGTGTTACTTCAAACTCCTTGCCGCGGTTCAGGATTACTTCTTCCGGCGACAGGGTCATGGTTGCGTTGTCTTCGGATTCCTCTGTCAGTATCTTTGTGGTGGGTGCCGCTTTGGCGAAAAGGGCAGCCGGCATAACAGCCATTATCATCGGTTGAGCGGTGTTTTCCGTCATATCGGCCTGTTCCGTATTCCCTGCAAGAGACAGGGATGACCTTCCCCAAATATTACCGCCATTTCCGTCTTCATTCACATTATAAGACTTGAATCTACTGCTGGCACCATTATAGTTGGTGCCCATATCCACTACGATTCCAAAAGCGTATATACTGGCGCCATGGCCATAGCTGCTGATATCAAAGGTGCCGGTTGTATTCCTGGCAACTTCTGAGGAAGTGGGATATCCATCTGAGGTGGTATAAGTACGCTTCATGATGTATGTAATTTTACCGTCCCCTTTGTAGCCAGTTTTGCTGATGTCAACCTTGGCAATCCAGTTGGAAATAGAGGCCTCGGGAGAACGCAAACTCAAATTAAGTCTGTTAATCACGACTGCTGGCTGCTCCGTAATTAGTTCAAAGGGAAGATAAGTATCGTCTGCCTCCCGGCTCAGCTTTACCAGATAGCTGCCTGCATTCACCGGTGCCTCCGTTGTCCATTCAGAGCCAGACTTTTCCCACAGATAGCTTACCGTGAAATCCTCTGCTGTCAAATCGCCGTTCGGTGCGTTGACGGAAATGGAAACAGGGAATCCCGGTTCATTTTCGTCATAATTTTCCGTTCTTGACGTGATCGTGATCCAATCGCCCTGAATCTCGGCTTTTTGCTCCCAGTGAGCATAGAGAGTCTGATTGGCAGTGCCGGTGAATACAGTGTCAGCCGTCACCTGGGTGCCGCCAGATGCTTCTGTATACCAGCCTTTGAAGCTCATAACACTATCAGACAGTACAGGAAGCTCACCATATTTTTCGCCATACGCAATCGTTCTGGATGCAGGCGCGCTTCCGGTGGTTGTCGAGAAGATCAATGTATAGGTATTGGCCGTCCATTTGGCGTAAGCTGTTATGTCCTTGCCAGGCATATTGATTGAGAAATCAAACGGAGTATTGCAGGCTTTATCCTGATACCAGCCGGCAAAGGTATAACCTGTGCGTGTGGGATTCGTTGGCTGGAATATCATGGAGCCCTCGGGATAGGTCTGTGCTGCAATCGTGTTTCCGCCCTGCGTGTCAAAGCTCAGCGTGTAGGAAGGCTTGGCCTCTTCATCAATCCGGCACACGACCGTGTAGGTTACAGAGCTTTCGGATGGCATAATTGCGGGAGAAACGGAAACTATCGTGGCGTTTGCTCCGCCGTGCTCCTTGACATAATCGGCCAGTCCTTCATAATATGGTGCTGTGCCGGACTGGAAAGTCACTTTTACCGGCTGCACATCGTTGCCAAGTCCAACAAACTGATAGGTAGCAGTCAGCGTGGTGTCCAGATAGTTGGCCTTGAAGGCCGGCGTGCTTCCATATTTTTTAATGAAGCCCATATCCATGGTGAGGCTATTTCTGTCAACCGCCGCTTTTTCCTCATCCGGTTCGTTTGGATTGGTCAGATTGAGGAACCGTGTATATGTGTGAGTCTCGTTGTTGGCAGTACCGGTGGACTCCAAATCGGATAAATCAAAGGTCTCGCCATATTTTGCCGTATAGGTACGATTTTCGGTTGAACCGTCCGCTTTCTCAACGTCTGTTACGGTCAGTGTATACGTTTTCGGCGTCACGTTGAAGAAGTAGGTTTTGTCGGTTTTCAGACTCAGGCCGGTTGATGATTCCTGATATCCATCGATTTGTGCATACTTCAAATTCGTTCCGTCTTCTGTAGTATAGCTATCATAATCGATAAGCTGCAAAATTTCTTCTTCGGTGGGCAAATCAAATACATCCAGCCTGCCATAGCGTGCGCTCCAAACCGTGGTGTAGCCGTCTGTTTCATTTCCCACTGCTACACTGGCTGTGAATTTTTCATTCAGCTCAGTCTCGCTCATGTTGGTCCAGACCACCGGAACCGTACTATCGATATCATATTTGCTGAAGGTCAGCTTGTCACTTTTCCAAACAATACGCATATTGCTGGACAGATATCTGGTGCCTGCCGGAACATCTACACTGATGATACCCTTATTGTTCATCTTAAACCGGGAATCATCAAAGGTGACGATAAATTTATCAGCGGCATATGGGGCTTCCGATTTTTCTCCGGTCGTCAGGTTTATCCGCTTCATGGTTAAATGGCTGTCGGGTATGGGCATCGTAATCCCGGTGGTGCTGTCATTGTCAATGTCCTTGATATATAGGACATCGTCTTCATCCGGCTCCAACGCAAACCCGTAGACACTCTCCGCTACGCCCGCCGTCAGCAGCGGGAATTCGGCGTCATAGAGAGTCGGTTCATATTTGATGGCATTGAGGAATACCTGCGCTTTGAACTTGACGGTTACATACAGCCCAAAGTCAATATAAAGCGCGCCCATCATTTCCTCGGTCTCATTCCAATGCTCTTCATTGGCAGGCCGCAGTTTTTCAAAATAGTAGATAAAGTATCCGTATAGCTTTACATAAGCGCCGAATTCCACATTGGCGCCGATGCTGGCCAAGTCGGTGCTCAGCAGGCCAAATGCGATCTCCGCCCTTATCCCGGCCTTGACTCCCAGCGTGCCCATTACATAGAACTGGAAGGCAAACCGCTCGTCAATCAAATCCATTTCGCTGGAACCGGAGGTCTTGCCCAACAGATGCAGCCAGAAGCTGTACCGCTTGCCTACCTGGTATTCCATATCTGCGCCCAGCTGGATATTGACGTTGGCTTTGACAACAAAATTCAGATCCACCTTAACAGCGGCAATGGCGATCCAGTAGGTTTGGGTAATCAATGGCTGATTATACAGTTCCACCCAGTCGCATTCCTGCTCCAGCATCTGCTTGTAACGGTCCATCAGCTGTTCCATGCCGGTTTTGGCTTCTGCCTCATTTTTGGCGCTGAACACTTCATCGAATGCAGCACTGACATCTTCGGCGCCAAGGGCTTCCTCCAGCTGTTCAATGGAATACTCTACACCGTCCACCTTAACACCGGGCAGCTGTTGTTTATAGCTCTCGATCTGTGCCAGGATGGCTTTGACTTCCTCACCCCGAGACTGCATTTTTTTCACTTTTGCGCCCAGTTTATTGATTTTCCGGATAGTCTCCTGGACACTGGGATTATCGCTTATGGTAGTGGAAAGGTTTTTCCACTTCTTGATGTTTTCCTCACTAACGGTATACACCTTAGCGCCCACAGACATATAGGTGTAATTCTGGATGTCGATGGATGCCGTCACATCAATATCTTCCAGAATAGGGATAATAAAATACCATTTCCATCTGTCATCCACATCGATATCAAAGTCCAGTGCGACCTCCTGCTCAAAGCCGGCAGTCAGCTGGATTTTTAAAGAAGTGGTTTTGCCCGTTGCCATTTTTTTGCTGATGGATAAAACGACACTGACGTCCAGCTGCAGTCCCACGCCGTTTTTAAAATGCTCCCCTACGAGGAAATTGGCTTTTACACGAGGCTGTTCATCCAATCCAAACTGGACGCGTCCGCCTCCAGCCGCCGCAGGAGAAACACTCAGCTGCTGGATCTCCTCCTCCGTAAAGCCGGCGTCCAAAAGCTTCTGCTGTACTTCGTCTGTTTGCAGAGCGTTCAGGGTCATCTGATTTGCCGCTTCTTCGGCAAAACCGCTGTTTTGTGCCTGCTGTTCCACCTGATTCAGGAAAGCTTCCTGGTCGATATTCTCCAAGAGGGTTTCATTGTCCACTGCCTGGGAAACAAACAGGCCCATAAAGTCATCGATATACTGTTTGTCAACAATCTTGTAGGAGATCGTGTGGCCTTCCACCTTGGTGATCTGGCCGTACACTGCTGGGGTTTCATCGGTCAAATCGGAGAAGTCAACCGTATAAAAGGTCAGAAAGTCATCTACCTTAAATTCAGGTGTTGTAGTCTGCCCCATCATAGACAGCGCATAAGCGTCATAGCTGTTGATGTCTACAGTGCCATCCTCTGTGGGCAGATTCTCAACCTTGAACGGGAAGGAATCCGGCATGGCGAGAACCTCTTGGGAATCTTCCTCGTCCAGACTTTCAAAACTGAAGGTATCGCCGTCCACTCCTGTAATGCGGATGAAGGCCATCGCATCGCCTTCGTAGCTGCTTTCCGTGTAGTCACGGTCTCTGGGGTCTGTGGTTTCATAGATACAGACGATATCGTCCTTTTCCAGATCCTGCGTTGTCATAGTAAAGCTGCCGGTAATCGCTTCCTGGCTTTCATCATTACTCAGCAGGGCAGCTTCCAGCACGTCCACTGTCTGGCTGCCGATGGTGTATTTCATTTCCTCTGTATCTTTTATAAAGATCATGTCCGCATTGTACTTCAGGTTGTCAGCCTCATCCTTTTTGATGATAAAGTACACGGTGCGGAACATGGCGTCTTTTTCCGCAAAGGTCAGGCCTTCTCCCAGTGTCAGTTCGTAGGAGGCGCCTGCCTTAAAGCCGTCAGGCGCATAGACAGTAAAGCTGCTGTCCCCATTGGCTTTGACCTCTACTGCCACGGGTTCGGAACCATCCTTGGGAAAAACTTTGATGTTTGCTTTGACATCTTCCACATCGCTGAATTCGCCGACGATCTCAAAAGAAACATCCGCAGACTGGTTGTCCAGGCTGAATGATGTAAGATTGAGTTCCTCTTTGGAGTCCACCGGCTCATAAACAGCCTTGAGAGTGATGTCCGATGAGATAACCTCCGTGAACGGATAGTAAACAGCTCCGTTTTCCATCTCCCAATTCACAAAGACATAATTATCCTTTGCGGGAGTGGGCAGCTCGCCGCGGTAAGGATATCCGTTACCAGCTTTAATCGGTGCAAAATCCCCGCCGCCATCTGTTATAAAGCTGATGGTATGTAACTGAGGTGTCAGGCTATCAAGATTGCCCACCAGATACTCCTTCACCATCTGCACGTCAGTATCGTCAATGGTACCGTCTGCATTGACGTCTGCTTCGGTGAAGTGGATGCTGGCTTTGACTTCTTCTTCGCCGGCAATGTACCGTTCCATCAGATTGACGTCCAGCAATTCCACCTTGCCGTTACCGTCAGCATCGCCATACAGGGTGTTATCCTGGGCAAACGCCGTCAGGGCACCCATTGGAAGTGTGGGCAACAGGATACTGAAAATCAGTACCAGGCTTAAAATCCTCTTTTTCATCCTTTTTCTCCTTTATTTAATTTTTTCATCTGCACGAAGATACAGCGTTTCAGCGGCATCTGACGCTTTTGCTCATATCCGCAGACATTGCCGTGTTTTTCCATTTTGTTCTCCTTTCTCACGGCCTTTGGTTGGTAATTCTCTTATTTAATTACATGATAACAGAAAAAAACATCTTTGACATCACCCGTTTCAGAGGGTAAAACGGGCAGGGTCAAAGATGCTTTTTCGGTAGGATGGCTGCTATTTCAGCATATATTTTTTCAGTTCCTGGCGCTGGCGGATTCCCAGCTTTTGCAGAGCGGTGGAGATATAGTGTTTGACAGTGTGAGAAGATATGTTCATGTGCTGCGCGATTTCCTGATTTGTCCATCCGCGAGCTGCCAGCATCGCCGTCGCAAATTCGGTTGTTGTCAGATCGTCTGCAACATTGTGTCCGGTTTCCGGGTTGTGTATTTTCCGCCATCCGGCGGAAAAGCGATAGGTAATCGCGATGATTCTCTTGAAATCTTCCGGCCAGCCCGGTTTAATGACCGCCTCCAGCATTCCGCCGAGCAGTCCATGATGTTCTCCAAAACCTTCAATCAAATCGTCGGGACGGGCAATTTCCCATGCTGCCAGCAGGTGCTTCTGCGCCTGCTGCGTCTGCTTTAAGTTCATATAATCCATAACCGCTACCAGATGCAGATAAATGGCAGGAATAGGGTACCGGGATGCTCCCATGTTAAGAGCACCTTCCACGATCCCCACACTTTTTCCGTAGTCCTGTTTCAAATAAAGAAAGTGAGCTTGAACATACAAGGCAAACGCCCGCACACCGGGTGGCAGTATCGGCAGGAACTCCTGTACCGGAGGCATTCCCTCCGGCAGAGGAAGGTGCAAAAGCACCGAGGCTGCAAATACAACGAAATCCTCGACAGCGCGTATATATGAGGCTTTTTGAGCATTGGCTTCCAACGTGTTTTTGATTTCTGTCAGCGCATATTGGGCGTGCTGGATTTGACCAACGGATAAATTCGCATAGGCATAAATCCAACAGGAGAAAAGGCGGTATCCCGCTTCAGGGCACGTCAGATACAGCTCCACTTCCTGGATGGCTTTTTCAGGCTGGCCGCTGAAATAATGATACTCTGCAAGCGCAATTTCTTTTCTGGAACCGTCCTCCATTTCGTTAATATATTCCAAACAGCTTCCCGGCTTAAAAGGCGTGTTCATCAGCGGCATAAACTCCGAAAAAATTTCCGGCTGTGACCGGGAACGCCGGAGAACAGGGTGTTTCTTTTTCTTTCGCGGATCCTGTGGTTTCATTGCACTGGACGGAATTCCCCATGACTTCCCGAATTTTCGGATTCCATCAATCCGGCCTTCAGCACAATATTTCTGTACCAGCCGTTCTGAAATGTTCCATTTTTTTGCAGCTTCCTGCACGGTGATATATTCCATACTGCACCTCCACACGCTCCCTTTGGACAAATGGCAAAACCATTCGCGATCCCGTACACTTTCTGCCTTTTTGGAGAAAAATTACACTTCGTTTTTTATTCGCATATACGAATAATTTCTGTTAAATTCTGTTGTTCGAAAGTATAAATACTTTTTTGAACGTTTTCTTTGTTCTTTCTGTTCGCCATTCCGTATAGTTTTATTATATCAATTTATTTGACATTTGCAAGTGAAAAACAGGATATGAAGTTTAAACCAGAGGCTATATAGCATAAAAAAACAAGGATGTCGATATGCTCGCCATTTTGTTGAATTCCAAGGTGCAGGTAATTGCCATCAGTGAAGTACAGCCAATCCTACGATTACACAAATGGATGAAATAGGGCTTAACATCAAGATTCTCTATTTTCGCGTTTATCAAAAACGAAAAATTATATTTTATATTGTTCCGGGAAGGTCAGAATCACTTTCTATTGCATTGACAGAATAAATATCTGTTATAGACGCGAGAAAAAAGGTAAAACAAAAAACCAAACCCGGAACGCAAATTGCGTCCCGGGTTTGGCCTGGCGTGGTGGACTCGAAGGGGATCGAACCCTCGACCTCTCGGATGCGAACCGAACGCTCTCCCAGCTGAGCTACGAGCCCATATTCTGCTTTCTGCAACGCTGAATATTATAGCACGTTCTGGCGGGATTTGCAATCTTTTTTTCCCTTTTCCTGATTTTAGTCCTTTAAGTCCTTTTAGTCCCGGGAATAAAATTGGAAAATGCTTCCCGAAGCACAGGAAAGGGGAATTTAGTCCTTTTAGTCCTTTTAGTCCTTTTAGTCCTTTTAGTCCTGACCCTGTAACGCTGAAACTGTGTCCGGATGCCACAGGAACCCCTTCATATCCGCCCGGCCATCGGGCAAAAATCCGACCCCCTCCTGTTCCAGCATCTCCCGCTGGCGGGCAGGGCCGCCGAACACTTCACCGGGACACAGGGAACCGTCCTTATACAGCACTCTGTGACAGGGCAGCTCAGAGGGCGCCGTGTGCATCAGCGCCCCCACAATTCTGGCTGCCCGGGGATGCCCCGCCAGAAAGGCAATCTGCCCATAGCAGCTCACCTTCCCACGGGGAATCCGGGCGGTAATCTCATAGACCCTCTTCCGGAACTCATTGGTGACACGTTCACCAGCCATCAGAAAATCTCCCAGAAGGCGGCAAAGAAGGGCGGCAGCTCGCTTCCCCCGCCGAAGTCATGAACTTCCCCGGTAATCAAATCCCGGGCACGGCCTGCCTGTGCGTCGAAGTGGGCATGATAGGGCTCGGCGGATGCATTGATGGCCACCAGCACCCGCTGATCCTCGAACTTCCGCTCGAAAATCCACTGATGGTTCTGCTGCATCACGGTCCGATAGCTGCCGTATTGCAGCGCCTTGCTGGAGGAAAAAGCCTTGGCACAGGCGGAAATCCACTGGGTCAGGTCGTTTTCCAGAGGCTTTTCAAAACAGGGGCGCAGCGCCGGGTCCCCATCCTGTTTTTTGCCCTCTGCTCCCCACTCGCTTCCGTAATAGATGCAGGGGATGCCGGGCATACCAAACAGCATTCCATACAGGGGCTTTACATGTCTGGGCTCTGTCAGAATGCTGGCCAGCCGGGTAACATCATGGTTATCGGCGAAGTTGAACAGGTGCTTTCCCCTGTACAGGGTCCAGTTTTCCGGCCCGAACTGCCGGTTGAGGGAAAAGCCGATTTCAAACATGTTCATACAGTTGAAGCTGGAATACAGCCCTTTATAACACTCATAGTTGGTGACGCTGTGGAGCATCTGGTCGTTCATCCGCTGGTTGTAATCGCCGTGAAGCATTTCACCCAGCAGGAAGAACTCCGGTTTCAGCCCGTCACAGAAGCTCCGCAGACGGCGCAGGAAGTCCAGCTCCAGACAGTAGGCCACGTCCAGCCGCAGGCCGTCAATGCCGAACTCCTCCACCCAGCCGCGGATGCAGTCCAGCAGGTGATCCACCACCACAGGGTTGCGAAGGTTCAGCTTCACCAGCTCATAGTGACCTTCCCAGCCCTCATACCACAGACCGTCATTATAGCCGTTATTGCCGCCGAAATTGATGTGGAACCAGTCCCGATAGGGAGAGCTTTCCCGGTTGTGCAGCACATCCTGAAAGGCCCAGAAGCCCCGTCCCACATGGTTGAACACACCGTCCAGCACCACCCGGATGCCCGCCTGATGCAGGGCGTCACAGACCTCTTTGAAGTCCTGATTGCTGCCCAGACGGCAGTCAATTTTCCGGAAATCCCGGGTGTCATAGCCGTGGTTGTCGGACTCGAACACCGGGGAAAAATAGATGGCCCCGATATGCAGCTTTTGCAGATGAGGAATCCACTCCTTCACCTTCTGAATGCGGGGAACCATCAGCCCATCGTTGGAAAGGGGTGCACCGCAGAACCCCAGCGGATAGATTTGATAGAATACGGATTCATATGCCCACATGGGTTATCGCTCCTTTGCTGCCCGGCCAAAGCCGTGCCGTGATGAAAATTTAAAATAGAAGTCAGGACTAAAAGGAATAAAAGGACTAAATTCCCTTTTTCCTGTGTCCGGTGTCCTGTGTCCGGGGAAGCGTTTTCAAATTTTATTCCCGGGACTAAAAGGACTAAAAGGACTTAAAGGACTAAAATAAAAAAACTGCCGGAACAACCCGGCAGTCCTTCCACACTTATTATA
>ERZ791934.1648-NODE-1648-length-19384-cov-3.484453_pt1 | contig 19384 bp, 22 predicted proteins | sample MGYA00510125_ERZ791934 | MGnify/ENA primary metagenome ERZ791934 (study PRJEB30046, sample SAMN00993240) | human gut metagenome | study: EMG produced TPA metagenomics assembly of the A metagenome-wide association study of gut microbiota in type 2...
CTATAAATTTTCTCACATACACATTCCCTCCTGATTCTGTTGCAAAATACATATTCGCATAATTTCCATATGCTAACATGACAAAGCATGCCCCTCCATCATTCAGAGTCACTGTGTGTGAAGCCGCACGATCCCGCTGTTCATATCGCGCCCCAACACTGCTGTCTATCAATTCCCAGTCAAGAAACTTATTTTGTATTGAACTCAAAATCCTTTTATAAATTTCTCCAGCCGTATTAATCAATTTCTGAACAATTACATTTCCGCAAATTGGAAGAACATAGAGAGTAAATCCACTTGTAACAGGAACGTTATCCATCCCAGCCGTATATGAAGTATTTGGAGAAAAGTATATTCCAGGCATGTGGTAATCATCCAAATCCGCGTTCTCTGGAAGCAAAGTTGAAATTCCAAAGATACTATCTTCAAATTCATAAAGCTTGTCCTGATCGAAATAAAGCTTTGACACACTAAAGTATGTTTGCCCTCCAAACATATATCCTACATTATCTACCATTGCTACAAATTCAGGCTCATCCGCATTTCCGCGCGGCGTGTATTGGGCTACCGTCTGCACCTTCCCAGTGTCGTAGTCTATCATTTGTAAATAGATGCCCGAAACACTCATCGACGAGCTCACAATCTCTCTTACAAAATATAGCCCGATAAACTTGCCACCGTAACAGAAGGAAGACTGTGCGGTCATTTCGCCTGTTCCCACGTAAGAATCTCCGTAAGTATTTTCATATTGCTTCAACAACTCCCATTCTGAATCGTAAATTTGCAGATACGAGGTGTCCAAAACATAATATCGGTTATTTACATTATCATAAGAGACCAACCACTTTGCTCTTGCATTACCAAGATCCATAGTATTCTCTAAACCAAATGTGGCGCCATTCAAAACAGCAATCTTATTCGCATTCATTCCTGTATTTCCAGTAGCGACATATATTTTCCCAGTCCCCGGATTATAAGTAAGGTCGTTAGCGTGTCCCAGATCCAGAGTCACTCTCTTAATAACTGTCTCATAATCCTTATTCAATTCAACTAAGATACAAGAATCATTATCCTTATTGACAATCGCAAGAAGGAAATGATCTGTCGTCGGAAGATAGCATCCACCTTGTAGCGTTGTATATTCGCCGTTCCCGGACAATGTCTGGAGAGCAAGACGTTTCCGATAAAGCTCCCTTTTTATCGGCCTTTCCAATCCAAAAACAGCCTTATTGATCTCTCCCGTCAGCTGCTCCCCCTGGTCAGATACCGTCACTTTGAGATCTGCTAAGTCAGACTGCATCTGTTGATAACCTTCAGGTGTGAATTGTGCAGCCTCCTGAGCAGCCTGTCTCGCCATCTCGGCCGCATTCTGAGCGTCTTGCGCATCCTGAGCAATCTGCGCAGCCAGTTCATAAAAATCCGGAAGATCTGAATCTGAAATGTCTGTACCGTCCCCAAATGCAGCCTTTTTTACCGCCAGAATGAAAGTCGCACTTACCAAAACATTATTTTCGTTTTCTATCACCACTTCGCAATAAACCCGTCCGGATATGGCAGTCATGTTCTGAGTGATGTCACAGGTCACTTCTGTACCACTTAAAATGGCAGAGTAAGAAAAACCTTTTTTGTCTCTTTTCGTCCCCTGTACTTTAGCCGTAGAGCCAGCAGGGATCTCAAATTCTCCAACACTGGCATACAAATTAATATGAAGTGTCCGGCTCCCTTCGTCAAATTGACTCACATTGACAACTGCCGGCAAACCTCCAGGCACAACGTCTAGATATATCGTTTGGTCTAACATGCGTTCCCTCCTTATACATAATAGGAAAGATTAATATATAATTTTTCCGTCCTCGAACATGGAACATTCCCCGTGGTCCCATAGTTTGAAAAAGTCACATTCCCGTTCAAATCTATTCCTAACGTCCACTGGTTTATCCCACTTCCCACCATCACTTGCCGAATTGGTACAGACGGCCACATATCCTCCGGTAACACAAAGATCAACCGCGAATCCCCTCCTTCTATCTCCTGTACAGGAGAAACTATCCCTTGAATACTCACTCTTCTTTCATCTTTTCGATACCGCAGTCCATCATTTTTCACAAAGAAACCTGACAGATTAGCTGTCATCCACACAGGCGCGGTACCATTTACCAGATTCATTCCGTCAATGATAGCTCCTGTCGGCTGAGTATCCTCATCAACAATCGCAGATACCGGCTCAATGCCACTTGACTTCATCAGATACTCTCCAAGTGTCACAGTATACTGTCCTTCTGATGCTCTAACCTCAATTTTAAGAACCCTGCTCTCTAAATACATTTCCCCAGTATTGTCAATGACGTAAACTGTGTCTCCAATCTTCAACCCATCTGGAACCTTCTTGAGCGTGACTTCATAGTTTTCTTCCATTCGACTTACTTTTTTGAGGGATGCGATCGCCTGCGAACACAGAGTCTTCTGATTCGTGGATGTCCCATTGAACATCTTACAGATATAACCAGCGTTCACCCCTTCTTCCGCGTACCTACGACTCCAAATCTTATTTGCTTCCCGGCAAAAAAGATATGTTCCTGCCACATAGAAATTTCCATCGTCATAGGAATACCCGTTCAGGCTGATAGGCTTATCCGCTCCTTTCGGAGTACCTCCCAGCACCTTATATCCAGTAGCAAGATTGGCAATAGAACGTTTCACGACGATTTTGTCTATCTCTCGGTTCAATCTCAGCACAATTCCAGAGTCTTTTCCTCTCCGCTTATAGATGTTAATATATCGGTGTTTCAGTTCCAGTCCATCAATCTCAAAACTGTAACCGATTTCTGCCCCAAACGAAGCTGCGATGCTCAGCAGCCGCTCAGATGCGGTGGAGTCCGTGTCCCAAGAAAGCGTGCGAGTAAGGTTCGTGATTTCGTTAATGTGTATTTCGAATCCACTGTTTTTTGAGTATTTTTCGACATAGTAGGATATCGGGTATGCCTTATCAGCGGTATATTCTCCGTACACATCATTAAGAAGATCCAAACCTGCATCCTCCGCATAAACATAAATTGTATTATTAGAAGTGTCCGCTTCGGTGTCAATGATCGTATAGAATTCATCCAAATCATCATAACTCCGCATGACATAATTACCCGGATACACCATGTTTCTTGCCTCAGACAACGTATCCTCCTTGTATTTCAAATCGAATTCAAAAGTGCTTACACCTGAATCCACGTCTTCAGTCTTGACATCATTGATAATACGGTATCCCTTAGGAAGTCCAGTAGAAGCCTTCCCAAGAATATTTAAAAATCGGTCAGCAAAATATACAATCATAAATATACCTCCCGATACCGCAGGGTTATATCCGGTTCTTGGGCAAAATCTGAGTAGTAACAGGCAATGTTATTGATTCCAGGATTCAACTTAAAATTCTCCCAGTCGTTTCCCAAAGCTCCAATTTCCGGAGTAGATTCATCATCAATCAGGATTTCTCCTGAGCTGCAATCAAAGGTTACTTTCTGACCTTCGGCAAATTGATTTTTCAGGTCAGTCCAACCATTGACTCCGTATTTATAGAATTTCAATCCAATTAGCGTATTTCGCACCATTGCAGTTCTGGAAGCATATTTAGCTACAAATAAGTCTACTTCGATACCTTCCGCATCTGCCAGATCATCATTGGAATATTCATAGATTTTCCCGCCAATGGTGAATCGAAAATCCCCTCCGTTTTTTTCCACCTTCGAGTTGGCTGTCTTTGAACCGGATATCTTGCTGGCACTATTACACTTATAACGAATCGATTTCATAATTTGATTCCCAACTCGAAGTTCAGCAATGGCATTCAATGAGGCCCTCGTATTTTTTACAAACACAATGCCAGCTAAAGGCCTCTTCTCTCCGGTGTCCAAATAGCTGACTACAAACTGGGCCATTCCCAGCTCTTTTGCCGAGAGAGAACCAAAATAATTCTTCCATTCTAAACAGAAATTCTGCGCTCCGATATGGCCTGTAGAGTCGGCGGGAACGGCTCTGTGAAGCCCGATCCCATGCCAGGAACTTCCACTTCCCCAGTTATCGCCAGTCACACCGGTACCTTTTGCAGTTTCCTGAATCCGCAGTGTTCCATTCTGAACCATATTTCCGTACAGAGTGGCCTGATTCAGGATCCATATTCCAGGACCATTGTAAAAACCTTTATTAATGAGGAGCTCTGAGACGTTATCAACATCCTCTCCATCAACTTCAGACTGATTTCCAGCCAGCAATGTCGCACCATTTTTCTCATTAATATAGGAAACATATCCATTGTCACTAGTCATGACTGCATCCACAGCCGGATAAGAAGGGTATGTCCCCTCGTAATGAATCTTAATAATCCCGCTGTCATTCGGTTTTGCGGTAAACTCGGTCACAGAATATTTAAAGGGGTCCGAACAGTATATTTCAATCTCTCCGGTTACGGAATTAACACCGGAAGGGATGTCTTCTAGCTTCGTCTTCGTTCCAATATAATACTTATCCAGCTCGTCATTGAAGGAAATATGGGCCTGTTCTGCGTTCAGGATGCCATTCAAATGATTGAAAGCCTCGCAGAACTCTTCGTTGCTCTTCGCAATCAACTGATATCCTACTAGAATTGTTCTCGGCTCATATCTGCGCCTTTCGTACAGTGACCCATCTGCAGCACCAACTACTGTGTCTGTGATTTCCGCAGATATAATTTCCCGGCCAGACACATAGAGCGTTCTATAGCCAGGGATCTCTGCTTCTATCCATTTTCCATTAAACTGCATGGCCTGGGCCGGAAGGGAAAATGGAAATTCCGTGTATTCTGTTGTATCTCGAAATTCATATAGCATTCACAACCCTCCTATGACCGACCTGCCAGCCGCTTACTTCTCGTCTGGAGCCTGCCGAGTTCATCATCCATGTACTGCGCTTCCGCGCGTGCAAACTCCCGTCCATCAATGTCAAACGGAACAATGATGGTAATATTCCGGCTGTATGAATAGGCTTCTGACAGTTCCCCTTGAAACCCTCCCAAGCCTGCAATCGCAAGGTTTGGGATGCTCACCAGATCTTCTGATACCGACCAAGCCTGATTTATCATAGACTTGATGCCATTCACAAAACCTTCACCTACCCAGAGACCTTGTTTATAGGTAACCTTTGAAGGACTTCCAATTTTCGCCTTGGCAGCGATTGCTTGAGCTGCTGCCGCTGCCATCTGAGAAGCAATATTCTGCACTCTGCCAAGACTGGCTGCCATGCCATTGGCAAAACCCGCGCCAATATTATATCCATGACTATATGCAACTCCTGCGGACGATCCTAGAGCCGCTACAGCATTTGCAGAGATGCTTCTTGCTGCACTCACAGCAGCTGCTCCTCCTTGATTCAATCCAGACGTAAATCTGGACATCGCCGTTCTTGCCACCTGGGACAAAGAATTTAATCCAGTTTCCAGATTATTTTTAATACCGTTTGCCATGCTCTTAGCTTCGGATGTCACTTGTTTATTCCCTGATTTAAAAGCATTGATAAAACCATCCATAGCACTGCCTGCTACACTTTTCAACGCATTCAGGCCACTTTCTACAATATTTACTGAACTCACCATGGAAGACAACGAAGATTCCGCTGATTTCGCATTGCTTGCAATGGATTTCACGGATGAACTGACCAATACCAGGGATGTAGCCAACAGTGCTGCTCCTGCCGCACTCAATGTAACTGAGGCTCCAAAAGTTATCAACCCGGCTGATGATAACAGCAATACAGCAGAAAATGCCGCCATGGAAGCTGTCAGCAGAAGAAGTATAGCGCTAAGTGCAGTCGCTCCACCCAACATTGCTGTCAGTCCCGCTGCCGCCGCTGTCGCCCCAGTTGCAACCATTGGAAGTCCGGCTCCAAGTAACGTTGCCGCAGTTGCCGTAAGGGTGAGCCCAGCAGCTAAAAGAGTTGTTCCAGCGGCAAGAAGAGTAACTCCCGCCGCAGCCACCGTAGCACCGGTACCAGCTATAAGAAGACCAGCTCCGAGTACTATGCTCGCCGCTCCTGCCGTAGCTGCGCCCGTTGCAAACACGATCATAGCCGCTCCTAACTGAGCGATCGCTACAGCTCCTGATGCTCCATACTGAGATACAGTTGGAAGCACTCCGGCTACCACAGCCAACGCTGCCGATCCAATCAAAGCTGATGTTGCTACTAATACAAGTGCTGTGCCAAATGCCAACATGCCAACTGCTCCTGCTGTTAGCATTGGACCCAATACTGCTGCCAAAGCCATTAATCCAGCAAGCGCCACTACCATACCCGCCATAACAGCGATCGCAGGGGTACCGGCACTCACCAAATTAACACATGCCTGAGACATCAACGCCATTCCTGCTCCTGCAATTAATACAGCCGCTCCAAAAGCGACCATCCCAACTGCTCCCGCTGTTAGCTGCACCCCAACTTTTGAAGCCACCACCATCAAGGCTCCTATTGCTGCCACTAAACCAAACATGGTGGCTATTGCTGGCATTCCGGCGTTTGCAAGCGCAATAGACGCTTGTGAAAGAACCGCAAATCCTCCACTAATCATCAATACTGCGGCGCCAAGAGATATCAGTGTTGTCCCCAGAGCCCTCAGTTTTCCAGGGCCTGCCGTAATACTTTTTAACATTACCGTCATGCCAAAACCAAGAGCCCCCACAGCTCCCACAAGCCCAAACATCACTGCAATTGCCACACCACCCGCATCAGCTAATCCCGTTGCCGACTGAGCCAGTAAATAAAACCCTCCGCTAATCATGGCTACACCGGCCCCCATCAACAAAAAAGCTTTCGCTGAAGCTAATATCTTCTTAGAACTGCCCGAACTGGATCTGCCTACCTGTTCCTGACTTCTTGATATACCAAACAGTCGGGAGGCGATCGTTCCAATTCCTGCCGCCGCCAGCCTCCCGATAGATTTCACAAATCCCCCCAGCATAGGCGAAACCACAGATAATATTTTCAGCCCGGCAAAACCAGCTGCCAGTTTGGGGATATGAGGTATCACCTTCGCAATCGCATCCGCGTTCTTTTCCAGGAATCCCGCGAACTGTATTAATTTTTCAGAAACCTGCTCGACAATACTTCCAAATTTTGCGACAGACTGATCTCCCCCAATCTTACCCGTTGTCTTTGAAAAAGATGCTAAAACTGCGGAAAAAGCACTGCTGAATGCCTGTCCTACACGGCTTCCGGCCGATTCCAGCTTCTCCCAGTATGGCTGCAAAGATACGATAAAGCCTGAAATCTTGGGAAAAGCCTTAGATACGGCATCCGACAATTTATTAATGGAGCTTACCACGCCTGCCTTTGCAAAGGAATCATATATCTGCCCCATGCCAGTGGTAACCGTAGCTTCCAAATTTCCCATAGCCCCTTCAAACGTCGTTACCGAACTTGCCGCATCCTTGGCCATATCCGTCATACCAATGTTATTCATAGCCTGGCCTAAAAGCTCAGCAGTAATAGCCCCTTCTTCCATCGCTCCTTTGAAATCATTTCCCAAAACAGGATTCAGCTTTACAAGCTCTTTTTTCAACCCTCCCGCAAGCTGCGGACTGGCGTCCAAAATTTGATTCCAGTCTTCTGCATGTAAAGCCCCCGCCGCCATTGCCTGCGAAAACGCAAGGCCTACTCGGCTGAATTCCTCTGCGCCTCCTCCAAAAACAGCAACTGCGTTTCCAACAGATTCTACCATTCTGTCTGCATCTTGAATTCCATTCGCCGACAAAGCTCCAAAAGTACTCATAACGTCATTTAACGAAAATACTGTCTGATCCGCATAAGTTTTTAATGTCCCTGTGGCTCCCGCAATTCTTTGAATCTCGCTCTCCGACGTTCCTGAAAAACGCATTGCCTGCTGCAGCTTTTGCATGGAATCCGACGTACCGATCACTTCACTCCCAAGGCTTTTTACATTTCCTGCAATGGCCGAAAACGCGCTTTGTCCAATCCCTGCCAGCACTCCAAAACCAAGGCCGCCTGTAACGACACTTTTTAAATTCGAAATACTGCTTTGCGCATTCTTCATTGCTGACGAAAACCCACGATCTGCCGCCGATAAAACCGCCCTTATACTAAAACTCTCAGCCACGTGTCTTCCCTCCTCTCAAAAATTTGCTAGCCTCCGCAAAACGACTTTTTACAGTCCCTCTCGCCTTCTCTAATTCCTTTTCATAGTCATAGAACTTCTGAAATTTTGTAAAAATCGGCCTCGTTTTATTTCTGCCAATTTTTTTCTGGGCTTTAACCGAATAATTCAAAAATGCCTGCAAATGATTTCGATAATCCTTGTCGATTTGCTGCAGCTTAACCGCTTCCATGAGGAGATTGAATTCTGGAATCGTCAACTGATTCACTTCTGAAAACGATTTCATTCCAAGATAACGAAAACAATTTAAAGCGATCTCTCTATACTGCTCTTCAAAAGTTAATTCTTCTTTTCCTCTTTCTCTATCTCTTCTAATATCTTCCGAACTGTATTTTTGGTACAGTTCGCTTTCTTTAAAAAATCCAATACCTCCTCAAATACCGCATCAATATCTGTATCCTCATCTTCGATATAACTGTCCAGTATTTTTCTCGTAACACGCGGTTCCATTCCCTTATTTGCCAAATCCAGGACATCAATCAAAGCTTCCACATCTCCGTTCAGGATTCCAGCAAATTTATAGTTGAACCCCACATCCTTTTTCACTCCTGGCAATCCTTCAACCGGCACATTTATCTGTTTATTGATCTCCCGCAGAAATCCTATACCGAATCGAAACGCATACACCTGGTTATTTATTGTTAATTCCAACATTTTTTCCTCCTATCCCATATCATGCGCCTACTCTGGTAGTGTCCTTAAATACGTAGCTTGCTAATTCCTGTTGTTCCGTTGATACTGTCACCTCTCCCCGGGCTCCGGTTCCGTTGATACCAAATGTCAATGAACACTCTACAAAATCTTCTGCGGAAGAAGTCTTCTCAAACTCCGTCAGATATCCCTGAAAATACATGCCCTTAAATTTGTTGTCTTCTTCCTCCACCGGTTCCGCAAGATTCGCTTCCCAGATTTCAATTAATTCATCTGCATCCATGGCATTTTCCAAAGAATCCAGCATTGTATCACCTTTGGCCAAAATTGATGTCGCTGTGATCTCCACTTCAGCTGCTCCCGGCGTCCGAATACTCCCATCTTTGGTCGCTGTAGAATCGGCATCCTTGCTCTTTGTCCGGCCATTTTCTGTTGTAAACGCAAGCAGAGTTCCATCCTTTGTACTCGCATCTTTTGCAATTCTATATAAATAGACAATTTTAGTTCCCTGTACAGCTTCTTTATTTCCACTGCCTGCAAAAACTTGTAAAGGCAAAGCAGAAAACCGCGGAACCTGGTAATGTTTAGTCATTCTTTTTTTCATTTCACTCATCAAAATCACCTAAACCTCCTAATATATAAGCATAGGGTTTCCATACCCTGTTTAGAAATTACGAAAATTTAAACTCCAATTCCAACAAACCATGCAAAAGTGGAATCTTTGTCGTGTTATCCGGCAGAATTCTCTGGTTCATATTCCGTACATCCCATGCAAAATTTTCCGTGTGTTCCAAGCCATAGCAGACCCTCTTGATATCCAGCAATATCCCAGATAAAGCTCCCCGTTGCTTCGGATTGTTATGCCAAACGTGGATGGTTTGGTACACACTCCCAAACACAGCTGACTTGTTCGGGTCATCCGTCTGTTGGCTGTCCGCCAGATAAATAAAAGGATACGGCGTGTCCTCCGGCGGGAGGAATGTATCATACACGTCATATCCTTTATTTCTCAAATTTAATAACAGCTCTGTGAAGAGCTCCTGCTGTGGATCCATCTCATCACCTCGTCAGCTTTTTCATGTCCTTTTTAAACTTTTCTCTCTGCTCTTCAAAAGCAGGTTTTAAGTAGGGCTGTGCTTCCATGAGTCGGGTGCCAAATTCAACATACGGCGCGTATTCTGCTGTTGGCTCTACCTGGGCATTCATGCCGCCGTTTGTTATCTCCAGACTAATACTACGCTTCAATGTTCCGGTATCTACTGGGGCATTTCTCTGAGCTTTTTCTTCCATTTCTGCTCCATTATGACGGACCACCCGTTCCACATCATCCATACTGACATTATTTTTCAGTTTCTTCTGAAGCTTTTCCATACCGATAATCTTAATCTCGCCCATCACTGTACCTCCGAAAGCACAAGTACCTGTTTCGTCCGCAACTTCCTAATAAAATCCACCGTGTATAGTTTTTCTCCGATACGAATCCGGTCAAAAGGTTCGCAGATATGATTTTGAACTTGGACCGTTAAACTTCCTTGCCTGAGATTTCCATAAACCAATTTGAGCATTTCCGTCTGTGTTTCAGAAACCAATGCAAAACATGTATTTTCTTCAATTTCATCTTCTGCGTAATTGCCAGTCTGCGGATTATATTCTCCCTGAAAAACCTTCTGAAAATGAATAGGCACGTCATATCTCAAAGAAATCTCACCTTTCCTCTTACCACATCCTTCTGCGTATCTAAATAAGCCTGGATATCTGTTCTGTAATTTGCAAAATCATCCTCCGCGAAAGATAAGCTTTCTCCTTCAACTGTATGAGAAGAAAGCCCTTCCGAACCGATTTTATTAAACCGAATAACAGACACATCCACAAGAATATACTCCATCTGAGGGGGCACTTCAATTCCACCCAGCAATAGTTTCAGCCGGTTTTTGGCCGCGTCCAGAATAATGTTGAGTTTCTCGTCAAGTAAATGTTCTTCCACAGGAAGTCCCAATAAAATCTTAATCTTTTCCAGCATGAGGAATCACCTCTTATTTCGTAAATACTACCTTAGCAAAATTGAAGATTACTACCGACTCATCATCCACCAGCACTTCAAAAGTATCCGATGACGTCACCCGGAACACATTATCAGCCTCCCATGGAATATTCTCTTTAGAGGCTGCCCCGTTCTTTTTGAATGTCATGTTCGTTCCGGACTTTGTCAAATGGAATGGGAAGAAATACCCTTCCTGTTCTTCCGGATCCGCTTCATTAAACCCTGTATATCCTGTTACATGTTTCATAGTACCAGTTACGGTGCCATCTTCATACACTTTTACATCGCCCCCAATAAGAGAAGAAATCCTCTTACCGTACAGGGTCTGACCTTGGGACGGAATAGTCAAAATGTCAGACCCGATTATTCCCCCGAGATTGTACCTACAAATACGCCATCCTGGAATTCTGGAAAGAATTTCACGCAGGACATCAGCAGGGTATCGACGGTTGCATTGCCCGTCTTTGTGGAATGCGTCATACCAACAAGGCCGGTAGTATCTGCGGTCAGATTGAAAGTCTGTGCCACATCACCGGACATCGGTACATATGCGCCTCGCAAATTTTCTTTTGCAGTGGCAATCGGTTTTTTTGCCTCTACCTGCGGGGATACAATCGCCGTACCCAGTCCAAGGAAGTTTTCGATATAAGTAAAACCAAAGGCAGTCTGCATGGTAATCTGCGCAGTGCCAAGATAATCCGCCACATCCTGCGGATTGACGAAGTATACCGGGCTGACGTCCTCGTCTTCATAATATTTCTGAAGCTTGGCCCACAGATTTGCCAAACAGATCTGCAGGTTTGTTCCTGCCGCAGTTCCTGTACCAGCTTTCAGAACCGTATAGAGAGAACCTTTGATTCCTTTTTGTACTTTCTGAATTAGTTTTTCATCGCTCTGATTAATTGCGATATCACGGCCCACCTTCTGGATTGCTTCTGCTGTTGTATTCCTGCGGTACTTATCCAGATCCAGCGTAATAGTGTCCGCCAGTTCTCTTTTTACGTGGGTAAGATCAATATCTTCACCTTCTCCTACCTGAGCAGCCAGTTCGCCAACGGTCCATTTATAGATTTTAATATCCGTTCCAGCAGCCATCGGGATCAGATCAGTGATTCCCAAAAGCTGCTGTAACTCCACAATATTCTGGGCAATCCGGCTGGTAAAGTCCACGGAAATCGCAGGAGTAAGGTCCGCCGCAACTGTCGTTCCTGTTTCTGCTGCAAATAACTGCAACTCTCTAAATACTTTATTCTTCATGTCATACCTCCATTATTTGAATAGGTGCATATTCTCCTGAATCAATCTCTGGCGTTCAGTCCGGTCTTTTACTTTCATGATCTGCTCCTTTGTCAATCCAGATGCCCCTCCGGTCTTCGGTGATTCACCCTTCAGTGCATCCTTAACAGATTTATTTACCGCACTCTCAAACAAGAAAATGAAATTTTCAACCGACTTTTTGGTCTTGTCCGCATCCTCGGAAACTAGGACACTCAAAAGATCATCTCCTATGTTGATGTTCTTCTCACTCAGCATCGCTCTGGCTGACTTTGTCATCTCAGAAACCGCCTCTTTGCGGAGAAGTTCCTGTACCTGCTCCTGAAGTTTCTTGTTCTCATGTTCCGCTCTTTCCTGAGCGTTCATTTCCGTCAAACGCCTAGCCTCGTCAAGTTCTTTCTGATGCTTCTCCATCATCCGGGCAAACTTTTTATCAAAGATGCGATCAAGGTCCTCGTCTGTATACTTCGGTACGGGTTTGGGATCCGGATTGCCTTTCGGATCAACCTCAATTGTTTTAGGGTCTCCCGGCTTCGGATCTCTAGAATCATCTAGATTCGGATTTACAGGTGCAGGATCGTCTGCAAACAACTGTAACGCCATAAAGTTTTTATTTTTCATAACTCACTGTACCTCCATAGTTTTAAGTGTCAATGCTTCACTTCTCCGTAGCTTATAGCTTCCACGCCTGGCTTTTCCATAAAGTTTATTGACCTTCATGCCTGGTCACACTATCCGGATATAATCCGGAAATTCATCGGCAATCAAACAGACGCCAATGAAAAAGGAATCCACTAGAAGCTTTCCTGCTTCCGATAGATTCCCGTAATGTATATCAACCCTCCCGGGTGATATTTCATATTTAATTTTATCCTTTGCCAGATCTTCCAGCGACCTGATCAGAGTCTGCGTCAGCGCCGTCACACCGGCACAGACAATATCTTTTCCAACCTCTGCGTAATTTGCATGGCCGGAAACTGTAATTCCGCCCTTCCGGACATTTACTGCAATCAATCACACCACTCCTTTACTGCTCCGGTCATTCCCCGCCGATGGGAGATTATTGGATCACCGCCTTCCTACTGATAACCGCTTACCATCAAATGATATTGTGTCTCCGATTTTCGCAATCTCCTCACCGATTCTCACCCCTTTCAATGTTTCGGCTCCATCCAAAATATCATATAAAAATTTGATAGTCCTATAATTTATCCGGGCAGCCAGCCAATCAGGAGCCAGCATGTTCGCATCTTTTGATACGGTATATTGCTTTTTCATAAATTTTCTCCAAACATCTTCGGATTATCCTGTAACAGTATGTACAGAGCAGTTCCAAGTTTCTCAACCTGCTTTTCTTTTAGACCTATACAATACATTTCATCCAAACCATGAATGATTTCATGAAGGAAGGTGGCCTCCTTTTGTTTATCGGAACTGTTGGTATTCAACATAATCTTTTCTGACAGATAATGAATCTGGCCATAAAGCTCTTTGCCGCCATCATGTAAATTCTCCTGTTCTTCTACGGTATATTCTTTATACAAAATTTTTACTTTCTCAGGTATATTCATTACTAAAACCTCCTAAAAATGAGCATTAAAAAACAGCCGTTTCCGACTGGCTCTATAATCTCGGTACAATATCTTTAATATCTTTCAATGTTTCTCTTACCTTCTTCATCACCGAATTTTCTTCCAGGTACTCAACTCCGTCAAAAGTGATGCCTATCTCGTCATAATTCACAATCCGGCCCGTACCTTTTGTCATACGGCACCTAACACCATTGATAAATCCCTTTTCCTGCATCTGAATAATGATATCCAGCCAATAAGAATATGGGATGCCAAACCTTTCATAGCTAATATCTTCTTTATTGACGTTGACGCCCTGCTTCATACATTCATACAATTCTTTCAGGATACAATAAATGATTTTAAACATATCGTCCTTCGCCATTGTTCGCACCTCCATGTAAAATACCACCGGCCATTTCTGACTGGTGGTAGCTAAGCTGTTACTTTATATTCTTCCGGAATAACAATATCAACAGCATCTTCGAGAAGTTCAAAGTTTTTATCATTCGGAAGATAAAACAAGTCTAATTTTCCTGTATTCTTATCTATAGTTATTCCTTGCTTATCGTATATCGTTTCCGATTGTGCGCTTGCGCCATCAAAAAGCCATCTGTCTCCGAGATCCTTAATTGAGTAAAATCCTATATCACCATATTCTTTTTGAAAATAATTCATAGCCTTTTCACAAGCTGATTTAAACTTCATCCTAATCACCTACCTCACAAGCTGTAATCCCTCGATCTGACGGTTCGAGATCGTCGATTCTCCAAAATAAGGTTTTATCATCTTCAACGTATGAAAATATTTTTGATGATATCTTCTCTCCTGATTGCACGTCATAGAATCGGATCTTTCCATTCACTTTCTCAGCCACAATCACGTGTCCATTCTGTCTGCCTTTCCACGTAACTGCCACTTCTACCCTCGCTCCGTCTGGCCATTTTTCAGTTACGCTGACAATATCTTCCAATCCGCTTCCTGACGTTGTCCTGACCTCTGCACCTACCCACGCCGCTTCTGGATGGCGACTTAGGTAATGGTTTTTAGTTGCCGGTCTTGCTATTACGTTATACCCACGTTTTCGCATTTCATAAGCAGATATACAATTCGTGCAATTTGTTTTATATGCTTCATCCCCGGAAAAATAATTGGGATTTACAGAACACAACGAATCGTCCAGACCTTCAACCTGTTTCCATGATCGCGGAATACCTTCATATATGCTCCTCTTATTTGATTTCATTATACCAGAATCAGAACCTTTTGCAACGGATTTTCGGCTCGATTTCTGCTTGGCTTTCAGTTTATTCCACTCTTCCGTGGTGCCGCCTTTACTCAGGTAATCCAGCCAAGCCTCGTATTCTGCGCTGTCCTCGTAGCTGGCCACAGAGCAACGACACCTTGGATGCATCGGCGGGGCGTTCGTTCCTGGCATCATCTTCGCGACCTTAAAATGCTTCTCATTCAACGCCTGACAGATTGGACAGGCTGTTCCAAGCGCGAGGAAGGTGTATTCCTCAAACCCATTCCGCTCAAATGATTGCTTCTGCGCTTCCGTCTGCACCCTCGCCAGCTCCGTGATCATCAGCCGCTCTGCGTTGCTCTGGCTCACCCCGAACCGCTTCCTGAGATGCGATGCCAGCTTCCGTGGATTCTGTCCCTGGATCAGTCCGGTCTGTAGCAGGCTGCTCAGTTCATTTTTAAGCATTCCCTGATACATCCAGATCCGGTCTGAATATGTAGCATTGTGGAAGGATGCGTTCACGATCGCATGAGCCGCCTTCGCATTATTCTGAATTGCCTTTCCCAGAATTCCCGCCTGCCGCTCGAATTCCGACATGGTCCTCTCCGTCAGGATCTCATTGTAATATTTCTGTAGCTCATCGAACCCGGAGACCATCTCAAGGCCGATCTGCGCTTTTAAAAGCTCCAACCGATTCACCTTCATGGTCAAGTTATAAAGCCGCATCTCCTCATTTGCCTGTGCTGAAAAATCCTTATTCTTGACGTATCGGGCAGCCTTTCGGCCAAGGGCTTCTATATCAGCTTTTGCGGCACGCTTTTTTGCTTCCGCCATCGTGATGCCTTCTTTGCTGGCATACTTTCCATAAAATCCGTTGATCTCTTTCTCAATCTCATCAATCATGTTCTGGTAGATCTCCCAGATACGTTTCTGGTACTCAGCTTCATCCTGGATATTATGTTTCCTCTGTTCCGCTTCCCGGTTCTTCCAATATTCCAGGCTGTTCATCTTTAGTTACACCTCCAAACATCTGCTGCATGACTGTATCCTGCTGAGAGGTTTCTTCTTCCTCTATTCTTTCGATCTCCTGTTGTATATTATCAACAACTGATAGCACTTTAAGCTGTGTCTCGCGTGATGTAATTCCAGAAAGATTTCCAGCTATCTGAGATTCTTCCAAAAGATTTGCCGGATAGTTCTGGGTAAACACAGGTTCAATCCCTACCCACGCATCCTTTTTCATCCCCGAAACTGGATTGCTGAAAATCAGCTTATACCGCCGATTCATTCCCGATTTAAACTTCATGGCCTTTGTTTTGGCAAGATTACTCATAGCCTGAAGCTTATATTTGAGCGCTATTCCAGAAGAAGAGCCAAAATTTTCATCTGAAATATTCGCCACCATACTAATTTGGAAGATCAGTTTCTCTAGCCGATTGATTAAATTCTCTTGCGTTGCATCCCCGTTTGGCTTTTGCAAAAACTCTACAACCAGCTTTCCTGCGTCTTCACCATCAAAATTAATGATACGATTCCGTCTCAGGTTAGTCAGTTCTCCGTCGCTCAATCCTGCGCCAAGAATCTTTAAATAAGCATCTGCAAAGTAATCCACATCATTTGCTTTCTCAGATATCGCCTTGTTATAAGCATCAATCATAGGAAGGGCACTTTCAAAAATTCCCATCCGCTCCTCATTTTCTACAAACTCAACAGCAGGAACACCACCAAATCCATGTCTTTTCGGTTCTCCCACCCATTTGTATGACCCCCGGTTCACAAAGTGCTGTACAACTTGACCATCAGACCAACTCCCCCACTCCACATTATCTGCATCCTTATAATGCCTGACAAAAAAGAGCGGGCGCTCAAGGATACTGTCATCATAGATCATAAAGGCATCAAGCGGTGTCAGGTATGTAATACCAATGTTACCTTCCTCATCTACAAAGTACATTTCATACCCCTTCCCATAGATGCTGCAGACTTTTGACAGTTCAGCATTGTTATCATCCTGATCGTTGTACTGATCTAAGAATTCAAGATACTTCGATACACCTTCATCGTCACAGATCACTTTGATCGGAATACCGATAAAGAATCCATTCATTGTATCTGTGATATACTTTGCAAAATTTACAGGAATACGGTTATCCGGTTTCCAATCTGGTTTCTTCACATTCTGACTGATTGCATACTTATTTTCATAAGCATCATGCAGCTTCTGGTACCGTTGAGTAATCTCAGTCTTATGTTTTGTCATATATTTCGCCAGAAGTTCCGGCGTCATCCCCGTGTCTGCCGCTACTCGAAACATTCTATATTCCTCCTGTCAGTCCACTGTTATAGCTTGTCTTTGGCTTCCTCCAACCTTCCACACCGTAACGCAGCGCCGCCATTGCATCATCCATATATGGTACCGGTTCATCCAAATACTCTCCGGTGCGCTCATCTTTTTTCCACTTCCACTGCTGCAATTCCTTTATTGTATTTGTACAGGATGGGTGTACATAGATCATACGGTGTATTACCTTGTCTTTGCTGACGATTCCTTTCAGCCAGTCAATCTGGGCTGACTGATACTTCTTCTCCGTTGTATGCTCTTTACTTACTGCCCTTGCTCGGAATCCCGCTGTCTTCCATGCTTTTATCCGGTCTGGTTCTGCCGAATCACACCACATTGTTCTCTTTATGGGAATTCCATCTTTGATTGCCAACGGTATGATCTCCGCCGTTTCTTTCTCAAAGACGTATATTTCCTGTAGGATGTAGATGTTATCATCCTTCATCCCCAACAGAAGAATGGCATTGGCATGATTGAATCCAAAATCCTGCCCAATCGCAATGTCATCGTAATCATCCAGATTCTGGCTAATATTTTCCACTGCCCAGTTATGCAGGATTAGACCGCCAACTTCACCCCAATTTCCTAATCCATAAATCTGATATCCTTCCGGATCCACCTCTTTACGGCGAGCCATTCTGGCGTGATATGCAGCATCGATGAATCGATTATCCAGATAAGTACTATGGTGTGTCAGCACATTTGAATCCGGAGTATCAAAAAAGACCTTCTTGATCCAATGATTTTTGTTCACTGGATTGAAGGTCATTCGAATTTGATAAAATTGGTCAGGCGGCAACTCGCCTCTGAGACGGTCGTCTATGATCTCAAAATCTGCCTGCGTGATCTCCGTTGCCTCTTCGATCCACACATCCGTCAGTTTGCCCCTCTGGAAAGTAATGGATTTCAGTTTCTCTCGCTGCTTTTCATCGTTCACGCCCCGGAAGATGATCTGATTCCCGTTAGGTCGAAAAGTAAGAGACAGTGGACTCTGTTTGATATTCCAGTATCTATCCACCTGGTCACCAAATATCCGATAAGCTGCGCCCGTCAGTTCCGCATAGGTACTGTCCCGGTTCGTGATATCCGATTTCCGGATACAGATCAGGTTCCGGCCCTTATCCTGCATCAGGCGCAAGAGATAATTCTGGGCCGTATCAACACTCTTCCCGGAACCGGCCGATCCTTTCATCACGATATACCGCTTCTGACTCCTGTCCACTTCACGGAAGCACGGATTGGCTTTTACCGCGATGTTCATCCAGTATCATCCTCGCCGTAGTCAATCGTGATATTCAGATCCATATCGCCCGTCAGCTCCACCTTGTCCTTGAACAGTCCGAGATGTTTCCCGAGATCAACCAGGGCTGACTTTTTGTCATACAACTTTACCTCTCTTTCCGTTCCGAACTCATTCGGCTTGATCTTAATCGACTGGATGCAGGCAAGATCATCGTCAGACGCGTCCTGTTTGATCTTCGCTGTCTCTGGGTCAAGAACATCCGTGATCTTTGCAAAACCAATTCGTGCCAGCTCCTGCAAGACTCGGTCTTGATTAATGCCGGTTCGGCGAGATCTCTCCGCCATGGCTTTATCTATTCTGCTTTTGATTTCAGGTTTTCTCAGGTTCTCCTCACCGATCGAATAGGCCGTCTGAGGGGAATAACCGGCTCTGATGGCAGCCTGAGTGGCATTCAGGTCAATCAGATACTCTTCTACAAACCTCTTCTGTTTTTCTGTCATTCAGGCTCACCTCCTTTACAGCATAAGAAAAGGCACCCAGATCACTCTGAGTACCTCCTCTCTTTTTACCTGCTAACTTCCAGTACAGACATCAATGCTTCTTGTAACACCTTAGAAACATTAATATGTGCCGCTTCTGCTTCGGCATTCAGCCAATATGGCAACGTCACATTCCTTCTTACAGACTTATTTTCAATGGCTCTGCGATAGCTTACCAAATCTACGTCCACCAAAGATACAAAGCCTTTTCCCTCTTCAGCAAATACTCCTTTTTCCACTTCAATGTCAGAAACTGCTGATGGTTCTTCCAGAGATGCTTTGTTATCCTCAG
>ERZ791934.1650-NODE-1650-length-19354-cov-6.671330_pt1 | contig 19354 bp, 15 predicted proteins | sample MGYA00510125_ERZ791934 | MGnify/ENA primary metagenome ERZ791934 (study PRJEB30046, sample SAMN00993240) | human gut metagenome | study: EMG produced TPA metagenomics assembly of the A metagenome-wide association study of gut microbiota in type 2...
GACCCTTCAGGTCGCTTAATTACATATTTTTGTCTAACTTTTGGGGGGCACTTCAAAACCGCTGCGCCGCCTTTTGGCGTTTCTATTCTGCTTTGCCGCTTGGTTCCGTGGCTGCCGTACCGTGCGCTTCGGCAACGCACGCGGCCGAATCGGCCCGGGCAGCCTGGATTTTCCTTACTTCTGCTTTGCAGCCAAGTCCGCCAGCGCGTCCTTGCGGGACAGATTGATGCGTCCCTGCTGGTCGATCTCGGTGACCTTTACCAGAAGCTCGTCGCCCACAGCCACGACATCTTCCACCTTCTCCACGCGCTTGGTGTCCAGCTTGGAGATATGCACCAGGCCCTCTTTGCCCGGGGCGATCTCTACGAACGCGCCGAACGTCATCAGGCGGGTGACCTTGCCCTTATAGATGGCGCCGATCTCCGGGTCCTCCACAATGGTCTTGATGGTGTGCATGGCGCGCTCCGCGTCCGCGATGTCGATGGCGGAGATGAATACGCTGCCGTCTTCCTCGATGTCGATCTTCGCGTTGCAGTTGGCGCAGATCTCCTGAATGACCTTGCCGCCCTTGCCGATGACGTCGCGGATCTTATCCACATCGATCTTCATGGACAGCATCTTGGGCGCGTACTTGGAAAGCTCCGCGCGCGGCTCGGCGATGACCGGGGCCATGATCTCGTCCAGGATATACAGGCGCGCCTTGCGGCATTTCTCAAAGGCTTCCTCGATGATCTCGTAAGTCAGCCCGTCTACCTTCATATCCATCTGGATGGCCGTAATGCCGTCGCGTGTGCCGCCCACCTTGAAGTCCATATCGCCGTGGAAGTCCTCCACACCCTGAATGTCCAGCATGGTCATCCAGCGGTCGCCCTCGGTGATGAGGCCGCAGGAGATGCCCGCGACGGGTTTTTTGATGGGAACACCCGCGTCCATCAGCGCCAGCGTGGAGCCGCAGATGGACGCCTGGCTGGTGGAGCCGTTGGAGCTGAGCACCTCGGACACGCCGCGGATGGCGTACGGGAACTCCTCAACACTGGAGCCAGTAATGGCATTGTTCGGAAGCGGATATAAACGGAACCCTATTTGGAGCAAATCCCGTGAGGGAGAAGCGAAACTGCCAGCTACAAGGCGGTTAGGGTGCAGGCTTTCTGATAGCAAGGTTAATTAACTGAATCACCGTAAGCTTCGTTAAGGCTGAACAAGCCAAAGTAGCTGATAGGCTTGAACCAAAAGGTGTGCAGTTGGATATTCCTCTCCACAGTAGGAATACACGGACATAAGACTGCCGGAGTAGAGGTGGAACCTAAACTATCAATAATTGTTGATTAAGTGGAACGTGTCAAGCCCGTATTCTCGCCTGCAAAGGCAAGCGGACCGTAAGGAAAGCCGTTGGGAATGCGGGTAAAGGATTGCGGAGGAAGCGAATGCCGACCCTGTAATGGGGACGGATAGGGGTTCAAAATTTGCCCCACCCGAAAAGGGAGCAGAATTCCGCAGGGTGCTTAATTACGAGAGAGTTTATAGAATTTTTGAAAGGAGTAAGGCAAATGAACATGAAAATGTGTGCGACTTCTGACGTAGCAAAAGCATGGAACAGCATTGACTGGAACAAAGCTAATGCATACGTTAAAAAACTGCAAATGCGTATCGTAAAGGCTCATCAACAGGGCAGAACCGGCAAAGTAAAGTCTTTGCAATGGCTGCTCACACACTCTTTCTACGGACGTGCTTTAGCTGTAAAAAGAGTAACGAGTAACAAAGGCAAAAAGACAGCAGGTGTAGACAAAATTTTATGGTCTACTCCCAAACTGAAATATGAAGCAATTCTCAGTTTAAAACGCAGAGGCTATAAACCATTACCGTTAAAGAGGGTATATATCCCAAAAAAGAACGGAAAAATGAGGCCGCTCAGTATTCCATGTATGAAGGATAGAGCGATGCAGACATTATATAAATTTGCACTGGAACCGATTGCGGAAATCACTGCTGACCCTAACTCCTATGGATTTAGAGCAAAGAGATGTGTACAGGATGCAATAGAGCAGTGTTTTACCTGTCTGAATAAAGCAAAATCCCCTAAATGGGTGCTGGAGGGAGACATTAAAGGCTGTTTTGATAACATCAGTCACGAATGGATATTGAACCATATCCCAATGGATAAAGATATTCTGCGAAAATGGTTAAAGAGTGGGTATGTCGAGACCGGAAGATTATTTCCGACAGACCTCGGTAGCCCACAGGGTTCGGCTATCTCACCAACTATCTGCAACATGGTACTGGATGGTCTGGAAATCCAGATTAAGAAGAAATACCACAAAACTAAGAGGGATGGAAAAGCATACTTTCCAAAAGTGAACTTTATACGTTATGCTGACGATTTCATCGTCACAGGCGAAAGCAGAGAGCTTTTGGAAGCAGGTGTCCTCCCGATTATCCGGGAATTTTTATCAGAGAGAGGGTTGGAACTGTCAGAAGAAAAGACAGTGATTACCCATATCGAAGATGGTTTTGATTTTCTCGGATGTAATATACGCTGGTATAAAGACAAGCTTCTTACAAAACCATCCAAAAAGAACTATAAAGCCATCGTGAGCAAGGTACGGGAGATTATAAAGCAAAATCCATCTATGAAGCAGGAAGATTTGATAAGAAAGTTAAATCCGGTTATCAGAGGGTGGGTAAATTTCCAAAAGTATAATGTTTCCTCGCAGGCGTTTGAACGGTTTGATTTTGATGTATGGAGATGTCTGTGGAGATGGTGCAAACGTAGGCACCCGAAGAAAGGACACAAATGGATCGCTAAGAAATATTTCAGAAGAGTTGGCACAAGATACTGGACATTCAGTGTAAATATGGCAGACTCGTTTGAATTACATCTGATATACGCTACTGATACTAAAATAGTAAGGTGGCTGAAAACAAAATCAGAAGCGACACCATTTGATGAGCGTTTCACAGAATATTTTGAGGACAGAGACACAAAGAGAATGTTTCGGGAAATCAATGGAAGAAGGAAATTAAATGCACTGTACAAAATGCAGAAAGGCATTTGTCCGCATTGTGGTGAACCTATCACAGTGGAACGGGGATTCCGAATCCATACGGAAATGGGAGCCGACTTTAAAGAAAAGAAAGTCTTATTACATGCTGATTGTCATAGAGAGCTTCATTACTCGAAAAATGTTGATGAACTGGTTCTGCTAACGCAGGGCTTATAAGTGCTTGAGCCGTGTGAGGGGAAACTCTCATGCACGGTTCTTAGAGGGGAAAGCGGTAGTAATACCGCTGACCTACTCGACCAGATTTTGGAGAATAAACAGAAATTTATTTCCCAGATTATGACAAGCAAATCCCCTGTTCGTGCCTGTGAAGATGTCGATGACACAGCATTGTCGTATGCAGAAATTAAGGCACTGGCAACAGGAAATCCTTATATCAAAGAAAAAATGGACTTGGATATACAGGTAAGTAAATTGAAATTATTAAAAGCAAACCATACCAGCCAGAAATATAAGTTGGAAACGGATATTGCAAAGAATTATCCAATGCAGATTGCAACACAGAAAGAACGCCTTGCGGGGCTTCGCTCCGATGCAGAAGCCGTCCGTCCTATTTTTGAGAACGAAGATTTTTCCATGATTGTTTCCAATAAAACCTTTACGGATAAAAAAGAAGCAGGAACCGCACTTTTGGCAGCATGTGAAGGACTAAAAGCTATTCATACAGAGGGAAAAATAGGAACGTTTCATGACTTTTCTTTATACGCAAAATTTGATGCGTTTAATCAACGGTACATCATGACCATTAAGAGAAAATGTAGTTATCTGATTGAGATGGGAAAGGATATTCTTGGAAACTTACAGCGTATCAGTAATGCGTTGGGGGGAATTGAGAAGAAAATGGAAGAAACAGAGCAAAAATTGGAAACACTGCAAAAGCAGTTGGAAACAGCACAGGAGGAAGCTGCGAAGCCTTTTCCCAAAGAAAAGGAATTGCAGGAGAAGATGGAAAGGCTTGCAGAACTGAACTCCCTTTTGAATATGGATGAAAAGGAAATGCCGCAAGATCAGGAGAAAGAAGTAGATCAGGTGGCAGATTTGCCGAGAAGGTCAGTCAATTATGCAGGCAGAGTGTCAGAAGGTCGAAAAGGAAAAATAGAAAAATCTTCAGTGCTTGGCAGATTGAAAACCACACAAAGAAATATGGAAAAAGGCTGGAAAAACAGAAATATGCAGAAGAAAAAGCCGGAACAGCAGTTATAAAGAGGAAGTCCCGTCAGGAAACTGGCGGGACATTTTTACGATGGAGGATTTGTCTATGGCAGGAAATAGAGAGCAGCAAATGTATGAAATTACGAAGCAGTTGGAAGAAGGTGTAAAAGCGTTATTTACCTCAGAACGGTATACAGAATATTTAAAAACCATGTCAAAATTTTATAATTACAGCTTTAATAATACGGTTTTGATTGCATTGCAAAGACCAGAAGCAACTTTGGTAGCGGGATATTCCGCATGGCAGAAAAATTTTCATCGTCAGGTGAAAAAGGGAGAGAAGGGAATTCAGATTATTGCTCCTTCACAGAGGAAAGAAAAGGAACTGGTGGAAAAATTTGATCCGGAAACAAATGAGCCGATTTTGGGACCGGACGGGCAGCCAGAAACAGAAGTAGTGGAGCATGTCGTTTCTGATTTTCGGGTAGTCCGTGTATTTGATATATCACAAACGTATGGAGAGCCGTTACCGGAACTTGCAATACCGGATTTAACGGGGCAGGTACAAAATTTTCCCTTGTTTTTACAGGCAGTCAGAGAACTATCCCCTGTGCCTATCCGCTTTGGTGAAACAGAAGGAGAAGCAAAGGGGTATTACAGCAATAAAAAGAAAGAGATCGTTGTGAAAGAAGATATGAGTGAAAGCCAGACGATAAAAACACTTATTCACGAAATTGCCCATGCAAAGCTGCATGACAGGGAAGTATTGGAACAGACGGGAGAGGAAAAAGATCAGAGAACAAAGGAGATAGAGGCGGAAAGCATTGCCTATACAGTGTGCCAATATTTCGGACTGGATACTTCTGACTATTCTTTTCCTTATATTGCGGGTTGGAGTGACAATCTGAAGATGTGGGAATTGAGGACATTCATGGACGCAATACGAAGAACAGCAGGAGAGTTTATCAAGGAACTGGAAGAAAAAATGAAAGAATTGGAAACAGACAGAAGTGAAAGAGATGATATTCAGAACGAAAAAAAAATAAAAATTGGTATGGATACAAAAGCGGTGGAACTGAAACAGCATGAAGGCTTATGGCATACGGTAGAAGAAGTGGAAATTGAGAAGGAACATTTCTATCTCATGGAGCATAACGAATACGGAGCTTCGGTTGCGCCGGTTCTGGTAAATGGAGATGGTAAAGTGGTTGCACAGGATTTGGAAAATGGTCTGGATCAGGAGGTTGTGAAAGCAATCAGAGAGTATCTGGAAGAAAAAGAAACCGCCAAAAAGCAGGAGAAGGTGGAAACTTCAAATGCAAGTTTATTCGACGAAGCAGAAAGAGAAGCAGCTTATCAGATAGAAACAACGGGACAGTTTTTCTTTATTCAGGAAACAGAGGAAGGGTATGATTATACCTTTTACGATCAAGAGTTTCAAGAATTAGATGGAGGGGTATACGATACCTTTGATGTTACACTTCAAGAAGCGGCAAAAACACTGTTATTAGAGGAAGGGGCAGATTTGACTGCATGTAGAAAGATTGATAGTGAAATGCTTCAGGAACAGGTTGAACGGGCAGAATATTTTCCGCAGAAGTCGTATGAGGCATTAAAACCCCTGATGGAGAGTGAAGAAAATAACGTGGCTTTCCGATCCGGATATGGGTATGTGATGTTGCAGAAAATTTCAGAAGGCTATGAATGTATCATCTATGACCAAGCGTTTCGTGAGATTGGTGGACAGTTTTACGAGAATATAACTGCCTCTAAAGAAGAGGTTTTTTCCCAGATATTTCAAGAGGAAGGAATAGGTGAATTGCCTTGTGAGCCATTTTCCTATGAAGAACTTAAAAAATCTGTAATACAAGGGGAGAAAAAGAGATTGTATGAAGGAGAACTGACACCAACTTCACAGATTGGTATTCGGGAAGAAAAACTGTTGCATGGTGAGAGCCGACAGAACATTGAAGAAGCGATACTTTGTTACGCACAGGCAGAACTGGAAGAGGATGGGTACGAAGAAATCACTTTATTGGCAGCAAGGGTATATGGAAGCCGTACAAGAGAAACTTTGTATAGGGAAGACTCCGATCTTGATGTGGCGCTTTCTTATACCGGGGACATCAGGGAAGATGCCTTTTTTAATCTGCTTCAGGAAAATGGAATGAGGATTGCCGGATTGAAAATTGACATAAATCCCATTTCATTGGAAAAAACCGGGACAATGCAGGAATACATAAAGCGTGCAGAACAGTATCTTGACGAAAGAGAAGCAGAAAAGCAGGGACAGATACCACAGGAAACGCTACACGAACCCCGAATTTCTTTCTATGCTGCAGAATGTATGGAATTTCCTTCTATGGGGGAATATTATGAAAATCTGACATTGGAAGAAGCCGTAGAAAAATACAAAACGATTCCGGCAGACCGCATTCATGGGATAAAAGGAATTGGATTTTGCCTGAAAGACGGCAGCATTTATGATGGAGAATACGAATTGATGTCTGGAGGGAAAATTTCTAAAGACTTGATTGACTTAGTCCCCCATTATAAGGAAAGTCCGTTGGTACAAAAAGCAATGAGAGATTTAGAAAGAATCTTGGCAGAAAAACAACGGGAAAATACAGCGGAGCAGACAAAAACAGAGGGAACAATGGGAAGAAAAGTTTCTGTGCTAAAAGCCTTAAAGGAGCGTAAAGAACTGTTAAAGAAACAGGAGAAAAAAGAAGAAACGTCCCATACTCGTAAGAAAGAAGCAGAATTGTAATAAAAAAATGGAAATACAGGAGAAACGGTTATGGCAGGTAATCAATTTGCAGTGTATCAGCTTAGAGAAATCCCCGAAAACAGAAAAAAGCGTTTTCGTTCTTATGCAGAATTACAAAAAGAACATATCCAGATACGCTATACAGATTATAAACAAGTATATAGAAGCTGGATGCGGTACGATGAAACACCGGATAATATCCGAAACCGTTTGACAAAGCAGTTACCGAAAAAATTTTCCGGACATGCTCTAAGCATTGGGGACGTGCTGATTTTAGATAAGAATGAGGAAGCAGCAGCCTATTATTTGGAAAAAGAGGGCTTTACTGTTTTAGATGATTTTATTCGGAATGGTTCTTCCAATACGTTGATTTCTCTTGCCACTACTAATTTTCAGCTTGAAGGGAAAGAAGGAAGATGGCTTGCCTTCGATAATCTGGTGGTGGAAGGAAAAGAATTTTTCCTGATGGAGCATACGACATACGGGAAAAATGCTGCTTGGGTAGTGGTAGATGGAACTGGAAAGTTAATCGTGGATCAGGTTACGGCAGGATTTGACGAAACCGTCAAAGAACAGATTCTTTCCTATCTGCACCCACAAGAAACACAGGAAAAAAGAGGGACACCTGTGTTGGAAAACTGGCAGAAATCCTATGAAAATGGAGAATATTTAAGAAGTGCAGAGATTACAGAAGAACAAAATTATAATATGATTGATGGAAGAATGAATAATCTGCCAACAAAGCCCCGTAAGATCGGAACACGAACTTCTGTGTTAGACCGTCTGCATTTAAAACAGGCAGCTTTAAATGCGAAGAACTTGCCACAATCGGTTATGGAGAATGAGAGAGAGCGGAAAAGGAAATAAAAAGAAAGGGAAACTTGAATTTGTGTATTCAGGCTTCCCTCGTTCTCTTTATAGTTCTTTTAATATGGAGGCATATTTTGGGCGCTTTGCTTCTGGAATTTTCAGAGCTGCCATAGCCTCTTCGGTAGTCAAGTTTAGTGTTTCCATTAGATTGCGGATACTGTCTAAAGTATTTCGTTCAGTAGTGCTTTCAACAATTCCCTGACTTAAGTTACACATCAGCGACACCTCTCTTTTCAAATTCTGCGTCATTGCAATATCAAAATCATCATGGAGAATTCTTTCTTTTTCCTTCGGTGTTGTTTCTGAAGAAAGCAGAACATTTAATAATTTTAAAACTCCGTGATAATTCTCACTGTCCGGTTTGCCGAGGCAAATTATAACAGCAGACATCAAATCATAATTTTCCACTTTTTCGGTAACATGCCCCACAAGCGATTTTTCTGCAATGTAATATTGGGTAATAGTATTTTCTCTGGATTTTGGCGGGTTCATACAAATCCAGATGGAGTAGACTTTGCGAATTTTATCGTACTGTGCAGATGAAAATACAGTACCATATTGAGCAGAAATCATACGACTGCAATAGTATATGCTGCGTTTAAGCAACGGATAACCGGGATAAAAATTGTTTTGTGCTTCTACATTGATAATTAAACGGATGAACTCACCAGACTTTGGTGCAGTTGCTGTGAAACGAATATCGTAGGTAATCGTTCCCTCCGTAATGGTTTTATCTTCTGTGCGTTCTCCCTTGATTAAAGAGGGATTGGTCTGATCAGGCAGAACCGGAACTTCTGCGACTTGCGGTTCACCTTCAATATATTTTTCAATGATTTCTGAAATGCTGCATTCCCGATATTCTTCTAAACAATTCTTCATAATCCAAGCAAGAATGATTTTTTCAGAAAGCAGCCGTTTACAAGCAGAGTCATAATCTGAATTGCTTCCTGCAGTACGAATTGTTTGCGATAGCGTTGTTTCCAGTTCCACTAAATCACCACCTTTTCTATCTTGCCTTTAGTATAAAACAGATAACAAAAGAATACAACAAAAATAGAAAGAAATTTTGGAGCATAAGGGTTAGCGTGGTGGTATATCCTTTTCAGAATTCTTTTCAAAATCAGACTTTCCATGAAGAATCATCTCGACATTTTTACATACAGTCTGCAATTCTTTTTCGTATTGTTTTCTTTTTTGATATTCCTGACGCTGCATATTTTTTATGGAAAGCAGTTTTTCTTTTTCAGATTTTAATAATTTCATAGAAAGCAATGTTTCATTTTCTGAGTGCTGCTTTAAGAAATTCCGGGCAGTTTCATAAAGCGTAATTTCTGACAGATGTTCCTGTCGGAATTGTTTCTTATTTTTTGCGTGTAAAAATTCCCTATAAACAGATTTATTTGCAAGATATTGTCCGGTGTAATGAATTTGTTCATTGATCCTTTTCAATTCCTGCTGTGTGGAACGGAGGTTCTTTCGGCAGTTGGCAGTTTCCGACTGTGATGTGGTCAGTGCGGTCATCAAATCCGCTTCTGTGGAATAGCCACGTTCCTGTACATAAGCAATGGTTTTTGCCATTTGCTGTAAATTGGAAAGCTTTACTTTTCTGGCATAAACCGGATTATTCTGCGCTTTGACACGTTGCTGCAGATCTATGACAAGCCGTAGGTCTGATTTTATAAAACAGAAGGCTGTAGTTCCTTTTCTTTCCGTAACAGTAGAAGCAGAATGAGGAGTGAAAAGTTCCGAGCCTGTGTGAGATTGCATTTGGGTTTCTTTCCTCTTTTCCCAAATGGAAAGCAGATAATCTTCTGTGTAATGGGAACCTAGTGTTCTTCCAGGAATGAACTTGTTTCGTTCCGGGTGCAGATAGCTGAAACGTCCTCTGCTTACTTTTAAAGTAATCTGATAGTTATTGAAAAGTGCTGCCTGAAATTGTTCGATATTGCAGGAAGAAGCAGCGGCGTATTCAATAGCGGTTCGCAGATATTCCTTTTGTGTCTGAAAAACGGTTTGGCGTGGAGTAATTCCTTTGGACAACATTTCTTTATTCAGAGCGTCCAGCTTTTTCTGCCCAGTGTGCTTTGCACGATACTCTCTGTCTGTGATTTTTTTCTCTGCCGGAGAAAGTAAATCCACCTGATGTAAATGTTCTCTATGGCAAATATCCATAAGTGAGTGTTTTAAATAAATAAGATAAGTCGGTGTTAGATGATGCTTGTATCCGGCACGGGCATCGCAAGGACGTTCTATAAATGTCTGGCGCTCTACATCATATTTCCTTAGGCTGTTGATTACAATATGTACATGAATGTTTCCGCTTTCATTATTTCCGTCTGTATGGGTACAGACAAGAGCCTGATGTCCCGGAAAATTTTTTTGAGCATACTCTAATCCGAGTCGTTGTGCCTTTTCTCCGGTTAATCCATGATCTTCGGTATCTTTCGGATCAAAGCTTAGAATATAGTGATGAGATTTGATTTCATCAAAATTTTGGTTTTTATGATATTGTGCGTTTAACTCTTTACATTCCAAATCAAAAGAGAAGGGATCACAGTTGATACCGTCAATGTAATATTCCTTTCTTGGAATGAGTTCTCCATTTTCATCAAGGACTGGCTTTTTCGTATGTTCATCATGCTGAAACAGAAGATAACGTTGTGCTTCTCCGTAGTCCATATTTTTAATTGCAATATGCTTAAGAATTGCCATATTCATTACCTCTTGAATGAGTGGGAGCAGATATATTTTGGGCAGAAAAGTTTCCGGCAAGTTTTAAGACTTCGTATTTCATTTCATAGATTTTAGAAAGACTCTGTTGGAGTGATTTTTGTACTTCCTGTGAATGAATACCGCCGCTATTGAAGTACCGGGCAATCTGATTTAGATTGCTTCCTATTTTTCCAAACTCGGCAATCAATTTTTTTAATTCCGGCAGATCAGCCACCAGTTCGTATTTTAGAATTGTTCTTTTGTTCATAATTTGTCTACGGGCAAATTCTGCCAAAGGCAGATTTGCGGATTTTGCCTGAGAAGATATAATTTCGTATTCTGTATCAGTAAGACGCAGCATAATTTGATGTGTATGCCGTAATGATTTTTCTTTTTTTGGTCTTGCCATAGTATAAAATCTCCTTTTATAAAAATTCTATTTATATATAAGCCGATAGAGGGAACTGTATTGGAAAATATAAAATCACTGTGAAAATAGTTTGAAAACATGATACAATAGAAAAAATAATTGTATGGAGGTTGACTATGCCAAGAGGAAGAAAAAAACAGAATGTGCTTACTTTGGAGGAGCAGCTTGTAACAGTAAACGAAAGAATTCAGGAAGTAGAGAATGAATTGAAGCAGCTTCGTTCTAAAAGAAAAGAAATTCAGGCGAAAATTGAGGAGCAGGAAAAGGAAACATTGTTCCGGGCGGTAGTTGCTTCGGGAAGAACCGTAGAAGATGTTCTTGCAATATTAAAAGCCCAAGATCAGAAAGAAGAACAGTAATTTAGAAAAAAGATGTTTATTGCTATGAATAGTGTAGTGGTAAACATCTTTTTTATTACCGTGATCGAACAATCACGCTGCGACTATCAAGATAGAAGCCAATATACATATTTGAAAAATATGATGATGTCGAGGGTATGGGGAGCGAAATCCCCATCAAGTTTGCCGAGTAGGAAAAATCACGGAGTGAGTTTTGAGTTACTCAGGCGAAACTTGCTCTAATAGTGAATAAATTACAAAATAATGATAATACGCAATACAGAATGTCAAAGACGCAAAACCTATTGAAAGATTAAGTAAAAGTCGCTATTATATGGAAAACGAATTGTTCGGAGGAAAAATTATGATAGAAGATGTAGCGCAGAGAATCGCTGGTAAAATTGAAGATTTAAAGAAATTATTACCAGATGGTAAACCGATAGGGAAGACTTTTGAAACAACTAATAAGTTTTACTATTACGATACAGTGACGGGGAAAATTTTAGAATGCCAAAAGTATGAATATGAACTTGTGGAGAAAATTTTAGATGGAAATCTAGGGGAGCTTTATTCTTATTCGGATAAAGAATTATTTAGATATGAAAATGCAATAGATAATTTGATTTGTGCTATAAAAAATGAAAAAATTTTCGCTTTATCTAAGTTTTCACATATGGCATCCTTTGATAATTACGAAAAAATTATTTCAGAAGAATTGGCACAAGTAACAATTGAATTAACAGAAAGATGCAATTTGAGATGTGGATATTGTATCTATAATGAGGCTTGTGAAAAAAGTAGAGATTTTGGGGAGAGAGATATGCCATTAGAAGTGGCATTGAGAGCTATTGATTATGCAGAAAAAAATTCAAGAAGCTCAAAAGAATTATATATAGGATATTATGGAGGAGAGCCTCTTCTAAATTACGATGTTATGATCCAATCAATGCGCTATGCAATTGAAAAAATTGAAGATAAGAAAGTGTATTTTTCTTTTACAACAAATGCAGTACTTTTGACAGAAGATAAATGCAAAGAACTTTCAGAGATTCCTGATTTAAGTGTAACCATTAGTTTAGATGGACCGCAGAAATGGCATGACCTATATCGGAAAAATCAAGGAGGACAGGGAAGTTTTCAACGAACTATAGAAGGTCTTCGACATCTTGTTGAGGCATTTGGATACGAGCGTGCTAAAAAGAATATTTTGCTTAGTATGGTATATGCACCGCCATATTCAGAGGAGCGTTTAAAAGAGACACAAAAATTTTTTGAAGAATTAACGTGGTTACCATTGGAATGCGTAAAATTTGTTACATATCCAGATGAGGAAAGTATGTCCACTATACATAAATATTTAGAAACACAAAAATTATTGTCAAAGATAAAATGGAGCCAAACAGAAAATGATTTTTCGTTGTTAAATTATGGACATGCTAATGCTGAACGCAAAAATATTTTTACCCAAAAATTAGTTGAGGACTGTTATTTGCCAATAAGAAAACGCACAGTTTTTGATACTATTATGGATTCTATCACTATGAATGGTTGCTGTGTACCGGGACAGCGAAATGTATATATTACTGTAGATGGCAAATTTAAAATTTGTGAAAGAGTTGGTGAAATTCCAGATATTGGAAATTTGGAAGAAGGAATTGATGTTCAAAAAGTAAAGAATATATATTTGGAAGGATATGCTAAACAGTCTATAAAAAGGTGTTCGACATGTTGGTATGCGAGATTGTGTTCAATATGCTATTGTGGTTGTTATTCTGATGGAAAATTAGATATGAATAAAAAAAGTGCAATGTGTGAGGAAAGAAAAGCAGGTTGTCTAAGAGATTTGAAATCATATTTTGAAATATTGGAATCAGACGAAAAAGCATTGGATTATTTGGATAACATAACGATTAGTTAGAAATGGAAAAATATGATACATAAATATCAAGAAATTCAAAATTGTGATATAGCAAAAGTGAGATTATTAGTTCGAGGTGGTTCTCAAAAAGAAAAGAAATATGAGAATGGGATAACGCATCTTTTGGAACATATGAATTTATTTTTTGCAGAAAAGGAGCCTTTTGAATTATCAGTGCGTGGAACTACAGATTTTGAATGCACAATGTATGAAATTACATGCATAAATGATTATTCGCATGTAAAATCAGCTATTGATAAAATTTATTCAATCATTAACGGTGAATTGCTTAGAGAGTGTGATTTACCAATTGTAAAGCAAGCTGTTCTAAAAGAGATAGAATTTCAAATGAATGATATATATTTCCGAGATCGAAATAATTTATTCAATACTTTGTTGCCAAAAGAGCTAAGAAATAAAATGCCAGTAGGAAAGAAAGAAGTTATTGAAATGCTCTCTTTTGAACAGATTATTGAATATCAAAAGAACGCATACAAGGACTTTGCAATATGTTTGAGTAGTAAATTTCATTTCTTCGACGAAGAAATAAAATCATTAGATACAATGCCAGAAGTTAAGCAATATACTAAAAATAAAAAAAGTTTGTATTGGGCTATTTCAACACAAGCAAGTAAAAAAAAATCGGTGAATAAAAGCATATATTTTGAAAGTATAAAAAAATATGATGATACAAAAGAATATTTAATAAATGAATTTATTAAAATATATTTTTTTATACTTTTTGATAATATATTTTGTGAAAAAATAGAACAAAAGGGAATATTGTCAACAGAAGCAATAGTGTATGAAAATATTATCGTAGATGAAATGTGTGTGGCAGCATACGAATTAGAAATATTAAAAGGAATTGATGAAGAATTGATGGAAACAATGGTTATAGAAGTTTTGAGAGATATATATTCATCTACTGAAATAACAAAATCAATATTCCGTGTTGCAAAAAAAGAATTTTTCAACATAGTACGAGATACAACTTTTTTTGAAAAATGTAAGCAAAAATTTCTGCATGGTGTCGATATGTTTTTAACGTTTGATGAAAGAGAAATTTGTTATGAATTGGATTATTTAGATATTTGCAACATGGCTCAAATGTATTTAAATTACAAGAGTATGTAGAGCATGAATGTGCTTTTACATAAATAAATATCAAGTTAAGGAGGAATGTAACATGTTAATTGCAAAAGAAGGAAGAAAGAACCTTGAGGCAAAAGCTAATTATATCGATCCGAGGGGTGGATGTGGTTGTGCTACTTCTTCAATCAAAACAGCTACAAGAGATGCAGTTTGCGTATGCGGTTGTAAAAAAGCTACTGCTAGTAAAGCAACAGTTAGAACAGCAGCAAAAAACAATTAAAAAATAATATGTATCTTTAAGTAGAGGAAAATGGGGTATGCAAATATGTATGCCCCATTTTTCAAGTAGGAGTAATATAAATGGGAAAAATAAAAGATATTAAAAATTTTGTACTTAATATTATAAAAATAATAAAGCTGATATTTGAAACAGCCCCATTCTTGGTAGCAAAACTTATTTTTTGCAATATAATGATGGGGATAGTTGTTTCTATAAATGTGTATTTGTGGAAGCGGTTGGTAGACTCAGTTGCTCAATCATTGACGATTGGAGATATAAAATTCTCGATTTTTTGGTTGCTGTGTATTGGGGGGTGTGCAGGAGTAACCAATTTTTTGACCCGTTTAGGTATATATTATAGAGAGATTGTACAGGAGTATGTGAATCGTAATATTACAGAAAAGTTAATGGGAAAAATAGATGAGTTAAATATGGAATGTTTTGACGATCCAGAGATGTATGATACAATTGAAAAGGTTAGTAATGAATCAGTGGCTAGATGTATGAGTATTTTGATTATGTTAGTTTCGCTAGTACAGTATTTTACTACTTTTATTGGTGTAGTAACCGTCATTGTTTCTTTGAATAAATCAGTAGCGCTCCTAGCCTGTTTGGTTATGATTCCTATTTTTTATGTCAGCATAAATATTGCATATAAACAGTACAAAATTTATGTTTCGAGAGTACAAAAAATGCGTATGGTGGATTATTTAATAGGATTATGTTTGGAATATGATAATATAAAAGAGCTAAAAATATATAATGCGTTAACATATTTAAAAAAGAAAATTCTTAATATTTATAATGAATATATCGATGAAGATAAGCATTATAAAAGGAAGTTTTTGATTGAATTTACGGTGACTGATTTTGGACATACGGTTTGTTCGCTTGGGGTTAGAATATTTATATTATATGAATCTTTTTTGAAAAAGAAAACCATAGGAGATTTTACTATGTATATTTCAGCTCTTGATAATATGGAAAATTCAATTAATTCACTTATGGATGCTATTTCTTCTTTGTATACTGATAATTTATATATAGAAAGTCTTTTGGCATTGCTAAATATGGAAAGTACTTTAAAAGATGGAAAAAGAGAATTTTTGATAGATGAATTTTCGACAATTGAATTTAGGAATGTATGGTTTCGATATCCCAACAATGAGAATTATGTATTGAAAGGGATTTCTTTGAAATTGGAAAAAGGAAAAGTGTATGCACTACTAGGATTAAATGGGTCTGGTAAGACAACTTTGGTAAAACTGCTTATGAGATTGTATGATCCGGAAAAGGGAAATATTTTTCTTGATGGTGTGGATATTAAAGAGTACTCTTTACAAAGTTTATATCGGAATATAGGAGTGGTTTTCCAAGATTTTGTTAAATATCCGTTGACTGTGAATGAGAATGTAGGAATAGGGAATATAGCGTATATGAATAATATGGAATATATAAAAAAAGCTATAGCTATTGCGGGGGCTGATAAATTTATTCAGAATCTACCTCGAGGATATCAAACTATTTTGGAGAAAGAATGGGATGAGGGAAGTGAATTATCAGGAGGACAGTGGCAGAAAATAGCAATAGCTAGGGCGGTTCTGAAAAAAGCGTCTATATTGGTTTTAGATGAGCCATCTGCTGCATTAGATCCGGAAGCTGAGTTTGAGATTTTTCAGAAAATGAAAGTGCTTATGAAAGGAAAAATGAGCATTTTAATTACGCATCGTTTTTCGAATACGGATATAGTAGACTATATTTTTATGATGGAAAATGGAAAAATCATAGAATGCGGTACACATCAAGATTTAATGAAAGCCAAGAATAAATATTATTCTTTATACAAATTGCAGGCAGAAGCTTATAATGATTCAATATAAAAAGAGGATGACTTTATATTTATTGTTATGATAGATATGATATACTGATGTATGAAAACCTATTTGTATATAATGAGAAAAATATTGGAGGAGTTTGATGGAAAAAATTTTAGTAGTAGAGGATGATCATAAAACAAATGAAGCAATAGCAGAGTACTTGGAAAGTTTGAATTACTCTGTTACCAGCGTTTACAATGGAGATGAAGTGTGCAAGATTCTTGTGGATGAAAATTATGATTTGGTTATTTTAGATATTATGCTTCCGAGAATTACAGGAATTGTATTGTTATCTAAAATTAGGGAATTTAGCAATATTCCAATTTTAATGCTCACAGCAATAAACGATGAGTCTATGCAAGTATTAAGTTTTGATGGAGATGCGGATGATTATATGACAAAACCATTCTCGATGATTGTTTTGGGGAGGAGAGTTCGTGCGTTGTTAAAAAGAAGTAAGAATAACCAGATGGGGAAAAATAATATAATTAAATTGGGAAATACAGTTGTAGATCTTGATGGGTATAAAATTTGGGTTCAGGGTGAATTGCGTGAAGCAACACCTAAGGAGATAGAGCTTATAAAATATTTTTCACAGCATAAAGGGATTGTATTAAGTAGACAGCGTATAATAGATTTCATTTGGGGAAATGATGCTGAAATTCTAGATAGAACAATTGACACATATATAAAAAATATTAGACGAAAATTTGATATTGACTGTATTTCTACTGTTAAAGGAATTGGATATCGAATGGACGAAATAGAAGATGATAGAAATTAGCAAATATCATTGATATTATTTTTGTTAGATATATAATCGTAAAATATGTTTAATAAATTTGTACTACATATTATTACATTCTGAAATTTATTTCTGAGTATTGGCAGAAAAGATGATAGGAGTAAAAAGATTTAAAATAGACATGTCAGAAACTTATGCAAAAGAATACCAATTTGATATTATATAAGATGTTATTTTTATTAAGAGTTTACCATATAGCAAAATTCTATAGGAGGGAAAGGTATTTCTTATTTTAGAAATGTCATATAAAAATGAGAAAATCAAGTTTTTTAAAAAAAATATTTTTGTATTCATTATTTATTATGCTTTTTATTATAATAATTGCTCACATTACAATATGGATTGTCGTTCCAAAAGTATGTATAGTAGATGGTGGGAATATAATGTCTGAAAATGTAGGAGTTGTAGCAGAACTTGATACTTCAGATATGTTAATGAAATCACTGTCAGAGGGATTAGTATATTCATTTTTGGGCTGTACAATTGTTATTTTTGCAGTCTCATATTTTGGGGCAAGAATGATAGTAAAACCGATAAAAGAAATGGTTGCTATAACGAAGCGTATGGCAAATCTAGAGGCAGGTATAAGCTGTTCGGTATATACAAATGATGAATTTGAACAATTATCCAATAATATAAACCAGTTGTATGAAAAACTTTTTTTTACAATTGAACAATTGAGAGAGCAGCTTGAGAGTGCAGCAAAGAATGAAAAATTTAAAATTGATTTTTTGTATGCAGCATCCCATGAATTAAAAACACCTCTTACTGCCTGTAATGCTATGTTAGAAAATATGATTTTAAAGATCGGAAAATATAAAGATTATTCTAAATATTTACCAGAATGTAAAATGATGATAGAAGAATTGAATTTAATGGTACAAAATATACTTGAAACTACTCGCTTGAATGGAGAAGGAAAGAATATAATTAAAGAAAAAATTAAAATTGCAGATTTTTTATCAGAAATTATAGTCCCTTATGAGATGATTGCAAAAGCGAAGAAGATACATTTTTCTGTTAATATATCTAGTGATGATGAAATTGTTACTGATAAAAATTTACTGAGGAAAGCAATTTCTAATATAATTATGAATGCTGTATTATATACAGAAACAGGTAAGTCTGTGGAATTGAATTATACGCAATATATGTTAGAAATTGTAAATGAAGGAGAAATTATAGAAGGAGAAAATTTAAAAAAAATTTTTGAACCATTCTTTCGGATGGAATCAAGTCATTCTCGAGAGCATGGCGGTAGTGGTTTGGGATTGTACATAGTACATACGATTCTGACAATATTAGATATTCCATACGATTTTAGAAAGAACCATACAAATGAGTCACAAATGAAGTTTGTCATCTACTTTAGAAACAAGATAAAATAATTTCATACTAATTCCATATAGCTTTTATACAGCCTCCACATATATTTGGTAACATCTATATGTAGAGGTTTTTTATTATATTTTTTGACCTAAGCAGAACGTTTATTTAGCTGACGGAAAGGAGTTTTAATGATGATTTGGAAAAGAGCAATACGGTATGTTACTAGGAAAAGAAGCAAATGTTTGTTGCTTTTTATGATGCTATTTATTATAGGTGTATTTATTTTATCAACATTAACGGTAAAAAGAACTCTTAGAGTTTCAGAGGAGCATTTGAGAGAGTCCTTAGGAGGGAGTTTTGAAATTAACGTTAAATATTCTAAAGACAATCCTTATTATCATGAAGAAGAAGTAGAGGAAAATGGTGCAAAAGATATACTGATGTATTCAACAAAGCAGTTATCTTCAGATTTGATAAAAAGAATCGAGGAGATAGAAGGCGTAAAGTTTTGTAATGGAACAACGGAAACTTTGTGCCAAGTAGAAGGAATACAGTCTATTCAAGGAACTATTGCTCTTGATGAGGAGTTTAAAAATTTAAAAAAAATGGTAGCGACGAATGATTCTAAAACAAATGAAGATTTTATTAGTGGAAAAGTAAAATTGATAGAAGGGCGACCACTAACTTCAAAAGAACAAGGGGCAGTATTATTAAGCAGG
>ERZ791934.1664-NODE-1664-length-19076-cov-3.536880_pt1 | contig 19076 bp, 18 predicted proteins | sample MGYA00510125_ERZ791934 | MGnify/ENA primary metagenome ERZ791934 (study PRJEB30046, sample SAMN00993240) | human gut metagenome | study: EMG produced TPA metagenomics assembly of the A metagenome-wide association study of gut microbiota in type 2...
CGAACCCGTCTCCATCTGGCAGATTGCCGTCTAAAAGAAGGAGATCCACCTCTTGTTTTTCAAGCAGCGCCATGCCCTCGCCGAGATTTCTGGCCGAATACACCTGGTATCCCTCTGACCTCAGGTCATATGTAAGTCCTAAATTTAAATCCTTATCATCTTCAATTAACAGTATTTTCTTCATCCTTTTCTCCCAAAGCGTGATATGAAAAAAGGCAACAGAAAACTCCGCTGCCCGCTGTACCTTCAACTATTTATTCGTCCTCATCTTCTCTTCTGACAAATACGCCGTCCTGTCCATTCTGCGTCATATATGCCATCTCTTTGATTTCGTCTCTGTTGCCCTGCAGGACGCCGTTGATATCTTCAAAGGATTTCTCCAGGTTTGCATACATTTCGCCAAAATATTTGAGGTTTAAATCATCCATCTTGGCCTGCATATCAAAAAGCATTTTGTCCACGTAATCATATGTACGCATTTTAAGAACTTTGGCGTAATCTTCTGCAGTTTTCTGTATTCCCTCGGCCATTTTCTGTGCCTTAAGGGTGATATCATCAGTCTCAACTAAATAGTCCGCCTGTTTTTTGGCCTCGATGATAATCTTTTCATATTCCGATTTTGCTTCGCTTAAGATTCTCTCTTTTTCATCTTTTACCCATTTTGCCTGTTGTACATCATCAGGAAGACTCAATCTGATTTCCCTTACAATTTCAAGCACTTCATTTGCATCTACCATGATCTTGCCGGTAAGTGGCAAGCCAGGGGCAGTGTCGACGATATCCTCAATCTCCTCTAATAATTCTAATACAGTCATCTTCTCCTCCTAATGGAGCTGCCTTAATTCGTGAAACGAATTGCTGGAAACTCCTTATGCTTTAAACGCCTAAATCTGTGATTTAGCTGCGTTTTGTCGTATAATGGTCCTCGCCCCGATTTCTGACAAGAAATCGATTGGGAGTCCTTATGCTTTAAACGCCTAAATCTGTGATTTAGCTGCGTTTTGTCGTATAAGCTAATTTGTATATTTTGCTTTGATCTCTTTGAGGATGATTTCAGGCACTAATCCGTCCACACATCCATTGAGTGAGACCACTTCTTTAATCATACTTGAACTGATAAAAGAATATCTTGGACTAGTCATCAAAAATACAGATTCTATGCCTTTATCAAAGAGGCAGGCGTTCATCTGTGCCATCTGTATTTCATACTCGAAGTCCGATGTTGCCCGAAGGCCTCTGACCACTGCGTCAAAGTGATTCTTATTCACATAGTCGGCCAAAAGTCCGTCAAAGCATTCAACAGTCACGTTATGTAAGTCAGCAGTGACTTCTTCTATCAGCTTGACCCTCTCTTCTTGCGTAAACAGCGGTTTTTTGTTTGGATTCACAATAACGCCGACGACTAATTCATCAAACATCTTCGACGACCTGGTAATGATATCCAAATGCCCGTTGGTCATAGGGTCAAAGGATCCTGTATATAAAGCCCTTTTTGTCATTCCTCATCCTCCGCTGCGCATCTGTAAATGCTGACCAAAATCTTACCGTATTTTCTCTCCTTGACCTTCGTCAAACGTCCGATCTGGTCGGGCACCTGGTCACGCACACCGTGTTCTGCTATTATTATACCGTCCTCTGTCAATAAATCAAGGGAATCTATCAGTTCCAGACATTTTTCATAGAAGCCCGCCTGATATGGCGGATCGAGGAAAATGACATCTGCCTGTTCCTTGAGTTTGCTCAGGGCTTTGGTGTAATCGCCAGCAAGAACGACGGCCTGATCCTGGGCACCGCATTTCTCGATATTGGTTTTAATCAGATTCAGGCTTTCTCTGGAATTATCGCAAAAATAGCATTTCTTAGCGCCTCGTGATAACGCTTCCAAACCCAGATTACCTGTTCCTGCAAAGAGATCCACACATACGGAATCCCAAATATCATTCATCAAAATATTAAAAATCGCTTCTTTTACTTTATCTGTCGTGGGCCTTACGTCTACGCCTATAGGAGTTTCTAGCTTTCTTCCCCTGTAATCTCCAGTAATAATCCTCATTATCTATCTCCGTTCATTTATAATTTCTCCTATGCCAATATCAGCCGTAACGACTTTACCCAAAAACTTGGCTGCCGTCTTGCTGCAATGTACTGGTTTTCTGGCATGAAAAGTGATGGTTAAATCTGCTTTGACACAAGCTCCAGGCTCCTCGTCTGGCTCCATGTCTCCAGACAATCCGCTGGGAATATCGAGTGCAGCTACATAGGCCTTCGAATGATTGATCGAAGTAATCATTTCGTCAGCAGGACTGCGGAGCTGTCCGTGAAAGCCTGTCCCATAGATGGCGTCGACGATAAGATCTGACTCCTGCATATCAATTGCAACATCAGCTGTTAGAATTTGCACATTGGCCTGTATCAATTGGTAGTTTGCTTTTGCGTCATCTGCCTGCGGTTCTCCTTCTACGAGCACGACCTGCGTCTGTATACCCGCTTCATATAATTTCCTGGCTACAACAAATCCATCACCGCCGTTATTGCCTTTTCCACAAAATACCAAGGCGTTTTCAGTCTGCGGATGATGCTTTAAGATCGTTGAGAAGGCTTCAAATCCAGCATTTTCCATCATCTGATAATAGGAAAGACCGGCTTTGTCCGCAGCTGTTTCAAGCGCTTTCATTTCCTCACAAGTTACTACTTCTTTTCTATGTAAATCGTTCACCTTTGTCACCGCCTTCTAAACCAATAGTATACCATGAATTATAAAAGAATGCTATTAATTTGTCGTTCAAGAAACGAAAAAGGACCGTCTCAAAGTTAATTGAGACAGCCCCTTTAAGCAAAAAGTTTATTACAACTTCTTAATTAAGGAATTAGATTCCTTATTTTCCAGCTAACTGCTGTTCAGCCATTTCTACAAGCTTCTTAGTCATATAGCCACCTACATAACCATTCTGTCTTGCAGTCATGTTTCCCTTGTCAGCCTGGTCGTAATTTGAAAGACCAAGTTCATTAGCAACTTCTGTCTTCAGGTTGTTTAATGCTGGTTTAGCATTAACATTCATTTTCTGCTGTAAATTCATTTCTTTTCACCTCCTGTTTACGTTATTAATTTAACCCGATCGGAGATTTCTATGTCTTGTAAAATATGGATAATTTCTTCCTGCGTTATAGTTCTAATTTAATGTCTTCGCCGAACATTTTTCTGATCCGGTTTTTCAGCTTTTCATATTTTCGATTTCTTAAATCCGGGTCTTTATCTATAATCGCTTTGGCTGTGTTTTTCGCTTTTTCCAGAACGTCGCCATGACGGACCAGATCACTGATATGCATTTCAGGCAGACCGTGCTGTCTGGTTCCAAAAAGCTCACCTGGTCCGCGCAGTCGCAGATCAGCTTCTGCAATTTCAAAGCCGTCATTGCTCTCACACATAATCTGATTCCGTTCTTTTGCTACATCTGTTTCATTGTGGCAAATTAAAAAACAATAGGACTGATCGCTGCCGCGGCCTACGCGGCCGCGTAGCTGATGAAGCTGGGCCAGGCCGAATCGCTCACAGTTTTCAACCACCATAACGGTAGCATTGGGCACGTTGATACCTACTTCTATTACTACAGTAGAAACTAGCACGTCGATGTTGCCATCAGAAAATTCACCCATGATAAAATCTTTTTCTTCTTGTTTCATAGCGCCGTGTATTAACGCCACCTGAAAGCCGGCAAACTTCTGGCTCAACTCTTTATGCAGTTCCTCTGCCGATTTCGCATCAATCTTATCTGATTCTTCAATCAGCGGCGCTACCACATAGGCTTGTTTCTTTTCCTTCAACTGTTTTTTAACAAAATCATAGACCCTGTTTCTGTTCTCCATATCCGCCTGCATCGTTTTAATGGGCTGTCTGCCCCTTGGCATGGTCCTAATCTGCGAAATGTCCAGGTCTCCATAAATGATTACTGCCAAAGTCCTTGGAATCGGTGTAGCCGTCATAACTAAAATATTGGGGTTTTTGCCTTTTTTGGATAAAAGGCTTCTCTGGTTGACTCCAAATCTGTGCTGTTCGTCTGTTATTACCATTCCCAAATTCTTAAAAATTACGTCAGGCTGAATCACCGCATGGGTGCCCACAAGAATTTGGATTTGACCTATCGCCAATCGCTGCAGCGTCTCTCTTTTCTCTGCTGCTTTCATACTGCTGCACAAAAGGCCGACAGAGATTCCATATTTTTCAAAATCTGCTGTTAAAGACTGCACGTGCTGTTTGGCCAAAATTTCTGTCGGCGCCATCATGACGCTTTGATAACCATTTTGGGCCGCAGCATACATGGCCAACTCTGCCACCACGGTTTTTCCTGATCCGACGTCACCTTGTATCAGGCGATTCATAACCTTGTCCGCCGCTAAATCCCTTTTCATGTCTTCCCACACGCTTTTCTGGCCCGCAGTCAATTCAAAAGGCAGGTCTTTGATAAATTGGTCGGCGCAGTCAGCCTCGATGACAATTCCGCCTGTATCTTTTCGCGTCTCATTCTTAATATAAAAAAGGCCAGTTTCCAGCGTAAGAAGTTCATCAAAGATGAGTCTAAACTTACTTTCTAAAACTTGTTTTCCATCTTTGGGAAAATGAATATTCTCTATAGCATAGGCTGGACTTGCTAAACGATTTTCTGACACGACTTCATCTGGCAGCCATTCTTCCACTTGGGGATACAGTTCCTGCAGCTGTAATTGAATTTTACGCAGTTCATTTTGGGAGATACCGCTGATCTGCGGATAAATAGGAATAATTCCTCTGATGTCATTGGGGTCGCCGATGCGATGAAATTCGGGATGAATCATCTGTTTGCGGTCAAAGTTTTCTGTAACTCTGCCATAAAAAGAGTAATCCTGATTGACATTAAATAGATTTGCAATATACCTTCCATTGAAAAAAAGAATTTCCACGGTCCCTGTCTCATCCGACACCAAAAGTGTCAGAGGCGTATTCTTCTTGTATGGATTGCCGGAATACCGACGTGATAATACTTTACCGCTGATTAAGAATTCTTTACCTGGCTGCAGATCTTCAATTCTGGTTTCCTGTCGTCTGTCCTCATACTTTCTGGGGAACAAGTTCAACAGATCCTCCAAGGTAAAGATGTGGTTTTTTTTGAGAATCTCTGCTTTTTTCGGTCCAATCCCCTTCAGGCTGCTTACTTTATCATTCAGTTCCATATCTCTTCACAACCTCTAAATTTCTTCTCGCCACCTGCCTGGATTTAACGCCGGCAATTCTGATTTTGATTTGATTTGGCTTTTTTCCCTGTTTCTTATAAATTGTATCTGCCACATAATCACTGATATCGTTCGTGATATTTGCAATGCTTGTACCAAACTTTACGATGATATTGAATTCAATGTCCACGCTGTTTCCTTCAAAACTGCGCTCTACTTCTATGTTGCCTGCAAATTCTGAAAGATTGTATTTGCCGTCGTTGCCAATCTGGCGGCCTTTTTTTGTCGATGGCCATACTTTGCCCAGACAGGATTCTTCTTTAAAGCTGTCTGCAATTATTTGCGCAAAGAGCATGTTAGAAATGGTAATAGTCCCTAACTCTGTTTCTCTTGATAATGTCAAATCACTTACCTCCATAGATATATAAATCTATTTTAACACATACAGTAACAAAAGTGGCCTCTATTTCATAAAATATACAGGGTGTTTTTATGAATAATAATAGAAAGAGAAAACCGATATGTAAGTATAAAGAAGCCAAAGACATCGGATTCGTGCTCATCGTCTTCGGCATCGTTACGGTATGCGCATTTTTTCTACCGCCAAGAGCGTGGATTCTGCTATTGGGCGGCGTTCTGGTCCTGTGCGGCATCAGCCTGCTGCGTCACTACTAGTCAGCAGGCTGTTTTTCTGTTATCTGAACACAGCCTTTGCGCCCAGTGCAATCACATGATAAGCTGGATTCTCTAAGCGCTTTGCAGCCTGTTTCAGGCCGTCTCTGATAACAATTTTCTGTGGACAATGCACTTCACATCTTCCACAGCCGATACAACGAGCGGCATTGGTTCTCTCTGCACGAAAAGTCGTACACATCAAATACTCTCTCATACCTGTAAAGAGGCCATCTGCGTAGCTAGCGTTATAACATCGGAAGATACCAGAAATGTCCACGCCTTTGGGACAAGGCTGACAGTAGCCACAGCCAGTGCAAGGAATTTTAATCATCTCATTGATGGCCGTTTTTACAGATTCAAATACCTTCTTCTCTGCACATGTCATTTCACCTGATTGGACAGTCTGCGCGACTTTGACATTTTCCTGTAGAATTTCCATAGACCCCATTCCTGATAATACTGTAGATACAGCCTTCTGATTCCAGAGCCAGCGAAGCCCCCATTCTGCTGGGCTGCCTTTTCTTTCGGCTTCAGCAAAGACTGCTTTGGCTCTCTGGGGCAGGCCTTCTGTCAGAAGACCTCCTCTCAGCGGTTCCATGATGATAACGGGAATTTCCTTTTCAGCCGCGTATTCCACACCTTTTCTTCCAGCTTGACTGTGTTCATCCATATAATTATATTGTACCTGACAGAAATCCCAGGGGTAGATGTCGAGAAGTTCCATAAACTGACGGCTGCCGCCATGATAGGAAAAGCCGATATTTTTAATCTGTCCGCAGGATCGCTTCGCTTCAATCCATTCCAAAATGCCCATCTTAATCAATCGTCCCCAAATCCTAACGTCAGGAAGCATGTGCATCAAATAGCAGTCAACATAATCTGTCTGCAATCTGCTCAGCTGCTCTTGAAAAACTCTTTCTAATCCTTCAATGGACTTTATCAGATAATGGGGCATCTTTGTGGCAATCATCACCTGTTTTCGCCAGCCGTTCTTCGCCAAAACCGCCCCCAGGGCCTTTTCACTGCCTTTATAGATGTAAGCGGTATCAAAATAATTGATACCGTGGGAAATGGCATAATCAATCAGTTCTTCTGTCTTTTCCATATCAATGCGGCTGCCTTTCTTGGGAAAGCGCATACAACCGTAGCCTAAAATTGACATGCCCATTTTTCTCTGTTCCATAAGCCTTAACTCCTAAAAACAAACAAAAAACCCGCCATAGCAGCGGGTCTTGTTACCAAAATAATTAGATGGCACGGTTAATCTTGTTGGATCTGATGCATCTTGTGCATACGTTAGCTCTTCTTACTGTACCATTGTCGTTAATTCTTACAGTCTGAATGTTTGCATTCCACTTTCTTCTAGTGTGTCTGTTTGAATGGGATACATTGTTTCCGGAAACCTGTCCTTTTCCGCAAATCTCACATTTTCTTGACATCTACCGCACCTCCTTTAATATCATTAAGCATGTAGCATTTTTTCAAAATTTTTTAACATATTCATAACTCGTTCAGTCGAATGAACGATACTCATCATGTGCCTTTGAATGTCGCATCCTTGCACATGACTCAACAAGCGTATCCTTTCGGCAACGCCGTTTTAATCACAGCGTTTATTATATCATAGAATAGATCGCTTTTACAAGTTATTTTTGCATAATTTGGTTAGAAATTTTCTGCAAGAGCCGCCTCTCCGCGCTTCCAGGCTTCTTTCATATCAATTACTCTCTGATTTCGGCTGCCTCGGAAGGATAATGTCAGGTCTCTTTCAATGGATTCATACCTTCCATCGACCAAAAGATCTACGTAATCCAAAAGCTCACCCAAAGCCTCGTTATCTTCCGTCATTGCCTGGAGCTCCTCAAAAGTATACCCGGAATACATCATGATATGCAGATTTCTTTTCTTTATCGCTTTCGCCAAAGTCAAAAACCCCCTGGGCTGGCAAGCGGGTTCTCCCCCGCTGAAAGTCACGCCGTCGAGCAGAGGATTGTCGTCGATGGCCTGTAAAATCTTATCTGTCTCGCAAATATAGCCTCCGTCAAAATCGTGGGTCACTTTGTTGTGACAGCCCTGACAGTGATGTGGACAGCCCTGACAGAAGATCACGAATCGAATTCCCGGTCCGTCCACAATGGATTCCCGCACAACTCCGGCGATGCGGATACTTTCCTCTCGGTCTATCATAGCCTCTCAAATCCTTCCCTGATTCCGTGCTTTACTCTGTCTTTTTCTTCGCTGGTCTTGGCATCATTCCAATGATCCATCGTACCTACCAGATAGCCGGTGATTCGTCTGATTCTCTCGAAATCTTCATTGCCGTCGCCCTCTCTTCTGCCACAGGCTGGGCACTGGTTGTCAATAATTCCAGTATAACCGCAGACAGGATCTCTGTCTACGGGGTGGTTGATGGACCCATAGCCGACGCCGCTCTCCTTCATACATCTGACGACTTTTTCGAAAGCGTCCAAATTCTTTAACGGATCGCCGTCAAGTTCTACATAAGAAATATGTCCGCCGTTGGTCATCTCGTGGAACGGCGCTTCCTTCCTAATCTTATCAAAGGCGTTGATATCGTAATAGACCGGAACGTGGAAACTGTTTGTATAGTAGTCTCTGTCGGTCACGCCGGGAATCACACCGTATTTCTCCTGGTCAATCCTTATAAATCTACCTGAAAGACCTTCCGCCGGCGTACCGATCAGCGACCAGTTGAGTCCCGTTTTTCTCGCTTCCTCGTCCATCCGTTTTCTCATATACGCTACGATTTCCAGACCCAGCTTCTCTGCCTCCTCTGATTCTCCATGATGCTTGCCAATTAGAGCTTTCAGGCATTCTGCAAGTCCGATAAATCCGATAGTCAGAGTGCCGTGCTTTAGGACTTCTTCTATGGTATCCTCTGGGGTCAGCTTTTCGGAATCAATCCAGATCCCCTGTCCCATAAGGAATGGGAAGTTCTTTACTTTCTTCATGCACTGGATTCTGAATCTTTCATTGAGCTGTGCAATAGCGATATCGATGACATGATCGAGTCCATCGAAGAAAATATCCACGTCGCCTTTCGCTTTGATGGCAAGTCTCGGCAAATTGATGGATGTAAAGGATAAATTTCCTCTGCCATAGACGATTTCTCTAGCAGGATCATGAACGTTGCCGATGACTCTGGTTCTGCATCCCATATAGGCACATTCCGTTTCAGGCTGTCCTGGTCTGTAATACTGCAGGTTAAACGGCGCATCTAGGAATGAAAAGTTCGGGAATAGTCTCTTCGCTGACACCTTGCAAGCCAACTTGAACAAGTCATAATTCGGATCCTGCGGATTATAGCTGACACCTTCTTTTACCTTGAAAATCTGAATCGGGAAAATTGGTGTTTCTCCGTTTCCCAGTCCCGCTTCTGTCGCTTCCATGATGCATTTCATCACCAGTCTGCCTTCCTGGGAAGTGTCAGTACCGTAGTTCAGAGAGCTGAACGGAACCTGCGCGCCGGCTCTGGAATGCATGGTGTTTAAGTTGTGAATCAAAGCTTCCATCGCCTGATATGTTTTTCGTCTGATTTCCTTATCTGCGAATTTCGTAGCCATCTCCTGCAATTTCTTCGCCTCTTCAGGTGAGGCAAATTTCTCCAAATGGCTAAGTTCTAGTTCTTTATAGTTATGATCCCATGCCATGCAAGGGTAGATGCTTTCTTTTTCTTCTATGTAGGCTCCAATCTTCTTTGCCTGTTCAATGCCGTCTTCTACATCGTACATGCATTCCAGCATTTTGCCCAGATTGGTCCAATATAACTTTTTATAGGACTTTCTAACGCCCGGAGCCATACTGAAATCAAAATTTGGTACTGACTGACCTCCGTGCTGATCGTTTTGGTCTGACTGAATGGCAATGCAGGCAAGTGCAGCATAACTTTCAATATCATTTGGCTCTCTCAGATGTCCATGGCCCGTAGAAAATCCGTTCTTTAGCAGCTCCAAAAGGTCAATCTGACAGCATGTCATAGTCAGGGTGTAGAAGTCCATATCGTGAATGTGAATATCTCCATTCTCATGAGCTTTCGCATACTTTGGATTGATGACATACATCTTATAAAATTCCTTAGCGCCTTCGGAGCCGTATTTGAGCATGGTTCCCATAGCGGTGTTGCCGTCAATGTTGGCGTTCTCTCGTTTTACATCGTTATCCTTCGCTTCTTTAAATGTAAGATCCTCATAAATGCGCATCAGTTTGGTATTCATATCCCTCACTCTGGTGCGCTCTGCTCTGTACAGAATATATTCTTTTGCAGTTCTGGCGTGGCCGCTTTCGATCAAAATCTTCTCAACAGCATCCTGAACTTGTTCAACAGTAGGATAGGAATTGTGGCATACTTCCAGCAGATACAGTTCTACCTGTTTTGCTAGATATTCTGACATCTCATGGTCTTTTCCCCCCAGTACCTGAGCTGCTTTAAATATAGCCTGCGCAATCTTATCTACATCAAATTCCACAGTCCTTCCATCTCTTTTAATAATCTTCATGATACGTTCCATTTAGTCTCTTCTCCTTCGTAACACACAATATATAGTACTTTTTCCAAATTATCCAAACAAATTATACTATCATTACAAGCTTTGGTCAATATTGAATCTAATCGTTTTCATCGAAAAAGCTGGCTTATAATCAGCCAGCTTTAGTGATTGCATAGGTTTGCGGATTCGTAAAATATTATTAATTATTTTGTATGAATTTTGTCATAATATTCTGCCCTCAGCATGGATTTCAGCTGAAGATTGATATATTTTCCGTTTTTCTTTCCGGCATTACGCATCAGGCCTTCCGTCTGGAATCCAATCTTCTCGTATAATGCTGCAGCGGGTTTGTTCTTCTCAAAATGATCTATCGTGACTCTTTCCATGTGGAGATTGATAAACGCGAACTCTAAAACTAGACGAAGCGCTTCTTCGCCATAACCCTTTCCCCTTTGGTTCACATCTGCGATGTATATCCTGGTAATATCCAGGGAATCATCTGTTCTGTTGATCCTTGACAAAAAAATCTTGCCAATAGGCTTGTCCTGTGGCTTGAGGGTAATAGTAAACTGCAGCTTGGACGGGTCGAGGTTATTCCTTACGAACTCAGTAACCACCTGTTCGTAGGATCTCTCTTCATCCATTGTAAAGAACTCTGTAACCTGAGGCCATGTCTCCCATTCAGCAAAGTATTTGCAGTCGTCAAATACAGTTTCTCTCACAATTAAATTTTTTGATTCCATCTCGTTATCTCCCGTTCAAATCTTAAGATTATGTGAAGTTTCATAAAAACGCTACTAATTTCTTCACGATTATGTTATCATTATATATGATTTTTCATACAAAATAAATGATTATTTATGAATTTTACAAAAAAATTACAATAAAAGGAGATTGGGCAATGAAGAAGTTGACAACGATAGCTTTGCTATTTACCATGATAGGCTCTATGTTCCTTCTCTCTGCATGCAGTGAAGAGGAAGAAGATCTATCGTCAAAGATAGAGGAGAAAGTCGTCGCATACCAGACCGACCTTGAAGATTCGGCCAGTACCCTTACTTCTACAGAAGCTATTAGAGATTATCTTTCAAATTGGGCAAAATCAAAGGGAATTAAGTACACTGTCGACGACCATGATAATGTCATCATGAGCGTCAATGCAAGCAAGGAATACAGAGAAGCTGATCCAACAGTGATCATCTGTTCATATGATGCAAAACAGTTTGCAAACGGCATAGAACCGATGGCAATGGCTTTATATATTGCGAAGAATAACGAGTCTACAGGAAAGTTAGACGTCATTTTTACCAGTGAATCTGGACATGATTATGCCGGCATCAAGTCTTTGGACAACAAGTATTTCAAAGACAATTCCAACGTATTTTGTCTCAACGGAGGTCAGAAGAATATGTGGTCCACAAACACAGGCGCCAGATCTTCTTATACCTTTAGCAACAATGTAGCATATACCACTCCAAGAGGCGAAAAAGCCTATAAGGTTAAAATCAGCGGTCTGCCTGGCGGCATTCCCGACTCTAAGATTTCATCTTACCCTAATCCCATCAAAGAATTGGGAGATTTGTTAGCATATTTTAAGACCAACGCGCTGATTTATGAACTGGCGGATATTACGGGCGGAAGCAGTGGAAATCTCTATCCAAAATCAGCGTCGATGACAATCGTCATTGATGAGGATGATATCGACAAATTTGAGTCGAGAATGGAAACGGCAATCGAGAATTTTAACGACGATTATCTGGATGATTATCCCGATGTAACTTACACCTTTACTGAAGTGAAAGTGCCGGAAAATGTCGTGACAGAAGAATACCAGAACGAATTTGTCAGTCTCTTGTATACCCTCCTGGACGGCGTGTATTACAAGGATGACGACGACAATCTGATTTCTATCACAAGTATCGGCTCTATTCACAGCAAGGATGGCGTTTACACTATTTCTGCCGTCGGCAACAGCCTATCCAAGTCCAACATGTCAGAGATTGACAACACCTATAAGACCATCTGCGGCTTGTCCGGTGTAAAATACAAGAAATATGACGAGCAGCCTGGATTTGCAAGCGATATGGAATCTGCCTTTGCCAAAGAAGTGTCCGCCGCTTTCAGCGATTATGCCGATGCCGATATAGAATTTAAGGATTGCGTGCCTGCTACCAATGCAAGCTATGTATATGAGCTAAACAAAAAAGCTAGTATCATCAATGTCACGGTCAATGAAGAACGCATGGAAAGATATACGGGCACCATCATCACTTTTATGATGAATCAGACACATACAGAAGTTAATGACTAAAAAGATAAACCCATCGGCTAAGATCAGTCGATGGGTTGTTTTTTATCCTTGCGAAGCGTCGCCCTTTTCGGGCGACATGAGTGCATTTGCACTCATTTTTTATACACACAACAGCCGTCAATATAAGTTGCTTCTACTTGAACCTGCCCGATGGTGTCCTCAGGAACAGATAAGATGTCCCTGTCTAAAACGATAAAGTCGGCCGCAAAACCCGGCTTCAGCATGCCATTGTCAGCAAATCCCATTACATACTGGCCTTCGGCGGTATATAGTCTTATGGCGGTTTCAATATCTACCTTGTGATACTGTCCGCAGTCTGTACCGTCGTGAGCCTTTCTGGTTACTGCCGACTGCATGCAGACAAACGGATTAGATGCGTCGGCAAGAGGTGTAGCTGGTGCGTCAGTAGAAAATGCCAGACGGATTCCTGCAGTCATGATATCTTGAACCGGGAAAGTACTTTGTAGCCACTCCGATCCCATATTTTCCATATAGCGTTCAATTTCTGCATAAAGGAATACCGGCTGTGTTACAAAGGCGATGTCCGCAGCGGCCGCCTTAGTCAGTGCTTTTTCAGTCGGCATAGAAGCATGCTCGATCCGTGCGTGAGGCAGATCACTGTCCAGCCAGTCTTCAACTTCTGAGATGACATTGACTGCCCTATCGATCGCACTTTGCCCCATAGCATGAACAGCTAGCTGCGCATTGTATTTTTTACAAAACCTTATAGCACTTCGGATATGGTCCTCCGTACAGGTGGGAATTCCTTGCTCTCTTCCATCCCCTCCCAGGTATGGACGGTTACACCACGCCGTACGTCCTGAAATTCCACCATCAGCGATAATCTTGAGACCTGAGACCTTGACGGGCGCCTTCCTGTCCAACTGCTCCGGCTTGAATTGAAAATCTGATATATTCTTAAAAGATTCCCACATGTAGAATACACTGACTCTCTGCAGAAAGCCTCTTTCCCGTGCTTTCTGATATACATAATAATAATCTGTATCATCCAGGTTACCCATATCTCCTACCGCTGTAATGCCTTGTGAGACGAGATGTTCAGAAAGCATGACCAGATTATCAATCACGGCATCCTCACTGTCTTTTGGCAGAATATCCGACAAAAGGAATCGCGCGTTTTCTCTCAGCACACCTGTAGGCTCCCCCTGGTCATCCTTCATAATCTCCCCGCCTTCTGGATCTGCCGTGTCTCTGTTGATGCCAGCCATTTCAAGGGCTTTGCTGTTAATACATCTCATGTGGCCACAAGATCTCAGGATGCAAACCGGTACATCGTCTGCTCCTGCGTCCAAGTCATATCGGCTGGGAGTCTTTCCTTCTTTCAGCTTTCCTTCATCATAACCCCAGCCAAAGATCCAGGCTTTAGGTCCCTGTGCTGCCCTCGCCTTTTTTATCGCTTCGATCAGTTCTTCAATCGAATTGATGTATGGCGGCAGACAGACGATCTGTCTCTGATTTGCAGCTAGCATGACGGGATGCATGTGACTGTCGATGATGCCGGGCAAAACCCGTTTTCCCTGCAGATCGACCACTTCTTCGTCAGTCGTATCCAGTTCAGCTGCTTCACCGATCCATGCGATCAGGCCGTCCTTAACGGCCATAGCGTCCGCATAGAGTTTTTTTTCATCGGAAGTAAAAAATTTTCCATTTACATATACCTGATCATAGTTTTTCATTTCTTTTCCTTTCTAAATCAGCTCGCTCTTCCTTTTCTGCTGGCTTTTTCACCCACATCACGAAGATAATATCTCGGGTCTGTAAAGAATTCATTTTTTAGTTCAACCACCTGACCGCTCATGACGATAAGGGCGATGAGATGTGGGAATAATGCGATTCCTAAAATCAGATCCAGGAATGCAAATATGGTGGAAAGATTCAGCACCGCGCCTAGGAAGACGGACAGAACGAAAATCAATTTACCTATTTTGGCAATCTTTGTTCCCAAGAAAAATTCACATTGTCTCTCACCGTAATAAACCTGTACGATCATAGTTGATACGACAAAGAACAACATCGCTACAGATACGATGATACCGCCGGTTTCATTTCCGAAAACACTCTGGAATGCCATTGTAGGCATTGCGGCAGCCTGCTCTGCCGGTGCGTCATTCCATACGCCGGTGCATAAAACAGTCAATCCTGACATGGTACAGATCATCAGTCCTGAAACGACGACTTCAAATACGCCCCAAAAACCTTGACGGACAGGATGGTCTGTTGTCGCAGCAGCATGACCCATTGCAGCAGATCCCATTCCTAAGTCTGTCGAATAAGCGCCTCTGGCAAAACCCCAGCGAATGGCTGCAGACACGCCGGCTCCCGCAAAACCACCTAGAGCAGCATGCCCGGTAAACGCAGATGTAAAGATGCTTGCAAAAGCGCCCGGAATTTCGGTTCCGTTAATGCCGATGACAATCAATGCGCCGATTAAGTAAAGGATCACCATGATAGGTACCATCTTGTCAGTTACGCTGGCAATTCTCTTGATTCCGCCAAAGGTAATAATACCGATTAGTACGGTCAGGATCGCACCTGTTACGATTGGATTAATGCCAATTGTTCCAGCGGATTGCACTGCAGATACGGATTGTGCTGAAATGGTAAAGGGAACGAAGAGCATCATGGTAAAGGACATCATCCATGCCATAATCTTACCAGCTTTTTTGTTCGGAAAACCTTTTGACATATAGTACATCGGTCCGCTGACATAGACGCCGTCTTCGTTTTTCTCTCTGTATTTTATACCTAGAACGATTTCACCAAATTTTACAATCATACCAATAAACGCACACATCCACATCCAGAATACTGCGCCCGGTCCACCAAAGGCAATGGCAATAGGAACACCGACAATATTAGATGCGCCGACAGTGCAGGCAAGCGCTGTGGCGGCTGCCTGAAATGGCGATACGGTGCCTTCGCCTTCCGATTTTTTAAAAATGCTGCCAAAGGTCTGCTTCATGATATAGGGAAAGTGTCTGAACTGTAAAAATCCGAGTCTTACAGAATAGACGATGCCGCATATGACGATTAGAATTAATAATGGGTATGCCCAGATCCAACTTCCGATATCGGCTACGTTGGTAAGAAAATTACTCATATGTTACCTCCTATGTGACGAATAATTGCATTTGATTGATCAATCTTCATTTACAAGATACATAATAGCAACAACTATGCCATTATTTCGCATGGTGAAGAGTTTTCAATCACTTCTTTGAATTTTCAGTATATTAAGAGTTCTCAGGTCGGCTTCATTTTCACCCGAAACAGGCAAAATAATTTGCCTGGAAAAATAATTTGCCTGAGTTAGAGAAAAAAATTTTTCTTTTCACGAGTATGGGTGTATAATTATTAGTACAATAAGGAGGTGTTAGCATAGATATTTTCAGTAAAGAATTTAACGAATACATAGAAAATACTGCAATTCGGGAAGCGTTTTCTGATGGAATCCTAATCACGGATCATAAGGGAATTATCCGATACATGAAAGCTTATACATCTGATATTATGCTTTTTGATGTCCACGATGCCATAGGGAAACATATTCTTGAGCTGTATCCAGACCGAAAGCCAGAAGAAAGCACTATACTCAATGCATTAAAAGGCCTCCCTACTCTGGGCAAAGAAACCATACAGACTGCCTTTAACGGAGAAACTTGTGTCTTTTTTGAACATACCATACCAATTAAAATCAGAGGTGAAATTGTTGGAGCAGTAAGTTTCGCCAAATACGCAGTTTCGTTTAAGCGAGAGCTTTCTGTCAAATCTCCAAATGATTTCCAAAAACCTTTCTATTGTCTGGAAGATATCATCGGTGACTCACTATTGATTCGGCAATTGAAAAACCAGATTGCTTCTGTCACAAAGACGAACTCCTCTGTGCTAATTTATGGTGAAACAGGTACAGGAAAAGAGTTAGTTGCCCAATCCATCCATTCAGGGGGTGAACGGCGCAATTCAATTTTTCTTTCACAGAACTGCTCGGCAATTCCCCTAAGCCTTTTGGAAGGACTTCTGTTTGGTACGGTCAAAGGCAGTTTTACTGGAGCAGAAGATAAAGCCGGCATATTTGAAATCGCCAATGGAGGAACGATTTTCCTAGACGAAATCAACTCTATGGATATGAGTATGCAGGCGAAAATACTCAAGGTTATCGAAGAAAAAAAAGTTACAAGGTTAGGGTCTAACAAAGCGATTCCCGTGGATGTGAGAATTATTTCAGCAATGAATGAAGATCCTCTGAATTGTGTCAGACAGGGACGTATGCGTAGTGATCTGTACTATCGAATTGGAACGGTTCTCCTGCGGGTTCCGCCATTAAAGGAACGCCCTGATGATATTCCCGTCCTTGTGAACTATTATATCGGTCATTATAACAAAGAGATGGGAAAATCCATAAAAGGGGTCACTGATAAAGTCGCACTGAGTTTACGTTCTTACGACTGGCCTGGAAATGTGAGAGAACTGCGCAACGCTATTGAAGCAGCCTTTAACTTCGAAACAGAGGATTATATCACTTATGACCACTTGCCGCCACTGATGCCATGCAGCCAAAGCCCAATTTCCTTCGGCGGTTCACCGGGCAGCAATATTCAAATTCCATTAGTGCGTACTGGCCAAACCCTAACGCAAATGGTGGATTCTTATGAGAAGCGATGTATTGAAAATGAAGTAAGTCTGGCAAGCTCGCTCAATGAACTGGCATCAAATCTAGGCATATCAAGGCAAAGTCTCAGTTATAAATTAAAGAAGCACAACATCGTGCTTCCAAAATAAACAGTTGGTGTTCCAGCTCTTATTTGATTGCAATTTTCATCACACCGCCCTGCCTGCTTTCAAAGCGTTCATAAGCAGCTTCAATTTCGGCAAGAGGATAAGTATGCGTAATCAAAGGCGTCGTATCAATTTTGCCGTCTGCAATCAAAGCAAGGGTTTCATCACAATCGCAGCCATCCACACCGCCGGTTTTGAAAGTGAGATTTTTTCCGTACATCTCTGGCAATGGGAGCACTTGTGATACCTCGTACATTGCAACTACAGTTACAATTGCATTAGGCCTTGCGTTTTCCCACGCCATACGGAACGTCTTTTCCGCCCCTGCAACTTCAAGCACCACATCGGCGCCGCCGTAGTCCGTGTTTTCTTCGACGCACTTCTGTAAACCTTCTGGCGCCACAGTCAGAACCTGGGGATAGTGTTCATTAACGAATGCACGCCTGGTTTGGTCCTTTTCGCAGAGAATGATTCTCTTCGGTTGTTTCAGCATCACACACAACAAAGTACAGATTCCCGTCGGCCCGCCTCCTAGAATCAGCACGGTATCTTCCGTTTTGATTTCAGAGATTCGTGTTGCCCAAAAACCGGTGGCAAGAACGTCTCCGACAAAAAGGGCCTGCTCATCGGTGACGGTTTCCGGAATTTTGTTCAGTCCCTGATCGGCATAGGGAACACGAACATATTCAGCCTGCCCGCCGTCTATGCGGCAGCCCAGCGCCCAGCCACCATTGGGATCGGTGCAGTTGTTGACAAATCCTCTCTTGCAGAAAAAACACGCTCCGCAAAAGGTCTCTACATTTACGGTCACACGATCTCCCGGTTTCACCTTTGAAACACTGCCGCCGACAGATTCTACGACACCAACCATTTCGTGTCCTACCGTGACTCCAGGTACCGCTCTCGGCACGGAACCGTGTTTGATATGTAAATCGCTGCTGCAGATGCTGGAGAGCGTCACTTTGACAATAGCGTCCCTGTCGTCAAGCAGCTCCGGCTTTGCTTTTTCCAACAGCTCAAATCTTCCTTTTTCTATGTACGTATATGCAAGCATGATGACCTCATCCTTCTTTCTTTAAAGCGTAATCCATATTGTGTTCGATCAAAGCAATTCTGACGCCGTTGGGATCTTCCGTAAAGGTCATTCTGCCTACTAAGGTCGCAGCCGGCGGCATCAGAATTTTCCCACCTTTTTCTTCAATCTCCTTGATCGTTTCCTCCAGGTTGTCAACGTCCATTCCGATGGAATACAGACCCGTCGGAAATTGGCTTGACTGAATCAGTTCAATCATGGTTTCTGACGGACCGCGCATCAAAGTAATCTCCGTGTTTCCCGGCGGATGATAAACGCTGTCCACCTGGAACCCTAAAATATTGCGATAGTAATCGACAGATTCTTTCGTGTTATTTACTATCATGGTGATATATTTTGCTTTTACCATTGTATTTGCTCCTCTTTTCTCTATGTTCTTATCAGTCTACTATAAATCGATTGCGTTTTCAATAGCGCCTGATAGAATGGCCGCGGCAAACGCATGATAACATTTTTCGCCTTCATTTTCATTTTTTTGCTTGTTACA
>ERZ791934.1669-NODE-1669-length-19016-cov-3.608143_pt1 | contig 19016 bp, 17 predicted proteins | sample MGYA00510125_ERZ791934 | MGnify/ENA primary metagenome ERZ791934 (study PRJEB30046, sample SAMN00993240) | human gut metagenome | study: EMG produced TPA metagenomics assembly of the A metagenome-wide association study of gut microbiota in type 2...
CGCTGCAGGTGGGCAAGTTCGACAAGGACCTGCGGGTTGTGTTCAGCCTTGCGGCGCCTGCCTCCACACTCTCCGAGCTGCGCCAGCGTGCGGAGGATGATGGTGCGCTCTGCGCTGCAGCACTCCTTGGCTATGCCCCGGCCTATGACGAGTCCGCCGCTGAGAAGCTTTATCCTTTCCTCACCGAAGTCCCCGCCGAAAACTGTGTCGTCACCGGTGGCGAAGAACTGCATTTCATCGTCCCCTGTCAGGGCGTAACAGCAAGGGTATACGCCTATGATTTCGACTGGGCGGGGGATGGCGGCTATACGCGCGGTGAATTGCTTGCCGAGTTCAACGGCGAGCCCTTCCTCCTGCGCTGCAATTTCAGCGACATTGTCACCAACACGCTCATTGTCTTTACCGCAGAAAACGGCAGGACGCTTTCGTACAGTCCCAGCATCTCCCTCGAGGACGGTACACTCGCTGTGCCCGAGAGCGGTGTCTATGATTTCACACGGTATTGAAGCAAGCGGAGCAGCAAATGCTGCTCCGCTTTTTTGCATTTTGCAAAAAAACTGCCCGCTGCGGGTAGGGTGCGGGACGGAAAAAGACGCTACAATAAAGACAGACATCCAGGATATAGGGAGGTGGGGATGCTGAAAACCGTGTTGCTCATCATGCGGCGGGCATCATTGGCCCAGGGGTTGATGGCCAAAGTACGGAATGCTCCCGGCATCCAGCTGTGCTACGAGCCGGACTATGCCAATGCGGAGGTATCCATTCGCACTCACCTAGCTACCGGAGCACTGCTGGAGGTGTCGGAGGATGGCACCCAGGACATCGGCTTTTGCCTGGCCCTGTGCGCATGGTTGCGGGAGGTCACACCTTACTGCCACCTCATGCTGATGTGCCCGGAGGGACAGGCTGAGACGGTCCACCGGGCCATCGAAGCCAAACGAAAGGGGGAAATCGATGACTTTGTGTTCTATGACGTATCGTTGGACTATCTGACCGCCAGTCTGCAGGCGCTCTGAAACAGAGAGGTCCCGTTTTGAAATGTGAGAGTAGCTTCCATTTCAGCACCTACAGATGGTTGTGATGATCGTGTTATCCTTGCAGCAAAAAATATAAAAAATGAAAGGAAGATGAACGTGAAGAAGCAGGTATTGACATTCCTGATGGTCCTGGCAATGGCGATCAGCCTGGCAGCCTGTGGTGGTGGCGGTAGCAGCGACGGCGGTAATAGCCCCGTCGGCACCTATCAAATGACTAGCATGAACTCCGACGGCATGGAAATGACCGCGGAAGACCTGACCGCCCTGTTCGGAATGGATGTTGAGATCACCCTGGAGATCAAGGACGACAACAGCTTTATCCTGGACTTGGGCTTTTTGGTAGAGGACGAGAACGTCAGCGGCACCTGGGAGATGGATGGCGACTCTCTGAAGCTGAGCGCAGAAGGCGACTCGATCTCTGTTACTTACGACGGCAAGACCATCGTCATGGATGTGGACGGTGAGATCCTTACCTTTGAAAAACAGTAAGTTTTCCGCGAAAAGGACCCGGCGCACACAGCACCAGCGGAGCGGCATTTGCCGCTCCGCTTTTTTGTGTTTTTCTGAAAGACTATCCGCAGCGGGTAGGGCGGAGCATTGCGCAAAGACGTAAAATGGAACCAAAGTAAGAGTATGGCAGCGTATATACAGAAGAGGATGTTCCTGACGCTTTTAACACAAAAATGAGAGAGGAGATTGCACTATGGGATTGATCAAAGCGGCATTCGGAGCGGCCGGCGGTGTGATGGCCGATCAGTGGAAAGAGTTCTTCTATTGCGAAGCCATCCCGGCGGATGTGCTGGCGGTAAAGGGCAAAAAGAAGGTCACAGGCCGTTCCAGCAACCATAAGGGGGATGATAATATCATCACCAACGGCTCCGTCATTGCAGTAGCAGACGGCCAATGCATGCTCATTGTGGAGCAGGGAAAGGTGGTGGACCTGTGTGCTGAGCCGGGAGAGTACACCTACGATATGTCCACAGAGCCCAGTATTTTCTCCGGCGACCTGGGTGAGTCCATCAAAAGCGTGTTCCAGAACATCGGCAAGCGATTCACCTTCGGCGGCGAGGCTCCCAAGGACCAGCGCATCTACTATTTTAACACCAAGGAGATCACCGGCAACAAGTACGGCACCCCCAGCCCCGTTCCCTTCCGGGTGGTGGATCAGAGGGCGGGCATTGACCTGGACATCGCCATCCGCTGTTTTGGCGAGTACAGCATCCGCCTGAAAAACCCCATGCTGTTTTATACCAACGTCTGCGGCAATGTCACCGAGGACTTCAAGACCGAGCAGATCGCCGGGCAGATGAAAACGGAACTTTTGACGGCGCTGCAGCCTGCGTTTGCGAGGATCTCGGAAATGGGAATCCGCTACTCTGCGCTGCCCGGCCACACCCAGGAACTGGCCGAAGCGCTCAACGAGCAGCTTTCCTCCAGGTGGGGCGACCTGCGGGGCATGGAGATCGTGTCTTTCGGTGTCTCCAGCGTGAAGGCCAACGAGGAAGACGAACAGATGATCAAGGAGCTGCAGCGCAATGCGGCCTTTATGGATCCCACCCGGGCAGCGGCCCATCTGGTGGGGGCACAGGCCAGCGCTATGGAGGCGGCAGCAAGCAACCCGAATGCCGGTCCCGCCATGGCCTTTATGGGAATGGGAATGGCAGGACAAATGGGGGGCGTGAACGCCCAGAATCTCTATCAGATGGGCGCGCAGCAGCAAGCACAGCCCGCGCCCCCTCCTCCTTCCGACCCTGCGCCTGCTGCCCCCAGCGGCTGGGTTTGTTCCTGCGGGACGACCACCACCGGAAAGTTCTGCCCCGAGTGCGGTAAGCCTAAGCCTGCTGTGGATGGCTGGACCTGCTCCTGCGGCGCAGTGAACAAAGGTAAGTTCTGCTCTGAGTGCGGAGCGAAAAAACCTGCCGGTGTGCCCCAGTACAAGTGCGACAAGTGCGGCTGGGAACCGGACGACCCCACCCATCCGCCCAAGTTCTGCCCGGAGTGTGGAGATCCATTTGACGATGGTGACCTGCAGAGATAAGTCAGGTTAGAAAAGGCACCGTGCAGGTGTATCAGGGCATCGGTGCTTGCTGCGCTCCCGGAAGATGGCTTCCTGTGTTAAGTGGAGCATTGGCGTTGCGGTCTTAACGATGTTCCCTATCACCATTTGATTGAATACAGAAAGGAACGAGGACGATGGGATTCTTTGGAAAGTTGTTTGAGAAGAAGGAGTGTTCTGTCTGCGGCGGTGAGATCGGACTGCTTGGCAACCGCAAACTGGAGGATGGAAACCTCTGCAAAAGCTGCGCCGCCAAGCTCTCCCCCTGGTTTAGTGACCGCCGCCAGAGCACCGTAGAAGAAATCAAGGAACAGCTGGACTACCGAGAGGCAAATCGGGCGAAGGTTTCCGCATTCCACATCACTCGTACCCTGGGCGAACGCACCAAGGTGTTGCTGGATGAGGACGCAGGTCTGTTCATGGTCACCTCCGCCAGAAATCTGGAGGAAGCCAATCCGGACGTGCTGTCCTTCTCTGATGTGACTGGATGCAAGCTGGACATCGATGAGAGCAAGACGGAGATCGAATACAGAGATGCGGAAGATGAGCGGCAGAGCTTTAACCCCAAACGGTATGCCTATTCCTATGATTTCTCCATTGTGATCAACGTCAACAACCCCTATTTCAGCGAGATCCGTTTTCAGCTCAACAGCGAGTCCGTAGACAATGATGCGGAAACGCTGCTGGATGGGCCAGACGATGTGCGTGGTCTGCGCGGCAGCATTCGTACTTCCAATGCGGAAGAAGTCCGTGATAGTGTGGAATACCGGCAATACGAGGCCATGGGACTGGAGATTCGGGATGCGCTGCTGCAAGTCCGGCAGCAGGCGCGGGAGGAAGCGGCCGCGGCCGCAGCCCCTAAGGCGGCCGTTATCTGCCCTTACTGCGGCGCAACTACCACACCAGATGCCAGCGGCTGCTGTGAATTCTGCGGCGGCGCTGTCAATGGATCGAACGTATGAGCAGGAAACCATGGAGAAGCACAAGCAGAACACAATAGAGCGAAAGGAGTTCAGCCATGAAAAAGTACGAAATTTTGGGAGGGAATTTACCCGTTGTCGTATGTGAATTATCCGCAGGTGAATCCATGATCACAGAGAGTGGGAGCATGAGTTGGATGAGCCCGAATATGAAAATGGAGACGACGTCCGGCGGCGGTGTGAAGAAGATGCTTGGCCGGCTGGCATCGGGCGACTCTATGTTCCAGAACCGGTTCACCGCGGAAGGCGGGGACGGGGTCATTGCATTTGCGTCGAGCTTTCCCGGTGCGATCAAGGCGCTGAATATCAGCGCCGGTCATTCCATGATCGTGCAGAAGAGCGCGTTTCTTGCCTCTGAAGAGGGCGTGGAACTGTCCATGCATTTCCAGAAAAAATTGGGGAAGGGACTGTTTGGCGGCGAAGGTTTCGTGATGCAGAAACTGAGCGGGAACGGAACGGCGTTTGTGGAGATCGATGGGCATGCAGTGGAGTATGACCTGAGTGCCGGACAGGAGATCCTGATCAGTACGGGCTACTTAGCGGCGATGGAAGAGACCTGCACCATGGACGTCGTCATGGTCAAGGGTGCAAAGAACATGCTGCTCGGCGGCGAAGGCATTTTTAATACCATTGTCAGAGGACCGGGCAGGGTAATCTTACAGACCATGCCCATCAGCCGGGTGGCTGAATTGTTGATACCGTTCTTTGGAGACAAAAAATAAGACATGGAGAGAGGAGAATAGCAATGAAAAACAAGTTAAAGATATCGTGCTTGCTTCTCGCGACACTGATGCTGTTCACCCTAGCAGCCTGCGGCGAGGAGGGGACGGAAGGCACGGAACAGAAGGAACCTGTCGAGATGCAGTCCCCCCAGACCATCCATACCAATCTGTGGGATCTTACTTACGATGAACAGGACGGCTGGGTCTACGAAGAAAATGATTTTTATGATGAGGATACCTACTCCAGCATCAGCTTGACAATTCCCAAGGAAGGAAGCGAGGAGAGTGTCGTCGTTGCGGGAATTTATGTTTCCATTGAAGATCCGGGGGATTTCCGTGACTATCTGACCAGCTATGGCTTTGATGAATACGAATACGCGGTCAATCAGGCCTATGACTTCACGCAAGTGGGCGGAATTGACTGTCTTGAATCCGAAGGGAACTATTGGGGGTCCCCGTGCCTGCGGTATTTTAGCCGCGTGGAGGGCGCCGGTGCCACCGTCTTCCTGGAGATCGTCGGCGAATATGAGGATGAGCGTGTGGATAAGCTGCTGTCTGGGTTGACGATCCATCTGGAGGATACCGGGAATGAGGACGGTCCCTGGTACTGGGAAGGGGAACCCTTTTCTGCCGAGGCACACAGTGTCATGGTGGGAACGTACACGCTGGATAGCCAGTGGCTCCCCATCACAGACTGCATTATGACAAAGGAAACATTCAATCATGCCGCTGCGGTCACCGGGAACCAGGCGTTCCTTCTGGTGAACGGTGCGTTGAAGCGCTACGACTACGACGGCAAATCCCTGAAGTTTGCAGAAGATGTTGTGCTGAATGAGGAATTTGAAGATATTTCTGCGGATACGACCGGGACGATTTGGTTGTCGAATTTCATGGCGCCGCTGATCAGCTGGAAGGATGGCGCCCAGACAGCATCCTATGAGGGCACGGATCACGTTGCTATGCACCCGTCTGGGACCTGGGGCATCAGTTGGTTTTCCGATTCGGCGTGCGAGAAGATTACCCTCTCCGGCGGGACGCTGAAAACAGAGCCGATGGTTTTCCAAGAGGTTGGTACGGTCAGTCACCTGATGGTCGATGAGAACCACATCTATGTCTGCGGATCTGCCGCAGATGAAAGCGGTCATAAGGTGTTTGTCTACGATACGAAAGGCACCTTGCAAATGACGCTGGCAGATTCTGATGGAAGCGGATTGGGAAGTGTCACTTTTGTTGCGGAGACAGCAAACGGTTATCTCGCCTTGGATGGCAATATGCGCGAGGTGGTGCTCTGGACGAAAGACGGGGCCTACATTGGCAAGGCAGATGACGGCGATCTGTTTGGCACAAGTTACCCGTGGTTCTGCGGCGGAACGAAGCTGACGGACGGCAGTATCCTGGTCCTGATGACCGAGGAAAGAGCGGATGAATCTGCAGAGGAACTGATTGCTTACAAACTCAGCGGATTTTAACGGAAAGAGGAGGGGCGGACATGAAACGATCGAAACTCCTTTGTGTGCTTTTTGCGGTGCTGATGTTGCTCAGCCTTACGGCCTGTGGCGGCGATAAGCCCGAAGATGAGGGGACAGATTCTAAATCGTTGAAACTGGACTCGTATGAACTGCTCTACAAGGGCGCGAAGATCATGAAAGATGTGGATGGAAACGACGCGCTTGTGCTGACGATGGACTTTACGAACAACAGTGAAGCCAACTGCTCCTATATCTGGTCGATCGTCGAAACGGCGATGCAGAACGGGAAGGAGTTGGAGTTCGCTGCCATCTTTACGGATCCTGACTCTTTCGATACGGTGACCGACAGCCAGCTAACGGAAATTGAGCCGGGTGCAACCCTTGAGATCCAAACTGCCTTTGTGCTGGCCGACACGGCCAGTGAGGTTGAGATTACGTTTGAGGAAGTGCTGGGCACGAAAACCGCGAAACTCACCATCGATCCGTCCAAACTCGACAGAGAATCTATGGCAACTGGTGAGGCATCGTCTGCGGCAGCATCTGCGGCGTCCGGCGATATTCTGCTCGACTGGTGGAACGGCGACTGGTACGGCTGGTGGGTGATGAGCGACTGCGCCGGCTATTACGAGGATATGGAGGGGGATTGGTGGGACCTCTGCGGCACCATTGACATTGGCAAGAACTATACGGGCACCGTTGTCCTCTGGGATGAGGACTACACAAAATCAGCCCCTATGGCCTCTGCGCTGGTCAGCCTGAGTGAATCCGGGACTGGCAAGCATGGCACCATGACCACCGAGAGCGGTGATTTCACAGACGTGGCGCTGCACCATGGGGACTGGATCGTTGATCCGAGCCTGGTGGAGTACGAAAACATGATCCACATCAATGGCGACTATAAAAACGGTGAGGATGAATTCCACTATGATATCGTCTTGCGCCCGTGGGGAACCTACTGGGATGATATGGATGCAGAGGATCTCCCTTACTACTATGACGATTGGTATCTGCCGCTGATCCAGGCAGACCAGACCATGCCAGACAGCATCGAAGTGGGCATGTAGAGTGGAAGTGCCTGACGGTTGTATGAGGCACCAAGTGGATGATCGGAGAAAGGGTTTTCCATCGACGGAATCAGCTCCCGCCCCACTCCGGGGCGGGAGCAATCCGGACCTGTGTGAGGGGATGGATCTTGCCGGGGAGTTGTCTGATGCGGAAGCGTATCTTCAGCCGATCGTTGCGATACCACAGGTGGCTTCCGGCGCTGCTGCTTTCGCCACTGACAACGGTAGCGCCGGCACAGGAAGGGAGGGAATCCAATGCCAGCACAGATTACCAACTATCAATGCCCCAGTTGTACCGGACCGCTGCACTTCTCAGGGGCATCCGGCAAACTGGAGTGTGACTACTGCGGCGCCAGTTACGATGTAGCGGAAATCGAGGCGCTTTATGCAGAGAAGGAGGAAAAGGCGGCAGCAGCACAACGGGAGGCAGAGGAAAAGCGAGCAGAGCAGAATGCATCTTCCCGGGAGGGGGAGGAATGGGATACCTCCGGCTTTCGCGAGGACTGGGGAACGCAGGCAGACGGCGTACTGGCCTACAGCTGCCCCAGCTGCGGGGCGGAGCTCATCTGCGAGGAAAGTACAGCGGCTACGTCCTGCCCCTATTGCGGGAACCCTACGGTAGTACCGGGACAATTCTCCGGGGGACTGAGGCCGGATTTTATCGTTCCCTTCAAGCTGAGCAAAGAGGATGCCGTAAAAGCCCTTAAGGACCACTACAAACGGAAAATTTTCCTGCCCAAACGGTTCACCGAAGAAAACCATGTGCAGGAGATTCAGGGGATCTATGTGCCGTTCTGGATGTTTGATGGCGAGGCAAAGGGCGATGCCCATTATACAGCCACACGCTCTCACACTTACATATCTGGCGACTATAAGATCACGAAAACAGAGCACTACGACGTCTACCGGGCTGGAACGGTCACATTTGAGAAGGTACCGGTGGATGCGTCTAGTAAACTGTCGGATGATCACATGGACTCCATTGAACCCTATGACTATCGGGAACTAAAACCTTTTTCTACGGCGTACCTGCCTGGTTTTCTTGCCGATAAATTTGATGTGACAGTGGAGCAGTGCCAAGAGCGGGCCGATCAGCGCTGTGCGGGAACGCTGTCCTCTGCGCTGCGCAAAACCGTAAAACAGTATGATACCTGTACACTCCTGGACAACAGCGTCGACCTGAAGCGGGGTAAGGTGCATTATGCTCTGATGCCTGTCTGGATGCTGAATACCAAGTGGAAGGGGAAGGACTTCCTCTTTGCCATGAATGGCCAGACCGGGAAGCTGGTCGGTGATCTGCCGGTCAGCTGGGGAAAGTTCTGGGGGCTGTTTGCTGCCATCGCGGTCCCTTTGTCGGTGATCAGTTCGGCCTTGGTCGTTGTGTTGTGAGAAGGAAGGTGGATCCGCGATGAAGAAAAAAGGCACAGTTTTTGCACTGCTTCTTCTGCTTGCCCTGTCTCTCTGTACACCTGCTCTGGCGACGAGGGATTACGGTGTGATCTATGATGAAACAGAGATGCTGGGTTCTCCGACACTGACGATGCAGGGGGAGCAGACACTCCCACAGCTTTCAGGGACGTTGGGCATCGACCTGCGGGTGGATGTGCTGACCCAGATCGATGACGATACCGTCGACGATGCGGCCATGTGGATCTATGAGGCATACGAGTACGGCTACGGAGACCACAAGGAGGGTGTCACGCTGACCATTCTGCTGGAGCAGCAGGATGCGGATACCTATGTGATGCCCGCCGATGGCTGGTGTGTTTATGCTACGTTAAGGCAGGGACGGGGCAACAGTCAGGACCTGGCGGATGCGATCTACGATGCAGTGAAGCCCTGTATGGCGGAGCAGGCATGGAACGGCGAGGACATGACCATGAGCGCCGTAGCACTGACGCAGGCGGTGGATGCCATGGCGGAGGCGGCAGAGGATTATATCCTTACCAATTGCCCGCCGGACGCCCCCGGCGCGGAAGCGCCCGAAGAAGCTGAGGAGCCCGAGCAGAGCGGTACCGAAGAGAGCCAAGCACCCGAGGAGAGCAGTGTCGACATGGAGTATGTCTTCGACGTCAGTGACCTGCTTTCCTATGAGGAGTGGGACGAGCTGGAGTCCCGCGCTGCAGCCATTTCCGAGCGCCAGCATTGCGGCGTTTATTTTGCCCTGGTGGATGACTACAGAGACTATGGGGACGGCGATGTATACGAGGTTACCTACCAGCTCTATCACAGCAATCAGCTTGGCATCGGAGATGACCGGAATGGGATCTTCGTTCTGCTCAGCATGAATGAGCGGGACTATGCTATGTTCGTTTACGGTGAGTATGCCGAATATGCCTTTGATGAGTTCGGACAGGAGAGGCTGGAGGAAAGATTCCTGGGAACCTTTGGGGACGATGACTGGTATGGCGGGATTTCCAACTATCTGGATGCCTGCGACGAATTTCTGACCAAGGCCCAGGAGGGCGAACCGGTGCGCCCTGCCTACTGGATGCAGTGCTTCATAGCGACGGGAGTTTCCTGTCTGGTTGCGGGAGTAATCTGTTTCTTCCTGATGGGCAGGATGAAAACGGTCCATAAAAAGACGGAGGCCAATGCGTACCTCACCAAAGGCGGGCTGAACCTGACAGAGCAGTATGATCGGTACACCCATACCACCGAGACGAGCACCAAGATCGAAAAAGATAATTCGAGTAGTAGCCAAAGCGAAAGCGGCGGCGGCGGTAGCGGGCGCAGCGGGAAATTCTGAAAAGGAGGCCAGACAATGAAGAGATGGATCTTACACCGATCCCTTTCGGTGATTCTGTGTGTAACTCTGCTCCTGAGTCTGGCCGCCTGCAGCGGGCAAGACCCGCAGCCGGAGAAAGACGGAACGGACAGCGCCGTGAGAGTGATTGGCGGCAGCAAAGGGGCGCAGAAGGATGTGCCAGAGCCGGCGGCCGATTCGGAAGAAGCGGCAGCTTCTCTTTCGTTGCTGCGTGGTAGTATGGTGTACGGCGGCCAGGTCGCTGGCGCAGTAGCCTACCTTGGTCACCGGGAGCGAGGGGATTCCACGCCGTTGGCAGACTGGCTGTGGAACCATTGTCCCTATCTGGCAGAGGAACTGCCGTTTTTGTTAGAGATCCCAGCGGAGCGGACCCTCGGCCCAGGTTACGGCGATGTATACTGTGTTGTTCCCTGGGATGAGAATACCAGCCTTACAGTGAGCCATGTCATAGGGAAGTTTTACGACGATGTTAACCATCCGGTGGAGGATCAGGTGCTCTACCAGGACGAACATGCCAAGCCTGTGCTGCTCTTCGTGAACTATGAGAAATGGCGCGAGGAGCCGGACATGGAGGTCATCCTTTTGACGACCGACTTCGTGGAGGTAATCTGGTGGCCGATGTGCGACGAGAACGACTGTCCCATCGTGCCCGTTGGCGAGGACGATGTCCCCATGCTGATGGATTTTGCGATTTTTGGTGCGGTCACGGGGCTGGACTACCCAGAGGGCTGGGAAGATCCTGACAACGGGTACTATCCTGAGGACTGGGCAGTGGAGAGCCCGGGATACTGGCAGATGCCGGAGGACTGCTGGTGGTTACCACCGACAGACTGGGGACTGGCATACACATCTTGGATCTGTGAGCATTGGATCATGGACATAAGCTGGGGAGATAGTGGCCCGAACTATTCCGGCCTCGTGGAGCTCTACTACCAGGCAGGGGACTGGCAGGAATATACGCTTGCCTATTCCGGGGTCTGGCGCATGGAGGGGGATTGTCTGCGGCTGGAGCTGTATGATGGCGCGGGTGTCTTTCTCAGCGGCAATTTCCCGGTGCTGATCGCTCCCTCTGGCGAGTACCTCCACATGCAGAAGGACCCGAAAACCCATGTGTGTCCGCCTTTTTTTGCGGAGGGAATGACTTGCGCCGATTTGATACTCACCTATGGCTGAGGAAAGAAAGCGGAGCATGAGACCGTTGTAAGCGTGAGAGGAGGCTTCGTATGGGCATTTTTGACAAGTTGAAACAGCCTGCAATGGGCAGCACCATGACGGCTGGTGCATCCATTGACAATCAGAGGGAGACCTTTGTCTTTGCGGCGCTTCCCGAAAGTCTTGCTGCGTTACAGACTCTCCCGGAGGCGGCCCTTGACACCCCGTTTCAGACAGCGGCGCTGACCGTCCTGGCGCTGTGTGCCTATGCTGCGGACCAGGGGATCGGCCAGGAAATGCTGAACTGGCTGCGCGGGCCACGACCGTTGAACGGGCAGGACATTTCCTTCCTCAAGGACCGTTTCCGTGATGGGAAGACCTACTTGCCGTTTACCTACTTTGCAGGTTCTACCGCCGATAACAACTATACACCCACCCAGCCGTATACCATTCATATCGAAAGCAACCACGTTTCCGGTCAGGAGCAGGGCTGCATGAAACTGTTTATCCCCTGCGGTGGAGCAGATGCGCCTCGCCCGATTAAACTCCGACAGCGAGGCAGTGACAAGAAGTGGTTCCTCTGGGAGCAATATCTGCTTACCGGTGTTCGTACGCCCAAGGCAGCGGACCCATGGGCGTAACCCAAAGGAGTATTTGGGGAGGAGCTGGACTGGATCACAGAAATGCAGGATGCCTATGGGGGGTGCCAGGGAAACATTCGCATTTGATAGAGGGTGCCGATCATGAAAACAGTTTTATTTATATCATCCAATAAGATGCTCGGGCAGGGATTGGCGGCGGCCATTCAATCAAAGCCGAGACTCGATTTTCTATGGGCAGCCCAGCTCAATTATCCACAGGCTATTGTGGCGTCGATGTGTTCCATGCGGATGTGGTGATATTGGATCTGGTGGATCAAGCGGATATGGAGCAGGCTGTTGCGATTTGCCAGGCGCTTCGCCAGAATGAACAAGATGTAAAAATTTTGCTCTTGGTCAGGCCGGAGCAAGCAGCTGTGCGCAAAGTAGCCGTAGACACTAAAAATAGTGGTTTGGTCGATGATTTTGTCTTTTACGATAGCTCGCTGACCTATCTGCTTGCGAAGTTGGAAGCATTATAATTTTTGTAGTTAAAAGCGAGTCCCATTGGAAAAACGTTTTTGATCTGTTGCTAGCGGCTCTGAGTACTTCAGAGCCGCTATTTTTGCATTGCCAGCGGTTGACTGAAAGAAGTATATTATTTGGTGGTGAGGGCTATTTTTGGACCCAATTATCATAATACGCAAAGCGGTACACTCACACTTGAACGCCAGGGATGTTTCGATCCACGTTTGCTGCTGGAGGGGATGGTGAGGTTTTTGAGCCTTGCCGAGCGGAATCAGGACTGGCGCAGCCTGTGCGAGGAACTGAGCCCGGAAGAACTGGAGCAGGTCTGTTATTGGAACTTGTAAACGGTTATGGTTTATTTATATCATTTTCGCAAAAATGATACAGATAAACCTTGACAAGAACAAGTTTGCCTGCTACAGTCTAATTGCATCATTGCAAGAAAAATGATTAAATTGATCCCGAGTGAGGTACAGGATGCGCACCTACGATTTTGCCAAAAACTATGAGAATCTGCTTACGCCGGATATTGTGGCTCTGCTGACTCAAATCCATGAATATAAGGGAGAACAGGCCCTGTTTATCGAGGCCAAGGCCGATACCCTGACCAAGCTGGTAGAGATCGCCAAGATCCAGAGTACCGAGGCCTCCAACAAAATCGAGGGCATTTATACCTCGGATGAGCGCCTGAAAAAGCTGGTACAGGACAAGACCACTCCCCGCACCCGAAACGAGCAGGAGATTGCCGGCTACCGGGATGTGCTGGCCACCATCCATGAGAGCTTTGACTACATCCCGCCCAAATCCTCCATGATCCTGCAGCTCCATCGGGATCTCTATAAATTCAGCGGCGCGTCTTACGGCGGTAACTACAAAACGGCGGACAATGTGATTGCCGAGACGGATGCCCAGGGGAACAAAACCGTTCGCTTCCAGCCTCTCCCTGCTTGGGAGACACCGGAGGCGGTGGACAGCCTGTGCCGGGCGTATGAGGAGGCCGTGGGGAAGGGGGAACTGGACCCGTTGCTGCTGATCCCCATGTTTATTCTGGACTTTCTCTGTATCCATCCCTTTAACGACGGCAACGGCCGTATGAGCCGCCTGCTGACCCTGCTGCTGCTCTACCGGGCAGGCTATATTGTGGGCAAGTATATCAGCATCGAAAAACTGATCGAGGAGAGCAAGGAAACCTATTATGAAGCCCTCCAACAGAGCTCCCAGGGGTGGTACGAGGGAACCAACGACTACGCTCCCTTTGTGCGCTATACCCTGGGCGTGGTGGCGGCGGCCTACCGGGACTTTGCCAGCCGGGTGCAGGCTCTGGCCGTCAGCGGCATGAGTAAGCCGGACCGCATCCGGGAAATCATCAAAGGCACCCTTGGAAAGATCACCAAGGCGGAGATTATTGAGCAGTGCCCCGACATCAGCCAGATTACCGTGCAGCGCACCCTGGCCGACCTGCAAAAGAGGGGGGAAATTCTGAAACTCAGCGGCGGGCGCTATACCGCCTATATCTGGAACGGTGAGAAATTATAAAAAATATGCAGAGGAGATGAGCATATGCCCAATGGCGGATATATCAGAAAATACAAAGAAAAACGGCCGGTTGTTGCGATCTGTTATGATTTCGATAAGACGCTTTCGCCGGATGATATGCAGGCCCAGGGATTTATTCAGTCTGTTGGGTATGGGATTTCTGAATTCTGGCAAGAGTCCAATGGTTTGGCTGGCAGTAACGATATGGACCAGAACCTGGCTTATATGTTCAAGATGATGGAGACGGCAGAAGGCCGTGTGCTATTCACAAAGGGAGCGCTGCTGGAGTACGGCGCCCAGGTTCGTTTGTTTCCGGGAGTAGAGGGGTGGTTCCGTCGCATCCGGGAGTATGGGGATACACATGGAGTCATTGTTGAGCACTACATTATTTCCTCCGGATTGAAAGAGATGATCGAGGGGACTGCTATCGCTGGCGAGTTCGAGAAGATCTATGCCAGCAATTTCTTATACAATGAAAAAGGTGTTCCTGTGTGGCCGGCGCAGGTAGTCAATTATACAAACAAGACCCAGTTCCTGTTCCGCATCGAAAAGGGTGTTCTGGATATCAACGACCTGGGTGTAAATGAAGCGTTCGCTCCCGAGGACATCCGGGTTCCCTTCCGCAATATGATTTATATTGGAGACAGTGATACAGACATTCCCTGTATGAAATTGGTCAACACCTATGGCGGACATTCCATTGGCGTCTACAATGCGGAAACTCTGGATAAGACAAAAGTTTACAAGATGATGCGTGAAGGGCGCATTCGGTATTATGCTCCTGCGGACTATTCAGAAGGAACCGAATTAGATGTGTTGGTAAAGGCCATCATCGACCGAACCGTTGCAAATGAAAAGCTGGAAGAACTCCATTTTCGATGCAAAAAGGAGAATATTGAGGCGGATAAGCAGAGCAGTGAAGAGGAACGGGAGAGGACCAATCTGTTGATTGCGCTGGAGAATAGCCGAAGCTTTGTACAGACACACGAACTGATCGAAAAACTGAGTCAGTATAGTGTGTGGTCCAGTGAAGAATTGGACTTGCTGTTTCAGATTGCCATAAACAATAGCCAGGTCAGGTATATCATCAGCGACAGCGATGTGAAATTGTTTTATAGCCGCCTGTTAAAACAAGCAAAGCAGGTCACTGAAAACATAAATTTGGTGAAAGAGCTGATGGAGAACAAGGAGTAAATTATGCTGAATGGCGAACTGAAAAACAAAATCGACCGCCTCTGGGAGACTTTCTGGACCGGCGGCATTACCAATCCCCTGGACGTGGTGGAGCAGATGACTTATCTCATGTTCATCCACGATCTGGACGCCACCGACAACCAGCGCGCCAAGGAGAGCGCCATGCTGGGCCTGCCCCATAAAAGCATCTTTGCCGACGAGGTGCGGGTAGGGGAGAGGACCATCCCGGGCAACCAACTCAAATGGTCGGTGTTCCACGACCTTCCCGCTGGGCAGATGTATTCTGTCCTGCAGGAGTGGGTGTTCCCCTTCATCAAGGACCTCCACGCCGACAAGGACAGCGCTTATGCCAAGTACATGGGGGACGCCATTTTCAAGATTCCCACACCCCTGATGCTGGACAAGATCGTCACCGCCATGGACGAGATCTACTCCCAGGCGGAACAGTTCCACGACGCCGATGTCCGGGGCGACATCTACGAATACCTCCTGTCCAAAATCGCCACCGCCGGGGTGAATGGTCAGTTCCGCACCCCCCGGCACATCATCCGCATGATGGTGGACATGATGGCCCCTCGGGCGGACGACGTGATCTGCGACCCGGCCTGCGGCACCGGTGGCTTCCTGGTGGCGGCGGGGGAGTACCTCAAAGAGAACCACAAAGAGGAAATCTTCTTTGACCGCCAGAAGAAGGACCACTACATGAACCACATGTTCCACGGCTACGACATGGACCGCACCATGCTGCGCATCGGGGCCATGAACATGATGACCCACGGCATCGACAACCCCTATATCGAGTACCGGGACAGCCTCAGCGACCAAAACACCGACCGGGAGAAGTATTCCCTTATCCTGGCCAATCCCCCCTTCAAGGGGAGCCTGGACGCGGACATCGTGTCTGCCGACCTGCTGAAGGTGTGCAAGACCAAGAAAACCGAGCTGCTGTTCCTGGCCCTCTTTCTACGGATGCTGAAGGTGGGCGGACGGTGCGCCGTCATCGTGCCCGACGGGGTGCTGTTCGGCTCCTCCAAGGCCCACAAGGATATCCGCAAGGAGATCGTGGAGGGCAACCGGCTGGAGGCGGTGATCTCCATGCCCTCCGGGGTGTTCAAGCCCTACGCCGGGGTGTCCACGGCGGTGCTGGTGTTTACTAAGACGGGCCACGGTGGCACGGATGACGTGTGGTTTTACGACATGAAGGCCGACGGCTTCTCCCTGGACGACAAGCGCACAGAAGTCAAGGAGAACGACATCCCCGACATCGTCAAACGGTTCCATGACCGGGAGGGGGAGAAGGGGCGCCAGCGCATCCAGCAGTCCTTCCTGGTGCCAAAAGATGAGATCGCCGCAAACGGTTATGACCTCTCCATCAACAAGTACAAGAAGGTGGAGTACGTCCCTGTGGAATACCCACCCACCCAGGAGATCTTGGCCGATCTCAATGAGCTGGAGATGGAGATCTCCGCAGGCCTGGCGGAACTGGAGGAGATGGTGTGATGGCGAGATTTGAAGATGTGTTTTCAGATGAAACAAAACGAGGCCACAAGATACAAACAAGCGAATACTTATCTGTCGGGAAATATCCTATCATTGATCAAGGTCAAGCACAAATAGCCGGTTATACAGATTTGGAAAATGGCCTTTTTACAGAGGTTCCAGCAATCATTTTTGGAGATCATACTCGGATCATCAAGTATGTAGATAGTCCTTTTTTCTTGGGAGCTGATGGGGTTAAGGTGCTGAAAACAAAAATAGGTGGCACAGAGTATAAATATCTTTTTTACTGCCTTCAAAATGCCAAAATCCCAAACACAGGGTACAACAGGCATTTTAAGTGGCTGAAAGAAGCCGATATACCGTTACCTTCACTGGAGGAACAGCGCCGTATTGCCGCCCTGCTGGACAAGGTTAGCGACCTGATCGCCAAGCGCCGGGCGCAGCTGGACAAGCTGGACCTGCTGGTCAAAGCCCGGTTTGTGGAGATGTTTGGGGACATGGTTCTAAATCCAATGAACTGGCCGGAGCAACCTCTTGAAGATATGGCAGATATTGTTTCCGGAATAACAAAGGGCAGAAAGACGAAGGAAACAGAGCTAATTGAAGTTCCTTACATGGCAGTATCAAATGTAAAAGACGGCTATATTGATTGGACAACTGTAAAAACAATTTTAGCGACTAAGGCTGAAATAGAACAGTATCGTTTATTGCCAGGTGATGTACTTATGACAGAGGGCGGTGACCCAGATAAACTTGGTCGGGGTGCGATTATTCAGCAACCATTGGAGAACTGTATCCATCAAAATCATATTTTTCGTGTTCGATTAAATGAAAACATCCTGCTTTCGTCCTACTTTGCTGAATTTTTACATCATCAGAAAGCAAAGCAGTATTTTTTGAGATGCGCAAAGCAAACAACAGGGATTGCAAGTATCAATATGCGGCAGTTAAAAGGATTGCCTACTTTGGTTCCGCCGCTTGATATGCAATACGAATTTAAGGGTTATATAGAAAAAGTCGATAGGTCAAGATATATCATTAGTTTCAGCCTTGAAAAGCTGGAAATGTTGAGGAATGCACTGATGCAACAATATTTTGGGTGAAGAGGTTTGATGTGAGTACATATTTACCATATATCGTTTCTGTAATCTGTGCCTTGATTGCAGGAATAACAAGTTACGCAGTTGCACGCAAGCAGACAAAAGCAGATATTCAAAAGATTGAAAAACAGTATGAACTTGACTTAGAAAAAGAACGGGAAAAGTTTACTATGGAAAAAGAAAAAATGGAGTTAGAGCATAAGCATCAACTGGAGCTCAAGCAAAAAGAATTAGAAAATCAATTGGGGACAGACGTGATTTCTACTCTAATGAAAGAGTATATGCGTTCTCCAGCTGGTCAAGCTCAAATGAGAAGTGCTGGAGTAAAAAAACACCGCTGATGGGAGAATAGAAGGTGTGGTGGATGTATAAAATTGAGACATTTCGGACTGGAGAATCATTCCATCGAGTTGCCTGTGATATTATCCCAGATGACTGGCTGGAAAATGATAATGATGATGGTCACTGGTTTGTTCCATCAGTTGTCAACATGGCCTTTGCATGCGAGTTATACCTAAAATCACTTGTATCAGATGGCCAAAACGAAGTATATGGCCATAAATTTACTGAACTGTATGAACGGTTATCGAATCAAAATAAAACTTCTATTACAGAGAACCCTTGTTTTAAGGGTGACGATGAATTTCGGCAAAAATTAGAGATGGCAGGGCAAGTATTCACTGAGTGGCGGTACCATTTTGATGACAAATACCACCCGCAAGTTGATTTGATTTTTTTAGAAAACCTTGCAACAACATTACATGATTTAGCTGAGGACCAATGTAAACAGGTGACTTTATTATGACCAACTTTGATTTCCTCCTCTCCGACCCGCAATTTAACACCTTCGGAGAGGTGGCTGTCTCAGCCGAAAAAATCTATGCCATTGACCCGGCGGCCTGCGTGCTGAACTGCCGCCGGTGCGTAGAGTTTGCCGTCAAATGGATGTATTCCGTGGACGGTGGGTTGGTCATGCCCTACGACGACCGGCTGGCCAGCCTCATGGACACGGAGGATTTCCGGGCCATCGTGGACCGGGACCTATGGCAGCGCCTCAAGTACATTCGCCAGACGGGCAACGCCGCCGCCCACACTGGCAAAAAAATTACCCCGGAACAGGCCCGGCTGTGCCTGGAAAACCTCTGGTACTTCATGGACTTTGTGGCCTGCTGCTATGGCACCACCTATACGCTCGGAGAATTCGACCCGGCCCTGCTGGAGCAGCAGGCAGCCGCCCCGGCTCCCGCGACCGCGCCGGAGGTGGACCTTGCTGCCCTTATGGCAGAAAATGAGGCCCTCCGGGCCGAGCTCACCGCCCGCCGGGAGGCCCAGC
>ERZ791934.1670-NODE-1670-length-19014-cov-4.028799_pt1 | contig 19014 bp, 21 predicted proteins | sample MGYA00510125_ERZ791934 | MGnify/ENA primary metagenome ERZ791934 (study PRJEB30046, sample SAMN00993240) | human gut metagenome | study: EMG produced TPA metagenomics assembly of the A metagenome-wide association study of gut microbiota in type 2...
TGCATTTATCAAAAATTCCGCCTTTACCGTCTCCAGGGTAACTTCCTCTGTAAGTTCGATCTCCGCAGTTACCGATATATCGACGACTACCGGAGGTACAACTAACAGAGAAGCGCCGTTGACAGGGGCGAGCCGCTTGCTTCTATCATTAGGGCTTACAATATGCTCATATACCTGTCTGCAGAGTTCCTCCGTTGCCGGATTGCCCAAGGTGTCTGTTAGGACGATGGTTATGGTTCCGCTGTCGTCATCTTCCGCTGGCGCTACGACAGTCGCCACGCCAGTTCCGCCTACTTCTTCGGCCCATCGCTTATAGTCCGTGTCATTTCCAACAAAGGAAAGCCCCTGCATCTCTTCATATTCTGCAATCCTCCCGATGAGGCTGGCATCGGTTTCCTCGTCGATTCCGCCCGATGTCGCCTGGGGATTGGTCAGACTTTCCACGCCGTCGATGGGGCTGTCCTGCAATATGATCGTATTCTCAGACACATTTCCTGTAGTCCCTGGCTCTACTGCTTGTATTTTGACTACGGATGTGCCATCCTCTCCAATTACCCCTTCGCCAACTGACTGGAATTCCACCGAAGGAACGTCATTCACACTTGCGGTGGAAAAAATTGTGCCTTCTGGTATCACAGTCAAAGGAGCCCCAGTAATACTCAGTTCCCCCATAGCATAGGTCGCTTCTTTTCTTGACATACCGTTGATTTCCGCATGGTAGTCTACGTATTCTGGATAGCCTTCGCAAAATTTTGGAAAGATTAAACGAATTGCTTCTGCTAAAAGGAATTGCGCGAAATATTCTTCCTGTCTGGCCGTTGGTGCCAGTAGGTTGTAAGGATGCGAGCCTTCACTCATATCTATATCTGCTGGAACGTCCGATATCATCTCTTCCATGATGCTGTCAAAATCCCTGCCATCTAAAAAAGTTGGCATATTCAATTCTTCAGCCATTTTCATCACCCGCTTTCCAAGTTAACTTCAAAGTCTATCGTTGCGCCATCAACACCTACCACCTCTACAACAATTCCTACAGCATCCACACCCCATTCGAACGTTATCATGCCGACATGATCCGTACGTTCATAAGGGTCAGCTTCCAGAGCCTCTTCGGCTTCCGCCTTGAAGATCGCCTCCGCTTCCGCCCTGGTGGACGCATTGAATATATCCGTGATGGCAATACCAAAGTCAGTAGAATAAATCGGACTTGTATAACGCTCCGTCACCAGACAGTTAATACACCATTGTTTCCATGAGTCAATACCGCTGGCGTCTCGAACTTTGTTCTGCCCATCCCTGGCAAGGTCGTTAATAAAAGCCACGCCTCCTATATAGTCAACTGCTTCTTCTGCCTCTTCAACTTCCTCTTCGTTTATATCGTCTTCATCTATATCCTCAGGAAATAAATTTTCTTCATCCATCTGAACTCCTCCTTCTAGCCGATGGCATCCACTACAACCGGTTCGTCGCCACACCACGCAATCAAAACACGTCTGCCTGCTTTCAGGCTGCTGGATGCTGAGTGACACACCGAATACTCTCCCGAAGGTATCGGACCCGGGGATGAATCGGGTTCCAATTTCATTCCAGATGCAATTGTACCCAGTTCTAGACATGGCTTTTTATTCGCACCTGCTACATGCAATATCTGTGTATGTAATGTACTACCCAATTTCTCAATATTACTCGCCATCCGCTACCCCCTATTTCAAAGCGCTCTTCATTTTCGCTATGGATTTTGGCCCGAAAATGCCATCAACGACCAGCTTATATTTTTTCTGGAATGCCTTCACCGCCTTCAATGTATTTTCTCCAAAGATACCATCTACCGTGAGCCCTGAGGACATGACATTATTTAGGCATTTCTGTAGATTCTTGACGCCGGTTCCCTGACTGCCTTTTCGTAATGTCTTAGAAGGGCAGACCAATGTTCCGTCCCCTTTGCCAGAAGCATTTTTCAGCTTCTTCAATTTCCTTACGACAAGATGCATAGTTAAGTCATCACAGTTATGCGTGATTTCCTTCACCATGCACCATGTGAAGCCTGATTTGTTAAATCCAACACCTATACGATCGCCTTTCCTTACCCACGGTATATCCATACAGCTAACCTCATATTCTTTTTTTGGATTCTCATTCTCCTTTAAGATATAGCGGGCTTCGGATTTAATGGTGGAGAGCTTTGTATCTTCGTCCTTGTTTATAATCTTAGTAAGGGTTCCGTAGTCTTTTATGTGCTTCGACGATACCCTGGCCTCAATTTTAGTCTTATCATTATCATCCGTCTTTCCGGTGATGATTACCTTCGTGACCATGCCGTCCATTGTTACCGACCTCGTATAATCAATCATTGTCCCATATGTCCCTCTCGTAATCTGGTATCTTGTCACATTCTGTCCTTCTGTCTCGATATATACGGTGTCCTTCTTGTTCCTAATAACATATCTGATACCCTTTTTCTTCCGCACTTCTTCCAATATATCGCTCGTCAGGATATCTGCCAAATTCCCCTGTAAGGGCAGCTTGGGATGCGTCATGCTCGTATAATCATACTTCAATTTGACGCCCTTCTTCTTAAAGATTTCCGTTACGATTGTCTTAGTACTCTTGCCTTTCGAAAAATACATTAGGATTTCCGTATTCATGAAATATATCAGGCGGTCATAACAGATGATGCTGTACTCAGATCCGTTGGAACCGTTTTTCAGATTCGTGTCCCAGATGAACCCTCTGAAGACTTCCGTGGTCTTGTTCTTGCCAACTCCTTTTGCATACACATAAACACGGCTCCTGACCGGAAAAAGGGTGCTTGGATAGCCAAAACCGTTGATATGCTTATTCATCATCGTTATCGAAACCTTCTGTGCCAGCTGCCCCTCTGATTCAGTGAGGGTGAGGCTGGTGACTACATTGGATTCTTCAAGCTTGCTTTTTCCCATCTTCTTGACGAAGTACTTATTTCCGTTCGGCGCATAGATTACCACTGAATACCTTGGTCTTTCGTAATGCATTCCTTGTCTCCTTTACTTCTGTATCTTCGTTGGGTTTGTCAAGGATTTGACGGACTTGCCAATAGGCAGGCGCAGTTTTGTGCCAGGGTATATCCAATGACCGTTGCCGGAAGATCTTTTTCCGTTTTTTATTGCAGCCTTTTCAATCGCGCCTTTATTCAGATTATATATTTCCTTCCATCTTTTAGCGCTTCCCAGTTTCTTGGCCGCAATCGTGGATAACATATCGCCCTTGACCACCACATATGTGCTCTTGCTGACCACTGGTCTTTTAGGATTCTTCTTGGTAGGCGCCTGCTTCTTTACAGCCCCGATGCTGATGCTCCTGTACTGCACCAGCGACAGTCTGTAATGCAGGTCTCCGAATCCGCCCGAATAGCTGCTTTCATAAGATTCTACATAACACTTGTAGTTCGAGATATTGGTATCCTCTATGGTCAATTTGAGAAGTCTTTTCTTCTTCCTCCATCGCTTGATTAGATTATCATACTCTGATGGCTCCACCCATTCGCCTGACAGTACGCTCGAATCAGCACGTTGTTCACCGGGGAACATGGACTCCCACGCGATTTTTTCTACCTCGTTGCCATTGGTCCGTGCAATCTCCCCGCGATCCAGCATGGTATAAGTGCTGAACATGATATCCCCACCGCTCACTTTGATTTCTGATGGCAGCCAGTCAAATTCAAGTACCTGTGAACTGTCGTTTACTTCCTGAATGATGATCCGCATCATGCCTCTCCTTTCGCTGGCGTATTTGCAAACTTACCCTTGAGCGCTCGATTCAGTACACCTGCAATGACTTCTGCAATCTCATTTTCATTTCCGCGGATGCTGTCAACCAGACCCTGTCCATCCTCGGCTTTGATGTTGATCGCAATACCGCCTACGTCAACTTTAACCGGCTCCGTAGATCCTCCGCTGCTTCCCTGGATCGTTCCTCCAGCAATACCACCGGCAGCAAAACCCTTAGAGGCAAAACCTGGCGCCCCAAGGTAACCGCCTACCTGGTTGAACAGCTCCATAGCCCGCTTCCTTCTGTGTTTACCCAGTGGAATGATGGCCTCCGGTGTTCCCTCCTCAGCTACAGTGATCAGCTGCGAACCTCCCTGGACGTATCCGCCCTCAGCAAAACCCGGAGTTCCATAAATGCCTCCGCGGTAACTAAATCCTGGTGGCTTCCCGAGTACGTTATATTGAGGGTTTACATTAATCGTTGGATACAGCGTCGTAATGCCGGGTATCAGGTTCCCTGTATTAAACTGTACATACTGGTATTTTGGCTGTACGGTTGTCGGTGGGGAAAGTACGGTAGGGGGTGGAATCAGTTCCGACGGGTCATAGTTCAGAAATCGATACACCGGATCGACTAAAGCTGACGGATTAAGGACAAGGTCGGGTACATTTACGTCTGACGAGTCAAATTCCTCAGTCTCATAACCCACTTTATAGGTTAGCCTGTTATCAGGGTCATTCAGCCACTCAAGAGCTGCGGAAGTCCCGTTCGTTATCGCCTCTAGAAAGTCCACCTGTTTTAAACCCTCCCTAAAGGCTTTAGGCGGTACCAATCCTGCTTCTCGATAAGCCTCTTCTAACCTGTGTAACTCACTCGTATTAGGCTCCATCGCTTTCAACATACGGCTAATTGCAGCTACTGTGTCACCGTCATTTGACAATGCCAGCAATGCCTCTCTCATGCTTTTATTAGGGCCGTTTTTCATAATCTCACTTATATCATCCCCTAGGATTCCTAGCTCTTGCCCAAATTTGTCCTTTATTTTATCAATCCCCAGATTTTCGACCTCTAGTGCAATATCTACCTTTTCTTTATAAAGGCCTCTCTCTGTTCCGTTGCCTACACCGCCTTTGCCATTATCTCCCCATTGAAGTATCTTTATCGCCGTCTCTTTTTCTGCCTTTGTTCCCTCTCCTTTTGTTATGCTTGAAGCTGAATAGCCATAATCCTTATCAAGGGCGTCCAAACGTGCCTTTGCACCATCGTAAGCCTCTTTCATCACACTTTGAAAAGATTTCCAGTCGATATCCCCCTCTAGATTCAGCTTTAATACCTCCATGTCAGCCAGATATTCTTCGTTTGCTATCTCATTTGTGATTTCTGCAATTTTTGTCCGAATAGTATTTAAGCTTTCCTCTTCATTTATATCGATTCTTCCATCGGAGAGTGCTTTGTTCAGTGCAGCGCTCAATTCTGACTGGTAGCCTGATAGCTTACTCTGCTGGTCCTTATAATATTTGTCAGTAGAATTTATAATATCTCGAGCCGCTTTAGAATTTCCTAAGAGAGCAACCGTGGATTCGTGTGCTGCATATTGACTGTCGGTAATATACTGTTTGCTGGTCTCATCATAAGTTTTAATAGATGATTTAAGGTTTGCAATTTCATCTGAGGTAAGCTTTGCACCGTCTTTGACAGAAGCCATCCATAAATCCTTTTTTAGCATCATGTCCGCCTCTTGCAAATTCGCGAAGGAACTCGTCAGCTGATTGAGTGCCGTATCTGCACTGTTGATCCTCGCCGTCTGCTGTGGGTTGAATAAGCCATCCACAGCTTTTGAAACTTCGTCAGCAGACAATGCAATATCCCCGAACTTCCTATTCAGCGTTGATTCTGCAAGTGCCGCCTGTTTTTCGTCAAGCTCCTCAAGCCGCCTCGCAGCTTCCGAAGAGGAAGTCCCATATTTATCAAGATTCTTCTTCGTGCCAAGGATGCTGTCAGCAAGCTTCCCGCCAGAAAGCCATCCCGCAAGTCCTCCGATGCCTGCACCAATCAAGGTACCGACTCCAGGCAGAATCGCTGTCCCTATTGCTGCGCCGGCTCCGGCTCCTCCCAGTTTCACGCCCCCTTTGATATAGCTATGCTTCTTATCGTATTCGATCTTCGTATTCGTTATCTGCGTTATATCCTTTATATAAATCTGTTGCGCCACTGATGACGGTCGCACCTGCCATGATTCCACCTGCAGTAGCTGCCATCCCAAGACCTGATGCCGTTCCAGCAGACAGGGACGCACCTTTCATAAGTCCACCTGTAACGACCCGACCGCCCCCTGTCTGGGCAGATGTGCCGATAAGGCTTCCAATTACGGACGTACCAATCTTTCCTGCGGTATCGCTTTTAAGCGCCTTGTAAATCCCTTTTCCAGCGCCCACAATTGGAGCCAGCACAGGTGTGAGCCCTCCGCTCAATCTAGATAAGCCTGCACCGCCCAGGATTAATGAGGCCAACGGATGCGAGCTAAAGAAGTTTGACATTCCTTCCCAAATAGCGGAAGCGACCTCTTCACCTCTGAAACCTTGCACGAAACCGTCAATGAAACTGGCTCCGATATTCATACCTTCCCCCAGAAGATCTGTCTTAATGCCAAATATAGTGAGCACGGCCGCAGTGATACCTTCCCCAAGAAACATTCCAATCTTTCCCGCAGTATCAACCACTTTTGATTTCCCAGGTCCGTTCCACCATTCAGAGAGGGGCTCTGCAATAATCTTATCCCACATGACTTTTGCTTTGCCCCAGAAGCCGTCGGCCTCTTCAAACTGATCACTTTCCATGATGTCGCTGACCTTGGCCGCAAGCTTTTCAACCGCTCCCAGGGCTTTCCCTGCTACCTTGGATGCAAACAGTTCAATCGAATCCGCCCATCCCGCAATCAGCTCCTTATTGTCAGATCGCCATTGGCGGAATTTCTTCAAGAACGGCGTCAGTTCATCCGATATCCCGGTTCCAATCCGTTTTAATACGTTATTCGTAACGAAGGATTTGACACCCAGAAGGAGGTTGCCCAGGTTATCTGACTGCTTCTTCATGATGTCATCAAACCTGGCAAATTCCTTTGTCACCTCAGGCCATGTCTGGGATATGTCTCTGCCGCTGTCTGCAAGAGCCTCGATACGGTTTCTTGCCTCCGCACTCAAAGCGCCCATTTCCTGCAAGGCCGCAGTCATCTCACCAACTGCACGGCCACCCTTCATAGCCGAATACAGCCGCCCGGTCCACGTTGCTACGCTGAGATAGTCAGACCCTGTACCTGCCGCAATATCACCAACCATCTTCATGCCGCCTTCAGAATCCGGTGTAGACAATGCCCCGCCTGTATAAACTTCCAAAATCCGGGATGCCTTATATAGCACGTCACGGGTGAAGGGCGTGTCTCCCGCAAAAGACGTCAGGTCGTCAATTCGCTGCTGGGCTTTATCTTTCGACCCCAATAAGACTTCAAACTGTGTCAGTAGATCCTGATACTCAACCTGCATCGACACTGGCTTGATGATGAGCCCATAGGAGCTTAGACCCATGCCTGCAAGGCCGAGGACAGAGTTGAGACTGCTGACCAACCTTCGCACAGGCGCCGTGACTTTATCTGCTAGGCTGACAGTTATCTGCCATGCCCTGCCTGCAATCGTCTTTAGTGAACCTCCCACCTCGGCTATGCCGTGCATTGCGTCACTGTTCTTCACGCGGAGGAACGCATCATAACTCCTCCCTGCGAAGTCCTTTGCCTTCCCTGCTGCCTTTTCTATATATTCTGTAGCACGGTCCCTGACAGATATCAGTGTTTCAAATTTAGAGCGGCCAAAATTTCTTGCCCGATCTTCTGACTTTTTCATCCGCTGTTCGAACTTGCTGCTATTCGCGTCAATTTTAGGCGAAGCTTTCGTCCTGCTGAGGTCAGAAATCGATTTCCGGGCCCGTTTTCCCGCCTTTTCAAGATTGTCAAGGTTCTTGCTGACCTTTTGCACACCCTGAGTCTCATCCTTGAATTGTGCTACTACGTCGATTACGACCCGCTTAGCCATGATGCTCCCCCTTTCCGGCAAAATGTATGACTTTCAGAGGTGTATATCCTTCTTCCAGTGCTTCTTTATCCGATGCCATCATAAATACTCGTTCTCCTTCGGGAATCGGCTCATTCACGGTCCTTATTCCCATCAAGATGCCGGGTGGTATGTTGTGATTCTGATAAGCGTAATGCAGCCATTGCGCCACTGCGCTTATCTCTATCAGTTTTTTACATATTCCTCCGGACTGGCGGATTCTTCATCCTCACCCATGCCACTGGATTCCATAATCCTGTCACAGATATCCATCTTCTCTCCGAAGAGCAGCAGGTGGTCCACTGTCTCCCACGGTTCCGTCACATCGAGTTTATCCATCAGCTGCCTGTTCCCCCATACCTTCTTCCTATCTTCGTCCGTAGATGCCGTATAAATCAGGAGGCTGTTGAATTTTGCACTATTGAACTCCTTTTCAACAGGCGGCAGCTTACGGTTATTCGGATTCGGCATATAGGTCGTCGCCTTCTTCCGGATACGGCGTGTGTCGGCATCACTGATTGGGTGTAGGTGCAGAGTAAACATATATCTGCCGTTCCTCTTAATGTCAATCTCCGTTATGGCATCCTCACTGTTTTTAAACTCGGCTGTTTCTAGCAACGCCGTCAGCAGGTCATATTCTGCATCTTTTTTCTGCGCTTCTGGTTCATAAGCAGAAGTGTTCAGACCGGTCAGGTCTGTCTTTTTCTTATCGTCCATCTGTATTACTCCTTTGTCATTGTTCATATAAAGCGATTCCTCAATGATTCATATTAAAAGCCTGTAAGCTTGCTCACCCACTCAGGCACACTGTTGACTCTGAAGGAAGTGTTCCTTTTTATAATCTCTCCTGGTGTCAGGGACATCAGGTCAAACTCACCGTCAGGGATACACTCTCTGAGGGTCAGTCTCTGTTCTTCACCGTCAGGTCTTTCGGTCATTGCCTGGAACACGAAACTATAATTCTTGCCAGCGGCAGCAGCTGCCAGCAGCGGTTCCATTACCACGTCATCCCTCACTACTGCCTCAGTATAGGTCAGTGTGTAAGAAACATCAGAAGGTACACCAAATTTCTGATAGGATCCTACTGGCTGATAGTCAATATTGCTGTAGTTCGCTTTGACAGAGTAAGAATCCACTTCGATGAGCGCCTCCATGTTCCCATCAAACTCTACGAGCAGCCTGCCATCCTTTCCGGTCATAAGATTTTTTACTAGCGTCTGTTGATCTAACATCTATATTTCCTCCTTTTTATGCCGTCGGCACATTGCTGAACCGATAATGCAGATAGATTTTTTCCAGGGTGTCGATATCATCAACTTCAATAAGGAACCAGGCACTATCACTGGTTGCCGGATTTGCACTATCGAGAATAAAGGCGCCGTTTCCCATGATCTTGTTTTCGTTCGCCATGTCTTTCAGAAGCCCCATACCCGTCTGTATGACATCTGCCAGACCATCAGCATCACAGTTGACTCTTCCCACCTTCTTTTCAAGCAGAAGGTCCAGCCTGTGCATCAGCTCATTTCTGACCTTGGTCCTCTTCAGTTTTTTCCATCCTGCATCCTGGTTCTCGTCCAGTATCGTCAGCGTCGTCACGCCGGAATCAAACCAAATCTGTCCATCAGAATTTTTTGAAAAGAGGATTACTCCGCCCTGGATTGCCTCTTCATACTGTGAATTAGTGAATTTCTCCGGTATATCGCTGGCATTCTTAATTGCTCTATGTACAATGCTTTTGTTGGATGGTGTCGCTGATACTGCCCCCGCGAGGCGTGCGACCGAGAGAATCATGTCTGCGGTAGTTCCATCTGTATGCGTATAGGTATTCCCAATAAGCGCAATCTGCTCCTTGTTGTAGCTTTTAGCTTTATTTACCCTCTGGCTGAGAGAAAGCGTCTGATCTGCCCCTAAGACGGCTATTGCAAACTTTCCGATTCTGGCTGCGTCATTGACGTACTCGGCAAGCAGTTCCTGTATCGAGTCTTCTATGGTGTCCACGCTGATTACGTTGTAGTAATATGGCTCTAATGCATAGAACCCTTTCGTATAGCTTTCCGCAGTCACTGTCGGATTTTTTCCGCCTGACAGTTCTACTTCTGTCTCGGCAACAGCTTCCGGTGCCGAAGCATCCGAAACATCCACGTAATCACTTGCGGATAGGGTCTTTGTCAGTTCCGTACTGTCGCTCTCCCCTGCTGTGAAATTGTACGACTCTTTGATGCCGTTATTGATCAGCACATAGCATTGCTTGATTGTGTCGTCGCCTGGTTTCTTCTGTATTTTGATTTTAAGGGGATAATCGCCCTCATACTTTGCATTCACCGTGACATTACCGACCTTGGCTGATGCCTTGGCTCCGCCTGTGCCTCCGGTCCTGTAGATATAGACTTTACTTGCCCCTTCCTCCAATATCGCAGTTGCAGCTTCAGTTCCGATACATGTTCCGTATACTGCTTTTATGTCCTCTATATCATTGAAAGCTCTCACCTCATCGATTGGACCCCACGGAGCCTTCACCACGATTGCATTGATCCCATCTATTGCTGCCGTCTTCGCAGCGCCTTTGTTGGAATAGCGATAATAAACATCTGGTCTGACCTTTATTTCGCCTTCCTTGTAAATCTGTGCCATTAATTTACCTCCTTTTCCGTAAATTTCTTCACAATAGCCTTTGCTTCTTTTTCCGTATATCGCTTACGCCCTGCCATTTTGAGCGCAGCCCTTGCAACAATTGGTTCTGTCCCAAATACTGCTCCTGCTTCTTTCGCCAGTTCATCAACGGTATATGCAGTTTCGTATCCTTTTATCGGTCCTTCTTTCGGAGTGTTTTCTTTTACCAGCTTCTGCTGATTCTTTTCCGTCATCATCATTCTCCTTTCATATGTGTCGTGATATTTTTCAGTTTTTCCGTATCAGCAGGAATATTTGGTATACCATAAGTAGCCTCTATCACTACCTGACCGGTACGCTCATGCCCTGCGGATACGCTGATGCGGTTATTCCGGTCTACCAGGAAAGTGGATTCCTCCGTGATAAGCCGTCTTTTGTTTGTCAGGGTATTCACGATAATTCTCGCAATCTCCCCTTCGTCATCATGATTCGAAACCATTATATGTCCCTGCAGAACAGCAGTCTGCCAGCATGCAGCCTGGGTGTCAGGTATCCATGTACATTTACTGATGTTCGAAATGCGCCAGTAGATTGCCGGCAGATCCGCTGTCGGACGGAACACCTTTGGTAAGGTACTGGAGCCGATTACATGGATCCTACGTCCTAAAATCTGTGGCAGAGCATTAGAAGACCATGCATTCATTGCACTGATAGGATCGGGAGCCACTGTTATCTGCTTTGGATATGCAAGCAGGCCGAAGGTAAGCGTCACGCCATTGATCTTATCATCTGCCATCGTCCTAAATAGATCTGACGATGACCAGTGGGCAGAAACGGTCATATCTCCCTGGGTGAAGAAAAATCCATCAATTGCAGCCCTCAGTATGGGTTCGATGTCTTCCGGATACTGTTCACCTTTTTGACAAACCGCATCTACCATCAGTACTCCGCCAAACCGGCGGTCCGGGTCTTCTTTTGTATCGATGGCATATATGATACGTCCATACTGGGAGTCTCCCCATTCAGATGCCGTATCTGCCGGAGCCTCCTGATTGAAAATCGCCATCTGTCCCGCGAAAGTACCCAGGAATGGTTTGAGTTCTGTACACCCCTGCAAATGTTCGTATATTGTTTGTTCAACCATTTTTCCCCCTTAATACGGCTCAGAGTAAATCTTTACAGCTGCTTCCTCTGCTTTCTCAAGAATCTTGTCCTGGTGAGGACGTGGAGCCATACGTCCGCCCGGAGTACCATTTTCTAAAAGATCCCCTAAAAGATATGCGCCGGCTTTTAACCTGCTGTCTATCCGTGATATGACAGTTTGACCTTCTGTGATGGTAGAAGGTGTCCATGATGCCCTGAATGCGCCGGTTCTGACGGCAGGAACTTCTCCCGGGGCTGAAGCTGTATAGGTCTGCTTTGTCCCCGGCACCCTGTAAACCCTGCCACTGCCCTGGCCACGCAATGTCTGCATGGCGGCGGTTCTGAGCTCGTTTGATACGCGGGTGCCTCGGTTCAAAAACTGCTCCTTGATGTCCTCGACTGCTTCTTTCACCAGTTCTTCTATTGACATTTCAGACATTTCATTCAACCTCCCTCTTCATATCAAGACGTTCTTCTACATAATAAATCATGGTGAGGTCTAGCCCTCCGGGGTTCTTTGATCCCTGGACGTACAGCTGCATGCCATCTTCAGTAACGAGGATATCAGCGGCACTAGCCTTGACTTGAGCGCCATATCCAGTCACCTTATGGGTGATTGGGTGGTTGTTCTGTTTCCACAGATCAATCTCTTTCTGGCTTGCGTTGGTAATGATGCCCAGAAAAGTATCATCGGTCACTTTATATTTACCAGAGGATGCCCGCCCTGATGGACTTATATTGCCAACAGGTTTACAGATGTAAATCTGCATGAACCCCTCGCCTGGCCTTAAATTTGATTGGAACATGACTACCGCCTCCTCGGACCCCCTATACCTTCAGGATTGCTCAGCATGTCTTCATAGTAGTACGAAGGCTTGTCCAAAATATCTTTATTTACTATTGGCACTGCGATACTCGCATCTTTTTTCGCTGCTGAAAGCATCTCCTTCCATGCGGTCAGCCTTTCAGAAAAGGAGTAGGAAAGCCCATCAATGTTCATATCCACTTGGTGTGAGAATTTCATCATAATGGCCTCCAGGCATTTTACTTTCGCCCTTCTCCATCGCTTGTTCTCCTCTAAGATTGCCGCATATTCTTCATCACAGAGTGCGGCCGTCATTTCGCCCGGATTGAATATCGTGTCCCCTAGTTCAAAGCGCATCCTGTCTACGCCAAATTCATTCAGTTTTGTAGGATCATAATGATAGCCCATGTCTCCATCTCCTTACTGCTGCAACTTAAGGATGGCTTCAATGATCTCCTTATTGGTTGTTTTATCTCCAAATGCAAGACCCAGTTTCTCTCCCTCTGCCACGAGTTCCGCCTTACTCAGTCGTGACAGTTCGGCCTTTGTGTATGGTACAGGGCGTTCCCCACTATCTGCCATATCATCCGAGGCCGTTGCGTCATCTTCAGTATCCGGTTCTATCTCCGCATCATCTGGCAATTCGGCAATAGCGCCCCTTTTGACAAGGCTATTTACCATACAAGGGTCAATTGCTTCTGTTGGTATGTTATCTCCTATAAAGAACTGCCTGCCAAAATTACAGGGCTTCAGTGCAACATATTTCATCTCCGTTACCTCTCTAACCGACGCAGTCACTGAGATAGACCGCCATGTCCTGACAACAGATCTTCATATCTGGTGCACAGAGTGCTTCGATAAATTCAGAGTGCGTACCTGATTCTCCTGGATACTGCGTGATCGGCATTGGTGAGCCGTCACCCAGCATATCCCACGTGAAGACATATCCTGCCGAAGGCTCATCAATTGCTGGTGCATCTGTCGCATATAACAGCAGCGCCCCTTTCGGATCACAGACAAAATCCATATCTGCGTCCTGTCCAAGTGCAGCCTTATTATAGGTAGACTCTAGTACTGCCACCTCTTTTACGCCAAACAATTCTGCCAGGACCTTTTCTGTAACAGTTGCAGGATTCGCAGATGATCCACTGTACTTGATTCTTTCCAGTATTGCGCCATTGTTCTTCAGCGCACGGAACGTTTCCGCACCTAGACCCAGTTTATTCGGTCTTCTCCTGCCGTTCCTCTTCAGCTCAAGAGACAGATTATCAAATATTCTGACTGGGTCAGAATTGTCATTATCGAACTGCCAGAACTGCTTGCCGCTCGGCACGTCTGCCTTTCCGGTATATTCTTCTGTCCATACTCCCGATTTAAAGAAATTATCAGCAAAGAGGATATCCAGATGCAGTTTGGCTTGCTCTGCAGCAGTTCTCACCTTTGCCTGCCTTGGATCAGCAACTCCCGGAGCGTTGGTCCTCTGATAATTCAGTGCCTGAATCTGATCTATGCCGAGAATCAACTGGTCCACCTTGCAATGATAGGTGTCCTCGTCCGTTCCCATCGGCATCGGCGGGACTTTGCCAAATTGTGGTTTGCGTCTCATATTATCCCTTGCAAGATCTGCTTTCGAAAACTGGTAATACCCGGCTGATGAAAGCTGGACTGGCACTCGCGGGAATAACTTGGTTGCAACAAAATCATCCTCTGCTTGAAAATATGCAGTAGATAAGTTGGTCAGCCTGATGTTTGGCTTGAACCCGCCATCAGCGATACTTTTCTGCACTTGTGCAGGTGTTAAAATTCCGAACATAATCTATTCCTCCCTTTAATTGGCTGCGGGACAATATCCCGATTTTGAAATTTGCACTTCAACGGTTCCATCTGGAGCGTCTGATGATGATATGGCATAGCCGAAGATAAATGTGCCGGCCGCTGCCTTGATTAATTTCCCATTTGCATCAGTTGCAAGTGCGTCTCCCTTTGCTACGGCAGCCCCGGTTTTCGCGATTGCACAGTCTTTAATCTGCACGGTTATTTCATCACCTGCTGACAGGTTTTTTCCGCACCCGGGGATGATGATGCCGACTGCCGCTTCACCAGCTCCGGATAAGACGAAGTCGCCGTTCGCATCAAATTTTACAGTTAAAAATGCCGGATCACCTTTGATATCCGATCCGAGTCTGCCTGCAATAACTGGTGACTCATTAATAGTTGTTCCAATGTACATGATTTACCTCCTTAACCCAGGTATTCCGGCAGATCAGGGTTGTTCTGATATGCCATCTCGATCAGTTCCGTATTCGTTTTGTCAGGATGCGATTTTCTCAACTCCGCTACTGCGATGCCAAGGTCATTCATCCCTGCGCTGCTCTGGTTACTGCCATACTCCTTAAAGATGCCCGTGGATTCCTGCATTTTTAAAGTTTCATCGTAGACAGCGAGCACGTCATTATATGCATTTACATCACTTTTCTTTAGGTTGTAAAGCATTCCAGCGGTCTTCTCGGCATCTTTTCCCAGTGGTTCATATTTTTTGGCAATATCAACCAGCTCCCTCATTTCAAAAGATTTACGCAATTCCTGCATCTCATCAATCGCTTTCTTTACTTCAGGGGCCAGGTCCTTTTCAACTGGCTTTTCCTCTTTTTCTTTTACAGCCTCTTTCTGGGCATATTTCTTCGTCAGGCCGTCATAAACCGCCTTGTCTTCTTCTGACATGGCGTCATAGTTCAATTCCGTCATTATATGATCCTCCTCTTTCTTTTCGCTGTCCGTATTACCAGACGCTTCATCCTTTTCGCTTTCCTTGGTTATGCCAGACCATGCAGGGATTCTATCCTGTATGTATCCGTTCATCTCCTTGCTGCTTTTTTCAAATCTGGCCGCTTTTTCCTCGGCAGTCAGATCTACATCATTCCAAATGCTCCCGGCGCTTTCCTGCCACGACTTGGCGATTGCCTCTATTTCTTCTTCGGGAGTCAAATCACGGCCACCGAGTCCAAGCGCATCCTTTACTACTTTTACAATCTGTTGTTTCCAGCTTTCCACCTCTTCACCTCCTTCCCCATCTGTACTTTTAATCAACTTAATATCTGCCCGGGGGTTGCATCCCCTTTTACAGACATCCACGCTTTCAAATTTCATGTTCTCCAGCAGCTGTTTTTTCATTATTGGATTCCTCCTTTGAGCATTAAAAAAACACTCGAATCTCGAGTGCTTCTTCTTAAATAAAGTATTTTAGCTATTCTTTGTTGATGGACTTTTTTACTCAGCTAAGTCTAAGATTAAATCCATAGCCTCTTCAGCAATACGTCCGTGCTTTGTCTGTTTTCCATTTTCATCAAAATCGGCAGAAATATCTAGTAAATCCACTACCAATCCATTCTCTTTGGCAGCTTCAGCACGATCCATCAAGGTGAGCCGTTCTGCACTTACGCCAGCTTCAGCTATAACGTCCAGATGTTCTTGTTTAAAAATACCCAGATTCATTTTTTCTTACCTTTCCCTGTATAAATTACCGTAACCAATTCACCGGTGCCATTTTTCTTGTCTTCTACGATAGCGGCTGTTCCGTTATACTGATGTACGGAACGCTCTTTATGGGTTTTTGACTGTGATACGGTTCCCTTTGTAATTGCGTCCGCCACACTCTTAGGATTTATTTTTCGTTCCCTAGCTCTGTCAAAAGCGTGTGAACTGATAGACTTTACCGTAAGGTTGTTCTTTGTCTTGCGATTTTTCACAGCCTTTATATAGTCGGCGTTACTACGACCGCTCTGACTGCCGCCTTTCCCATTCGCACTGTTGCTTTCAGCAAACCTGCCGTCAGGGCCGTGCTTCGTATTATATTTCTGTATCACCTCTTCAAAAGAACAGGTTTTCTTATCACAAGAATATCTTACTTCATCTGTCGGCAAAGTCAAGTGTTTCCTGATAATTTCGCTGAAGTTCCGTGCGAATGCACTCTTTTCTATCTGCTCTACATAATCTCTTCGCTGGCCGCGGCCATCTACAGAGAACATCTGATACACTCCGCTCTTTACCTTCTGCCAGGTATCGCGGTCAGTAATCTGAAAGCCGACCCACCAGCCTTCCGGTACGATGCCTTCAGGTATGCCCATTGCCGTCTGCTTCTCTTTCGTAAAGATGACGGATTCAATCAGCTTCCCTTTTTTCCTAAGTGTTGGATCATGTCGCTCGCCCGTATCTCTGAAATGCAAGACATAGTCATATGCCGTCGTCTCAAGTTCGTCTGGCAGAATAACATCGCCTTCCCAGTCTATGACTTCACCACCGTCTTCGGTTCTGGCAACCGAAGCCCAGCCGAAAATCTGCATCTTCTCTTGGTCCGCTTTCAGAATTTCAAATACAGGATGATTCTTTTTAACCGTATATTCATATTCATGGCTGTCATCTTGTCCCAGACCATAGGTAATCCGGCTAATCGTTCCGGATGCATGGATCAGTTCTAACGGATATGGTTCAGAAGGTTCTATGTATTTTAATGTCATATGCGGACGATACCGATCAAAAGATTGCTCCACAAGAATGCCATTCGCCTTCAGTTCTTTTAATAGTATATTATGCGCGTTTTCTAACTGGCCTTCTGCTACCTGTGCATAAATGACATCCTTGCCATCACTGTTTATGCTGGCCTTGAATCTCTTTATCGCATCAAATGCAAGTTTATCCGGAATCAGGCCTTTCACCGAGTCCAGGGCGCTTCTCACGCGTACTGACGTATCGTCCTCATCGCTGCGAGGTGAAAAATATCCATAAAGCAGGGTGACATGAAAATCCTTTGCTTTCTCGCCGTCTTTTATGCTTAACTTTTCTGCGCCAATAACCTTCAGACCTATGTATAGTATCCATTTGTTATCACTGCTTAAATCATCTGAAGACTTATCAATTAAATCCCGGCTATGGCTGCGCCTGTAGATTATTTCACTAAAGGTAGCACTTTCCATCTTCCTCTTCCTTTCAAATAAAAAAGCCCCTGCACATCTGGCAAGAACTTTTTTTCCATATTTTATTGTAGGAACGTTGTCATTCCACTTCTTTTGTAAATATCCGGTTATAGATTTTAACTTCGTCCATCAAAAAAGTATCCTCCGTATAGCAGACGTAAAACCCACCAGCATCTTTTTTGTCAATTTTTTTGGTAGATTCTGTGATTATTAAGGCTGGCACGTCATCATTAAAACCCACTTCGCTTTCAAGAATAAAATATTTTACACTTTTCCCATCATTATTCGTTTTAGTAACAGTACTAAAGTCATCACTAAAAACAATCTTCGTTACTGGGCTTTCCTTGTCATCCGTCGTCCATGTACCAACAATATTTTTTTTAATATACTCCACATATCTATCCCTCAATCTGAGCATCCGATCTGACTTTTCCTCCATCTCTGCCAGTTCTGCTTTCTCAGCCTCTTCTTTCACTTTGTCAACGTTCTCAAGACCTTTGCAGAAATAGATTCCGGCAACGCCTTCCTCGTCACTGTCGGAAAGACATTCAATGCCACTTTCAGTCTTATTTAAATATAGTATCAGATTCTCATCTTCTCCAGCCAGGCTTAATACTATCGAATCCCCATTATCTTCATACTGACCAACCGTCTGTCCGCTGCTGGCTACCACGCCGTCCTTGAACTCGTACATCGTTGAATCGTCAATAGAATACCAGGTTCCCTCAAACTTTGAACCTCCTCCACAGGCGCTGCACAAGACAGCGGTTAATACAACCAGCAGGACTGCAATTACATTCCTCTTCATACGTTCTTCTCTCCTTATCGCACATAGATTGTCTTCATTTTATCAAATATTCTAACAAAATGCAATTAGTCATGTACGATGTATATCTTATTTTTCCACGTAAATCACTACACATCTGCAGTGCGGATGTGCCGGAGGAACTTGAAACCCGCAAGTAAAGAGCTGCCCAATCGGTAACGATGTGCCATTTAAACCCTTGCAGATTTCACACCTTCTGTTATCCCCAGCATCCAGCCACGTTTTTTCTGTAGTCGGCAGCATTATCCTGTCTTTAATAGCCTGTTTGACAGCCTCGTGTTCGCTGTTGTTATAAGCCGCTGCAATCTCCGTCCTTGCTATCATCTGTGCTCTGTATCGGTGCTGCTTCGCTCCATACTTTATAGCAGCGTCCTTCGCTCTTTTTTCTGCCGTCCTGACCCGCATATTAGGGTTATTCTCTAACAGGGTATCTCTCACTCTTTGATAATAATTGAAGTTTGCCGTTGCCTGCCCAGGATATAAGCCTATGGTAGGACGGATGGCTCTCGCAAGAGCATCACTTGTCTGAAATTCAAGCTGCGTGGCTCTCTGAATCAATCCATTAATCGCCAGCCTCTGATCTTTCGTGATGTCCACTACCCAGTTTGCCGCATGTTCCCTTGTCCACTTCATCATGGTGTCATAGCCCGGATCATACAGTCCGTTCGAACGTTCTCTGAACTGATCATGTGCGGATTCTATTGCTGACACCCAGTTGGGCAGCATCACATCTGCCACTAGTTTCGAGTAAGACTGGCGCCACTTATCCATCATCCCTTCTGTAACGGCTCCACCCTCTATTGCTTCCCTAAG
>ERZ791934.1672-NODE-1672-length-19003-cov-3.675322_pt1 | contig 19003 bp, 18 predicted proteins | sample MGYA00510125_ERZ791934 | MGnify/ENA primary metagenome ERZ791934 (study PRJEB30046, sample SAMN00993240) | human gut metagenome | study: EMG produced TPA metagenomics assembly of the A metagenome-wide association study of gut microbiota in type 2...
CATTTTCAATTATTTAATCCTTAATGGCACATTTTTTGATTATTGTAAACCAATCCGCCTTCATTCGCAAATTATTTTCCATTACTTGCGCATTCCAAAGATTCAGAACGAATAAAATTCCTTTATTTTACATTTATGAGACATTCTGTTTCAAACACGGTTCTACAGATCAAGGAAAGAGACAAAAAAAGAGAAATATGCTTGTTTTCCACACGTTTTGCAAAGGGAGTAGTGCAAGTAAATTCAAAAAAATTAAAAATGAAGGCGCAGATACAGGTCTGGATAGCCTTTTGTGCCATAATATCCTGTTTTTTGTTTAATGAAGGCGCGCAATCTATTTCAGGAATCTATTTCAGGAATTTGCTGCGGGAGTCCCTTTGTTTTACCAAAATTTCCGAAAATTCACCTTCATAACCATCATCAAATATGATATGATAAAGGTATAGTATTTAATTAGGGAGATAAAAGAAGATGGACCTACACAAGCTGACAGAACACAAAAAGACTTTACTTTTTACTGCCATATTTATCATCGTCAATATTGCAGGGATATTTTTTATCAGTATTCACGAATCTAACGCAATTGACAAATACCTCATAGAAGAAGCCACTGACACTCGTGACGATTTTAATAACGTCCTTGCAGATTATAAACACTCTTTTCAGATTTTTACAGAAATGCTGTCGCGGGAAATCGAAAACAATCCCGATCCCGACCAAATCTGGAACTACCTGAAAACTATAGATACTAAAATGTTGGATATCGAAGGTGATACCTTTGACGGTCTTTACATGTATTATAAGGGACGTTACCTTTACAGTTGGGACACGCCTTACGCAGAGTACGAAAAGACGGGCTATGTTGCCACGGAGCGCCCGTGGTACAAGGACGCTGCTGCCGGAGAAGGCAAAATCGTCTTCACGCCGCCCTACATGAGCTACGCCAACCATTATATTTTGTCAACCATTTCTCAGCTGCAGCCTGACAAAGAAACTGTCTTCGCCTATGACATCAAAATGGGGAATATCCAGGATCTGATTCATTCCATGAATCGTTTCAAAGGTGAACAAGTCATCCTATATAATCAAAACGGTACGATCATCGGCAGCACCACCGAGGCCTATCTGGGGAGCAGTTTTCACGACTCCATCCCAGAGGCGAAGGCGCGAATTGATGAAGCCAAAAGAGAGTTGGCAGCTATCGACGAGAACGATGACGACGAGATAGAAAAAGCAAAAGAGAAGATTGCCTCTGCCACTTCTTTTTACAATTTCCGAGAATCATTTAAAGATAACCTGTCACTGCTTGCGAAAAGCAGTGACAAGGCTCACTCAATTACTATCGATGGCAGCCGCTATTACGGTTATCTGTTACAAGAAGATGATTACAGTTTTCTCGTGCTCATCCCATTCTTATCTATGCTCAAGGCAACCTTAGGTAATTGGCTGGTACCGCTGCTGCTCATCGAACTGCTGCTGATTTATATCCTGAATCAAATCAGCCGGGCACTTAAGAATCGCGAGTTAAAAGAGGCCTATGTAGAGCTGGGCCAGACACAGAAACGTCTGCAAATCGCATTGAAGGCCGCGCAGAAAGAAGCTGCCATCGACGAATTGACCGGCATGATGAACTTCAGTTCTTTCAAGAAAAACATGACTAAAATCCTCACCGAAATGGAACCAGATGACAGCGGAATCTTCATCATGATAGACGGCGACCATTTCAAACAGGTCAATGACAATTACGGTCACAATATCGGGGACGAAGTCATCAAATTGACTGCCCAGATGATTGTCGGACGTATCAGGACCATCGATATCGCTTCCCGTCTTCACGGCGATGAATTTGCAATCTTTGTAGCGGATACCGACGATTACTCTGTTGCACAGAGAATCATGAAAGATATCAATCAAACCCTGGCAAAAGAAGCCGCAAAACGGAATATGCCTGCCATCACCCTATCTGCCGGCGCGGTACTGGCAAAGCAAGGAGATACCTATGTGGCTTTGTCAAAGGCAGCCGATGTGGCATTATATCGGGCAAAAGAAACCCACGACGGCGGATTTGCACATGAATAGATTACAAAGGGGACTGTCATTTCTGACAGTCCCCTTTTCTATGCACATTTCTTCTTGTCCTATTCTTTTTCCCATTTTGCATAGAGCGTATAGTCTCGGTCCGCATCCTTGTCAATATAGGTAATCTTCCTCGTACGGCCGCGGTCTATATACCAGCCTTTAAACTCATAACCCTTTTTTACCGGGTCTTTGAGGGTGACTCTTTCGTTATAGTAGACACGCGGACTTCTTCTGGCCAGTCTGCCGCCTTTGGTGTGATATTTGATCGAATAACCCACTGTAACCTTGCAAATGGCTCTGACACTGGGATTTGAGCGCTGGGATACAACGATATTAGTTCTGCCCGGACGGATGCCTTTTACAATGCCATCTGACGTCACCTTAGCCACTTTTCGGTTGGTAGATACCCAGCGAAAGTTCGTGCCTTTCCGGGTGGGCGGATAATAAAAGGCTTTCAGTCTCAGCTTTTCCCCTCTGCCGATTTTTGCGCCTTTTCGGTTCATTTTTAACTTGGGGAATGACGAGGAGTTCTCCACACCTGGAAAACGATTTCCCGTATCCATCACTTGCAATTTCAGTTCTTTCGAAGAACTGTCGCTTACATTCCCCTGATTTACTGAATCTATTGTCTGCCCAAATGCGTATATGGCCGTTGCCGTCAAAATCATACTGATCGATAACAAAGTGCAAATGAGCCTTCTTATTCTCTTCATGACCTTCTTCCCTTCTGTAATGATGCTGCTATTGTTGGAAATATTAATCTCTAAAAACATAGTAACATATTTTCCGGTAGAAAGTACACTCTTTTAAGAATTTTTAAGAATTTAAAGATTCTTCCAGGCCTTCTCTCGCCAGCCTGCTGATATCCAGTGCAGGGCCTATGGCGACACCCGCTTTGGTCTTCATATAGCAAAGCAAGTCCTCCAGCATATTAACCCGGCTGACACGGCCGATGCACTGGGGATGGAGTACCAGAGTCATCAGTCCGCCCTCATCGTACAGTCCGTCAAACTCACTCTGCCAGATTTCCTTTACATAAGACGGCGAACAGATCCTCCTTCTCTCCGGCGTCTGCAGAGTAAAGAAGAAGTGAGACGTGTCATCATAAAGCCAGGAGAAAGGTAGTTCTATCAGTTTCTCGCCATCTCCACTTTCGTGATAATAAGGCCAGTCGCAAGCCATCGTATTAGAAGAATACTCAAAACCGCTAGCCATGACATTCGCAATCGTCTCTTCGGTCAAAATCGCTTCCGGCGCTCTGTAACCAAGCGGCTCTACCCCCAGCAGTTCTTTCATGATTCTCTTTGATTTCTCCACCAATTCTCGATCCTGTTCCGGGAAGTAGGTCGTCTCATGAAGATAACCGTGATAGCCGATTTCATGTCCTCGTCTGACGATTTCCCGACAGGTCTCTGTATGCTGCTCAATGACCCAGCCTGGAATGAAGAAGGTCGCTTTCAACTGCTGTCTGTCCAGCATATCCAAAATTCTCGGCACTCCTACATTGGGTCCATATGCACCTTCTGCCATCAGATTCGGATTATTTTTGCTGTCCATAGTTCTGGAAAACCAGAAAGTCTCTGCGTCTAAATCAAAGGTCAGGGCTACGCCCATTTTTATGCCTTGCGGCCAATTTTTTCTCATCTCATTCTCCTCCTGTTATGCTTTGTATTTACAATCGCCGTCGATATATGTCTCCAGCACCTTAATCTCTTTGATCTCATTCTCCGGCACGGTAAACACATCGCCAGACAGAATGACAAAGTTTGCCTGTTTGCCGACTTCCAGAGAGCCAAGCCGATCCTCATCTTTGGAAACATAAGCCCCGTAAATAGTATGCATCTTGACAGCCTCCAGTCTGCTGAGGCGCTCCTCTGGGTACCACCCGCCCTCAGGCTGACCTGTGAGATCTTTTCTCGTCACGTTGACCTGGATTCCTTCCAGCGGATTGACTGATTCAATGGGCAGGTCTGAGCCTGCTGCCAGCCTGATGCCCTGTTTCAGCATAGAGTTAAAGCAATAACTGGTCTTCATCCTCTCCCCTACCCTGTCATCTGCGATACTCCAGTCAGAATGGATGTACATAGGCTGTACCAGACCGATAGCGTCCACCACTTTATATTTTTCAAAGATTCGTTCATTCATAATCTGGCTGTGGATAATCGACGGTCTCAGTCCCTTCGCTTTGATTTCTTCTTTGACAGAGATACATCCATCGAGAAAATTTTCCACCGCTGCATCTCCGATGGCATGAATAGTCAAGTCAAAGTCGTGATCGACAATCTCTTTGGCAATACGGGCAAGTTCCTCTTTGTTCCAGTAAAGACAGCCGCAGGTATCCGGCTTATCGCTGTACGGCTCATTGAGTCCCGCTGACCAGGCCCCCAGTGATCCGTCGCCAAGAAATTTGATGGGACCGATTTTGACGTTGCCAAAACGCTGCCAGGAATGAAATCCAAAATCAAAAAACTCCTGCAGTTGATCCGGTCTGTGAATACGCAGCTGCAGAACCGGATCAATGGGCATTCGTCCCTCAGCAAATAGTTCCAAGTATGCTTCCCAAAGCGCGCGTTTGTCACTCACGGAATAAAAGTCCTCTGTATGACACACGGTTACACCGTTCTTAACCATTTCGTCAAAAGAAAAGGCCAGCAGTTCTTTTAATTCCAGCTTATCTCCGATCTTTGGCACGCAGTCCCCGATTAAGCTCATCGCACTTTCCAGCATGACGCCAGTAGGAGAACCATCAGCAAATCTCACCAGTTCTCCACCCTGTGGGTCTTTGGTATTCCGGTCCACTCCAGCAATCCTCATGGCCATAGAATTGGCAGCGCAGATGGTTCCGCATCTTCGATTGAGCATCAGCGGGTGCTTGTCTGTAATCTGATCCAACTGCTCACAGGTAGGGAACTGTCCATCGGGAAAAGCCTCCTGATCCCAGCCAAAACCGGTAACCCACTGGCCTTCAGGAATATTCTCATCGGCAATATACGCTTTCATGGTTTGAACCAGTTCCTCTACACTCTTCACCCCGCTGAGAAGTGCCGTTTTCTTCTCAAAGATGGCGTGGTCCAGAAGATGAATGTGTGCGTCGATGAAGCCAGGCAATACGTCTCGGCCAGCCAGATCTACAATCTCACAATCGCCCATCGCCTTGATGACCTCATCCTTGGTACCCAGCGCTGCAATCTTTCCGTCTTCACAGCCCATAGCCTGATAAAGACGATTTTCTGCATCAATTGCTCTAATTTTTCCATTGATAAATATTCGTTTCATTCTTAACCTCTTTTCAAAAATGCCGTACAGCAGTGAATCGCTCCGTAACCCTTCAAGATCTCATCAAACTGCACCGGTATGACTTTAATTCCATTTTGTTCGAGCAGTTCCTGGGACCGGGGATTGCCTGCCGGCATAACCACAAGCCCCGGTTCAATGGCTACAAAGTTGATAGCCAGCCCCTCTTTTGCTTCAATCTGTGACGGGCATTCCAGCAGCTTGATGCCTTTTTTCTTCAGTGCATCGCAGACATCATAGGGAACCTGTGATGCATGAATCATAGCTATCTCTTGACTGGCCATATTGAGCAATCCGTCGATATGGGCGTGGCCATAAGGAATCTGCATGTGTAAAATATCGGTGACTCCCATGCGCCGCAATTCTTCCTCTACCATCTCGTAGCCTTCCCGATTCGTTCTGACCCCTGAAGCTAAAACGACTGTGTGACGATCAATCCAAAGACCCATGGCCCCTTCAAAGGTGGCACTGCCGCAGACCGTTCTGATGATGGGAACGCCTAAGTCCGCTAATTTCTTTGCTGCGAAACGCTCCTCTCCTCGTCGCGCTTCCATAGCCGGTCTAGTCACAATGGCGCCCTCCGGCGTCATGAACACTAAGTCCCGGCAAAAGAGGGCATTGGGTCGGTCGCTTCGCTGCTCTTCTATGTAATGAACCCTGACACCGTGATCTCTGTAGATGTCTGCCAAAGCGTCATGCTGTGCCCTGAATCGTTTTGCATCAATTGGCGCCTTAAATCTGGCCGCCTGCCAATCGAATTTTTCCATTTCAGCTCCCGGCCGCCGCATCAAAACGTCACGCAGGGGATCGACTTCGGAGCAGACACCCCAGTCGCCCCAAAGATCGCACATATCCTCAATGATGGATGTCTCTTTCGCAAACCACCGTTCGCCCGCTAAAGCGTCGATATCTATTCTCTTTTTTTCTTCCATCTTGTCTTTCTCCTCTAACCTCTTTTTAAATACGCTGTGATGCAGTGCAGCGCACCCTTGCCTTTTATAATTTCAGAAATATCTACCGTCTGCACTTTGATTCCATTCTTCTCCAATAATTCCTGTGTGCGAGGATTCCCTTCCGGCATCAAAATGTGCCCTGGTTCCAGAGCGACAAAATTGCAGCCGAAGGACTCTCTCACTTCCGTCCTGGACGGCGCTTCCAAAATTTGAAAACCCTTCTTTTTCAGCATGTCGATGATGTCATAAGGCACTTGAGATGCATGAATCAGCACAGCCTCATTGCTCAGCGGGTTCATCAAACCGTCAATATGAATATTGCTGTAAGGCTGCTGCATGTGATACACTTCCACACCCATCCGGTTCAATTCGTATTTTACCTGCTCATAGCCGCTTCCATTGCATCTGCTGCCAGTAGAAACTACACAGGTATGGCGGTCTACCCACATGGCATTGGCACCTTCAAACATTCCGTCTCCTGTGATGGTTCTGAGAATCGGTACACCCAGCTTTCCCAGTGCCTCCGCAATATATCTTTCTTCACCACGCCGTGCCGCCATACCCGGTCTTGTCAGAATTGCGCCCTCCGGAGTCATAAACATCAAGTCTCTGCAAAAGATTGCATTCGGTCGATCTTCTCGTTGGTTTTCCACATAAAACACTTTGACCCCAAACTCCCTGTAGATATTCACGACATCATCATGTTGTTTTCTCATGAGTTCGATATCAACTGGTTCCTGCGAGAATCTCACCGCTGCCGCGTCAAAGTGTTCAATTTCTTTACCCGGTCTGCGCATCAAAACCGCCTTCAGCGTATCTACTTCTGAGCAGACTCCCCAGTCTCCCCAATATTCACAAAGGTCCTCTTCAAAATTCGACTCCTTGGGGAACCACCTTTCTCCCGGAATCGCTTCGATATCCATTCTCTTATCTGTCATTATCATACCTCCAATCTATTTACTTCTGATATGTAACGCAATAACTGTGCCAAATAAAAAAGTGAATTCTTTCGTTTACATAGAATCCACTTTTATTAAAATCGTTAGAATTTCAACCTTTATTTTTTACTCCTGCAGGCTGACCGCCGTTCCCTCTTTCAGAACATATAAAATTTTTTCTCACTGTCAAAAATATTTTCATTTCCCCGCTGGCATCTGTAGGTGATACTGTTTCATCTTATGGTTTAGATTCTGCCTGGTGATCCCTAGCTTTTGCGCCACCTGTGGTAAATCTGCCGATTGTCTCATGGCTTCTTCAATCAGATGCTTTTCATAATTTCTGACCATATCCTTCAACGTCCCACCTGTCAAAAACCGATCGCAGAAGTCGTCATCCTCCATTTCTTTACCTCCATCATACCAACTGATATCCTGCAGTTTTATAAAATGACCCTCGACAAAGTTAAAAGCCCCTGCGACGGTGTTTTCTAGTTCTCTGACGTTTCCCGGCCAGGGATATGTATGAAAAAATCGTTCCGTCTCTCCATTGAGTCCCATCACGTTTTTGCCCATCCGTTTATTGTATTTCTTAATAAAATACTTGGTGAGCAGGTCAATGTCGCCTTTTCGTTCTGATAATAGAGGCAGGTCAATCTGCACGACCCGCAGCCGATAGTAAAGGTCTTCTCTCAATCTCATATCCTTGACGAGCTGCCAGGGATCCTGATTGGTCGCCGCAATGATTCGCACATCGATAAGCTTCGATTCATAATCCCCCACCCGGGTGATTCTCTGCTCTTCAATGGCTTTCAAAATTTTCGCCTGTATACTGAGATCCATATTGTTAATTTCGTCGAGAAACAGCGTCCCTCCATCGGCACTTTCCAACAGACCGATTCTATTTTCCGCCCCGGTAAAACTGCCTTTTACCGTACCGAACAAGATGCTCTCTAGCAGAGACGCTGGTATCGCCGCACAATTCTGTGAGATAAATCGCTTTGCTTTTCGCTTCCCACCTGTATGTATAGATTCCGCTACCATTTCTTTTCCCGTGCCCGTCTTGCCAAAGATCAATACGGAGGAATCCGTCTGGGCTACCTTTTTAATCTTGCGTTTCACTTCTTGTAGTTGTATACAGTCAGATATGATATCATCTGCAGTATATAGCTGCCGATGCTGCCCCATTGTCACTGGCGTAACAAAAATATTCTGGTGAAGTTCGTCCCCGATGATATATTTTGACACCTCTACCGCTCCAATAATGTTGTCGTTCTCGAAGATGGGAATTGTCGTGTTCACTTCGTTCAATTCTCGCCCCTTGAACGTCTTTACTCTCTGCGCTTTATTAGATGTCGGTATGCCTTTTGTCAGGGCCTCTATAATTGTACTGCTTGACAGGTCAAGGTTTGGATAAATCTGGCTGAGGTGTTTGCCCACCACATCTTCCTCTGTCAAATTGTTGATATCCTGTCGATTGTTATAATAGTATACCGCCACTGCATTCTGATCGAAGATAATTGCACCGTTAAAATAATTATATAGATTCAATACCTCCTGCGCATACTCTCTTAATTTCTGCATATCACGATCTCCTATGTCACAGATGCTCTGTAATCTCCAGTTCTTTCATCTTGTTGTTCAGCGTCTGGCGGCTGATGCCCAGACAGTCAGCCGCTTTTATCAAGTTATCGCACTTTTTAATGGCATCTGTAATGGCTTTGCGTTCAAAAATCCGGATCTGCTCTTTCAGAAATCCTTCACCACCCTTGTCCGCTTTTAAACCACTCGTGTTTTCGTTCGCCAAATTAAATAAGTTGATATCGATGTCTTCCTTTTCGATGATTTCACCCTCGCAGAGGTTAAAACCGCTTTCGATCATATTCCTCAGCTCTCTCACATTCCCTGGCCATTGATAATGAAAGAACAAAGATTTTACCTCGTCAGAAAGGTCTTTAATCTGCTTCTGCATTGTCCTGTTAAAAAAATCAAGGTAGTAAGCGGTCAGCGGCAGGATATCCTCTTTTCTATCTCTTAAAGGAGGTATATTCAGCTGCACCACCTTCAGGCGATAATAGAGATCCTCCCGCAATAGTCCTTCTTCTACACATTGCCACGGATCGGCATTCATGGCTGCGATGACGCGCACATCGATGGGAATCTCCTCCAAACCGCCGATTCTGAGAATTTGCTGTTCTTCTATCGCTTTTAGAATTTTTGCCTGCACAGAAATATCCATCGAGTTGATTTCATCTAAAAACAGGGTGCCGCCATTAGCCGCTTCAAAGAGCCCCATTCGATTTTCTGCATCAGTATACCCACCTCTGACAGTACCGAACAAAATACTTTCTAACAGGTTTTCTGGAATCGCAGCACAATTCTGAGAGAGAAAGCGCTTTCCGCTCCGTCTGCCGTTAGCGTGTATTGCTTGTGCGACCAATTCTTTGCCAGTGCCCGTCTCTCCATAGATCATCACAGTGGAATCCGTGTCTGACAATCTTAAAATCCTCCCTTTGAGAAGATTCATAGATCTGGAAACAGAAATGATATCATCCAGAACATAATAGCGCTTTGGCCCCTTGGCCTCTGCACCTGTGATGAAGATGTTCATGTATTTATCGCGCTCTTCCAAATAGAGAAAGATCTCGATGGCGCCGATGATTTTATTGTTGTCAAAGATGGGAAACGTGCTGCAGATTGCACCATATTTCTCTCCTTTAAAGTTAACCAGGCTCTGATAAACGCTAGACATCGCTTGGCCGGTACGCATCACTTCCATCAGCGTGCTGTTCTCCATGTCGATGCTGGAATAGATTTCGAAAAGGCTTTTCCCTAGGACATCTTTTTCTGTCAATGTATTGATGTCTTTTCGATTGTTATAGTAATATTCGATCATCCCTCTGCGATTTACCATAATCGCTCCGTTATAGTAATTATAGATGTTTAATATCTGTTCTGCGTAGTTTGATAATCCCATGGTCATTTCTCTCCCTGCTATAATTAGGTAAAGTCTATCACAGCCTTAAACTACCTTCAACGGCAGATGCGCGCTTCCCAAAATTTGGAACATTTGCACAGCAAGATTGGGACAGCCCTGTTTGCGTACTGTCCCAACAATTTTAATGATTTACTGCGATTTCTTGTTTTTCCTGTCATAATAAATGTAGATGACTGCCCCGATAATCGGTACAATGACAAGTCCCAGAATTGACATAACAGGGTCTTCGATAAAGTTGTTAACCATTAGTCCTGCAAAAATCAGTGTAGATATGACTACTGTCACCGCACCGCCCCATACTTTGTATGGTCTCTCCAGTTCTGGAAATCTGATTCTGTTGACCAGGACACCAGCAACACCCAGCAGCGAACCGATCATTCCCAAGAAGACGACCAGTGTAGTCAATTGATCCAAGTTTCGCAGGAGAACCAGAATGATAGAAATCACACCCTGCGTAATCAGACTGATTGCAGGTACGCCACGTTTTGACAGCTTCTTCTGGTTTCTAAAGAAGTGGCCTTCTTCTGCCATAGCATAACCGATTCTGGAATATGCCAGCACTTGACCGTTTAAAGAACCCAGCATGGCGATGAGCATTGCCACGACGACTAGGATGCTGCCTGCACTGCCGAACAATCTTCTAGCGACCTCTGTCCCTAAATAAACATTATCGGATTCGATCATAGCTTTTGCCTCTTCAACCGGAATCACTCTGTAAATGGCAAAGTTGAAGACCACATAAAAGACAGTCACAAAACCGACGCCGATAATCAGCGCCAATGGCAGGCTCTTCTTCGGGTTTTTCATCTCTTCTCCAATGTTGGCAACGTTGGACCAGCCCTCATAAGCCCACAGCGATGACAGCACTGCGAAGGACACGATGCTGATGCTGCCTCCAAAGCCCATGGTTTCTCCCTCTGCATCGGTCGGCACCGGATTTAGATCTGGCATGTGACTGCCTACGGCAATGGCCGCTATGAGGATGATGAACATCGGCAGCAGTTTGGCTATCAAAGTAACATTTGCCATCATCGCAGCCTCTTTTACTCCCAGAACATTGTAGAGCGTAAATAAAATAATCAAAACGATAGCGATGGATTTTACCTGTCCATTTCCCATTTCTGGGAAAAAGTCGATCAGCGCTGTGGGTATGGCAATGGCCACAGCCGCAATGGAACCTGGACTTGCAATGAGCCACTGGCTGAATCCGTACATGTAGCCGACAATTGGGTGATACACCTCGTTCAGATATACGGTAAGACCTCCTGCTTTCGGCCTTGATGCTCCCAGTTCGGAAATACATAAGGCGCCCAGCAGGCTGATCAGACCGCCGATCACCCAGCAGAGAAGTGCCGTTCCAGTATTATAATTTGCTCTCTGCAGAACGTAAGATCCTAAGTAGAAAATACCGGAACCGATCATAATACCAGCTACGATGCTGACTCCTCCAAATACGCTGATTTCTTTTTTAAATTGTCTCCCTTCTGTTGGTGTATTCTGATTCTGACTTGACATAAGTTTTCCTCCTTTTCCTTTATTGGCATATATTATCGCAAGTTATATGCCAACTGGTCAGAATCGTTTCCAAGGGTTGAAAATTGCGCAATTGTCCGCATTTATTCATTTACCACGGTACTATTTTCACAGTCATATATCAAGAAAATTCGAAAATTTTTTAGACATGTAAACAAAGTTGTCCTGGCTTCTGTTTTGTAATAACGGATATACAGCTTCTCTGTCGTTTATAAAAAATACCCGGCAGAGCTAAAAAAGTCCTGCCGGGTTTATCCATAAGTTTAAGGCTATTTTATTGTACACTCTCTTAAGACTGCTCTCGCCAGCATTGGCTAAGGGAAGGGAATAAAGCTTCCCAGTCTGTCGCATGCGACCTGTTTATGATCCAAGGCCACGCAGCCGCCGATGAGCACATAATCAATCCCTTCCGGCTGCTGATATAGATTATCGTAGGACGCACAATCCAAAATCGTCTTCGGGTCGAAGACCGTCAGATCCGCGTCGGCACCGATAGCAATACGCCCCTTTGCAGGCAGAGTCAATCTTTCTGCGGGATACAGCGTCATCTTCCGCAAGGCGTCCAGCAGGGACAGTCTCTTTTGTTCCCTGACATATCTCCCCAGAACTCGCGGAAAAGTTCCAGCCGCTCTCGGATGTCCCTTTCCCCCGTTCAAGATGCCGTCACTGGCTATCATACCGCATTTATGGCTCATCGCCTGTGCGATCTCCCCTTCATCCATGATAAAACCCACCGCCAGCATATCGGGATACTCTGACCGGGCCTTCTGGAGCATATCCTCTGTACAATAGACATTTTTATATGGCTCCTGGGTAAGCATGATGGTTCCGATGTCTTTGCACCACTGATCCAGGCTCTCCTTTTCGAACACCTCGCTGCCAATCAATGTAGAAAAAGCGTTATAAGGATAAATATCGAAGTCGACTCCTAAATGCTTCTTCTTCGCCTGGTCAATGAGTTCCAAAGACTCCGCCATCTGTCCCGTAGCCGAGCAGCTGCCCAGGTGAGAAATCTGAAATTTTATTCCCGAAGCTTCGGATATCGCGATCATCTCTTTGATCGAGTCCAGTGCTCCCTCTGCCGACTGGCGAAAATGTGCTGCCGCCAGATAGCTTTGATCGCCATGAAGCAGCGTCAAAGCCTCTGCCATCTCGTCAAAGGTGATAGCGGGGTCGTATTCTATGCCAAAGGAAATGCCCCTGGCGCCTGCCTCCAGTTCCTCACGCAGCAAATCCAGCACCTGCCGCTGCTGCTTTGGAGAAATCCTCTCATTATGGCCTATCCCCAGGAGATAGCGCATCTGATTATACCCCACCAGCATGACATAATTGACAGGTGCGCCGCCCAGACGTTCAATCATCCTTTTAAACTGCGAAAGCCTTTGATTCTGCATACCGCAATTGCCGCCGCAGACGGTGGTAACGCCCATTTTCAGCATCAGTTCTCCGATGATATAGCTTGGGCCATCCTCTTGAAAATTTTCTTCATGCATGTGGATATCTATGAAACCAGGAGATACTACCCGGTCTGCTGCATCAATAAGTCTTCGTGCAGGCAGCCTTTGACCACCGATATAACTGATCTTTCCATTTTCAATTCCAATATTTGCTTCTATCATTCTATCTCTTCCAAAATCAGGATAGCAGCCGCCTGTAATCAACGTGTCTAGCATTTTGCGTCACGCTCTTTTCTTTTCTTCACGGCGAGATAGATGGAAATCGCCAGATACGTCAAAGCAAAGGCCACTGCTACCGCGTTGACTGCCCCTGGCAGCGGCAAGGTGTCTTTGACCAAAAGAAACACGGACATGGCCGCTACTGCTGCGATCACCAAGGCGCTCTTCTCCCGTCCGTAGGCAAGAGAAACTGCCAGTGCCACTGCTGAACAGATAGCGGGAAGGAACATCAATACATACACCATGGTCTTTACCTCTCAAAATCCTCTTTCAGTTTTTCCATATTTTTCGGGTCACAGAGCAGTTTTGCAACCTGCCTGCAGATGATCCGCGCCCCTGTCTGCAGGGCCTGATGTGCCCGCTCTGACTTCATGGCCTCGGCGAACTCCCGCGTATGGACTGCTACGCCCTGATTCACCACCTGCAGGGTGGGATGAAATACCGGACAGACCATACTCACATTGCCGGTATCCGATGAACCGAAGATTTCCTCCGCATTGCCGTTTAAGGGCAACCCCAGCTCCTCATAAACCTGCTTTAGATTTTCGATACCAAATGGATTCTGCTTCATGTTGTCGTAGACCTCTGCCGTCGCCTTCTTTTCCCAGGTCGTCTGGGTTGCAATGGCCGCACCTCTGGCACAGTCGTCGATCTTCCGAACCACCTCATTGAGATTTCCCCGCTCCAGTGCGCGGATATACATCTCCAAGGCGTTCTCTTCCGGCACGATATTCGGCGCCTCTCCCGCATACCTGATAATTCCGTGAATCCTCACGTCAGGTGTCACGTGCTGCCGCAGCATATCCACCGCATGGAACATCAGCTGGCTGGCATTGAAGGCGTTGCGTCCTTCCCATGGGCAGGCGGAGGCGTGAGCCGCCTGTCCGTGAAAGTAGTAGGTATAGGTGTCCATGGCCTGAAGTTTGGTATAAACCAAATTGGAGTCGTACAGATGTACCATCATGGCCATGTCATATCCGTCAAAAGCACCCGCTCTGAGCATCTTCACCTTGCCGCCATCGTACTCCTCATCCGGCGTCCCTATGATATGGATATCTGCATCAAGCTGATCCTCCATGTCCTTCAATGCAAGTCCTGCAAGTAAGCTGATGCAGCCGCTGAGACAATGTCCGCAGGCATGGCCCAGTTCGGGCAGCGCGTCATATTCCGCCAAAATCGCCACCTTGTATTTATGCTCTTTGCCGGTGTAGGCCTTGAACGCTGTATCGAGGCCGGCGAAGGGGTAAAGGATCTGAAACCCCTCTTGAGCCAACAGCGCTGTCATCTTCCTGGAAGTTTCAAACTCCTTGGTCGAAACCTCAGGGTGATCAGCAATGTCATCGTTGAGTTCTGTTAATTTTTTGTGATAGCGGCGGATCTTTTCCTCCGCCGCTTCTACTATCTTTTCATAACTATTCATCATTACCTCTCAACTTAAAATGGTCCCCAATTCATCAGATGTGCAATCACGATCAGAACCGCACCCAGCAGGTATTGCAGACCGATCAAAGGCAGAATCCATTTTGCCCATTTTTCCCATGGAATCTTTGCCAGAGCAAGTGCCGCCATGAAATATCCCGACGTCGGCGTAAAGATGTTGGAAATGCCATCGCCCAATTGGAATGCCAATGTGGCTGTCTGTCTTGTAACACCGACCAGGTCCGAAAGCGGCGCCATGATTGGCATAGATACTGCCGCCTGTCCGCTTCCTGACGGAACGACAAAATTGAGCAGGCACTGGAAAATGTACATGCCGATTGCAGATATGACGGATGGCAGTTTCATGAGCACGTTTGCCGTCGCATGGAGAATCGTGTGAATGATGTTGCCGTCTGTCAGTACAACCATGATACCTCTCGCAAAACCGCAGACCAGCGCACCCGTTGCGATGTCTGCCATGCCTCTTCCCATCGCATTGGCAAACTGGTTCACGGACAGTCCGCCCAAAATGGCTGACACGATGCCCAGTCCGAAGAACAGACCTGCAATCTGCTCAAAATACCATCCCCATTGAATGGTTCCATAGGCTAAAAGGCCTACGGTAATTGCCAGAGCGATGAGGATGAGTTTCTGACGCATGCCAAAAGGATGTGTCCCCTCGTCCAGTTCAAGCTTATCTTCTCTCGCCTGGTCAATCTGGTACATCGGCGAAAGCTGTGGGTTTTTCTTGACTCGTCTGGCATAGATGAATACAAAGGCGATGGTCAGTGTCACCAGGCATCCGTAGACGACTAATCTGTATCCCAGCCCCGAAAACATCGGCAGTCCGGCAATACTCTGTGCCACGCCTTCGGTATAGGGATTCAGAAATGCACCTGCAAAGCCTGCGGCTCCTCCGCACAATACGATGGCAGTACCTGTAATGGAGTCAAAGCCCAGTGCCAAGCACAGGCTTACGCAGATCGGGATGTAGGGTAGCAAGTCCTCCGCCGAACCGATGATAGCGCCCATTACTGAAAAAATGACCATTAATACTGGAATAATTACTACTTCTTTGCCTGCAAGCGCCTTTGACGCCTTGACCAGGCCAGCCTCAATCGCTCCGGTTTCTCCGATAACGCCAAAACAAGCGCCAAAGATAAAAATCAGAAATACGATTTCCGCTGCTTCCAGCATGCCGCGGAATACGGCGGACATGGTTCCCATGAGGCCTACCGGCGTCTGCTCGATGTAGTGGAAGGTTTCAGGATTCACTACCTCACGGCCGTCCTCCAGGGTCATCATGTCATAGGCGCCTGCCGGAATAATATAGGTTAAAATTGCACAAAGGATGATCAATCCTACCAGCAGCGCATAGACATGAGGTACTTGAAACTTTCTTTTTTTCTTTTCCATTTTCTTCTCCTCTCTATTATTTATATTGCAACTTATAGTTATTGTAATATAAACTATAAAGGGGAGTTTATCATTTGCTTTGGGTTTTCTGGTAAAGGATTCATATTTTTTGATTATTCTAACGATTATACTGCGTTTTGCCCAAGCACAGGTTGGCGAAGAGGATTTTCAGAACATAATAAAAACGGCACAGCGCACAAACATTCACCGTGCACGTGTCGTATCTTCCTTCTACTATTATATCGGTACGATCAGGGACTTCCCAGCCTCCACAATTCTGCTGTCCCTCTTTTCGAGTAGCATATACTGGATCTCACTGCCTGCTTTGCTTTTTCACCTCCCCAAATACATTCTCTCCTGCTAACTAAATTTAAACATGACTACGGCTATTGGGCTGATAAACAACATCTGCAGACCGATAATCCAAACAAAATTTAAAAACTGTGCTATAATTACCAACTCTGCAATGAGATATGATCCCATCAAAATTACTGCTAGCTTCTTGTTATTTTCACATAGGTATCTGCCATAAATAAAACCCAACAATAAATACGCCTGTGGCAATGTGGTGGACATCAAGGCTACTATAGTCATAGAACCACCCCTTATTGGATAAATATTTTTTATCTAATTCCCCTGCAGAAATCAAGCCACTAATGATGTCTTCGCCTGCATTCTTTGAAAAGCAAATACCGAAAAGTAATATGAATATCAAAATCATGCTACAGAAAATAAACAGTTTTTTTCTTTCCTTCATTTCTTCACCTTCTTTTGAATCACTTCAATATTTACCACTTAATGCTACTGTTGTCCTTCCGCTGTTACACTACATCTGTAGAAACAGCACTGTAGGCATTTTAGCCTGTAGTGCTGTTTAGGTTCCTATTTTATTGCATAGTTTCTAGATAACAGGATAATGCTTGCGGAAAATCATCTAAGCCATCATCAACGTGTGCTTCATTTCTTTTCTCGCCATCTTTTACATAGCGACCCATCTTCCTGCTTTTGCATATCCGCTGTAAATTCTTGCCTGCTAATTAGTTCCGCAGCCTGGTTCAACTTCTCATCCATAAACTCTGCTGCAACCTCTGGCGCTACGATATCCTTTAAATTTTCTGTATTGACATCCTGCTGCAAGACTGCTTCAATTGATCCACATCATCTATGTAACCTTGCTCCGTTTGTGCAGAAGATGGGATCGATGTCATTCCTAGAATCAGTGACGTGCTGATCAGTGCGATTAATAGTTTCCTTTTCATCTCCTAACCTACTTTGTATTAACACTGTTCCTTACTTCTAACCACACTATACCTCATGCTCTTCTCTGTCGCAACGACTGTGAAATAACTGGTCGTTTTTTGCAATAAGTGGTCATAATGATCACGACAAAGCGGCGCAAAACACGTTTTTTTATGTGCCTTGCGCCGCTTGAGAACAAATTCCGAGGGTATATTCATTTTTTTAATGGTAAAGCAAAGGTTTTGGGGCAGCATCTACCATCCTCACTTACATTATTTAACAAATATGCGTCATATAGTGATCAGATCTCATATTCAACTGCCCCGCAGCTGCCTCCGCTTAGAAAAAAGCGGCGCAGCAGTCCCCAAAACAGGTGTTTAGCGCTGGATAGGCTGATTTCATGGGCGCATATAGGACCAGGGGGTATCTGGGTGGGTAGGTCTCAAGGCGAGGAAAACAATGGTTCTGTTTTAGATCAAGTTGCACGGAATAAAGCAGTCCTTCTCATCAATCGGGATCACTTCTTCGCACATACAGATAATCCCGCCACTGCCCCGCTCACGATTTGCCTTGTCGACGACTTCAAACTTACGAGTTTTACGGCGATTCGGGTTCGCCGATTTTTTGATTTCCAATGGATGAATCTGAAAATCCGCCTCCACAAATACATCAATTTCCTTCATATTGGCGTCACGATAATACGTCAGGTTCGCGGTAAATTTTGCATATGCATAATTCTTTATCAACTCCATGACTACATAATTTTCAAAGTAATGGCCGCTTGCCGCGCCGTTCATCAGCGTATCCCGCGTCAACCACATAGAGAGAAATGCGCAGAGACCTGTATCGCAAAAATACAGCTTTGGCGTTTTGGTCAAACGCTTTAATTCGTTATTTGCATAGGGCTGCAACAGGTAAAGAATCCCCCCGCCCCTGGAGAATGCTTACCCACTCCTTTGCCGTGGGCTGTGAAATTTCCGCAGTCTCTGCCAGAGTTTTGTAGTTAACCTGCTCGCCCACAAGAGCCGCACATGCATTCAAAAATTTTCGAAAACGCACCACATCGGTGATTCCGCCAGTTTCTGATACGTCTCTCATGAGATACGTATCCACATAAGAATTGTAATATTCCATTCGCTGTTCTTCGTCGGCAAGGAGAACCTGCGGCATTCCCCCTCGCCAAATATGTTCAAAAACGTCGACGATATCATTCTTCTTTGTGACCTTCTGCCTCTCCAAAAGACAGGAAAGAGAAAAATCCAAAGCATTCGTGAACGTTGTTCTCTTTGATAAGCTGTAAAGAGTTAAATTTCCGATTCTGCCGGCAAGTCTTTCTCTGATATTCTTCATCACAGGTCACATTTGATATATTCCATAGGGCGCCTCCTTATTTTTATGATAATATAAAGCAGACTTTTCCAATAGAAAAGCTGCCTGCGAGGGGTCTCCCCCTGCAAAGCA
>ERZ791934.1674-NODE-1674-length-18952-cov-4.768958_pt1 | contig 18952 bp, 13 predicted proteins | sample MGYA00510125_ERZ791934 | MGnify/ENA primary metagenome ERZ791934 (study PRJEB30046, sample SAMN00993240) | human gut metagenome | study: EMG produced TPA metagenomics assembly of the A metagenome-wide association study of gut microbiota in type 2...
GGGAAATTATATTTGTTAATACTTTTTCTTGTCTTTAAATGTCGCATTTCTAAAAAAATATGTCCTATTTACTGGAAAAAATGAATGAAAACAGGATACTGCATTAAGACAATTAAATACAAACTTCGCTGTTCCCATCCGGAATGGCTGACAGAAACAGAGAAATATTACAGACAGGTGCTGGGTTTTTATTTTCGGCTGCTTTTGGAACATGAGGAAATCTGGGAGTTAAATGTTTTGCAGATGCAGGGGGCTTTAGAGCGCCTGACAATTGCAGGAAGAGACGGGAGAGTGCCGGAAAGGCCGCTGCCGTTTGACAGAGTTCCGGTCTATTTCAGGCGGTCAGCTATTAATAAGGCGTCCGCCAGTCTGAAGAGCTATACGGAAAAGTATAAAAACTCAGGTGATGATCTGGTCTATACCATACCGGATACTATTGATGCCTCTGTCACCTACTTTAAGGGGATGTATAAGGACTTTAAGGAAAATAGGATTTCCCTGAAGGTGTGGGATGGAAACAAATGGAATTGGATGGATTGCAGGTTAAAAGGGCAGTTAATTCCGGAAGAGAGTCTGATGCTTTCTCCGACTGTGGTTTTTAAGGAGAAGGAGTTCTGGCTTCATGTACCTGTCAAACAGCAGACAGAGGATGCCCGGAACGCAAAAGAGCGTATGAAGAACCGGGAGTATGTATGCAGTGTTCAGTTTACGAACACAGACATTTTTGCCATGTGCTGCATATTGGATGCAGATGGAAAACAAAAGGCAGTATATTCCTGCAGAGGCGGGGATGCCTACAGGAGCAAATGTAAAGTCCTCCTGGAGAAGATTGAGAAATCCAGAGTTTATACGGACAAAGATAATGCGGCGCAGCCTAACCACAAATATTATTTGCGGTTGAAAAACCTTTCTGAGCATTATGCTCACCAGGTGAGCAGGGAAATCGTGGATTTCTGTGTGAGGGAAGAGGCGAGGGTCATTGTGATTCCGTCCTATGACAAAGAATTTTCAAAGATGGTGCAGTATCGTTCAGGCATGTATTCGCCGCTGTATCTGGGAAGTCGGATAAGAGAATTTCTGAAATACAAAGCATGGAGTGTCGGGATCGTGGTTCTGGAGCTTAGTGCGGAAGGGACAAGCAGTAGGTGCTTTGTCTGCGGTGGGAAGATTAAGAAAAATGGAGCTATGTTTGAGTGTGAGAATGGGCATCAGGGTAGTCGATTTTTGAATAGCGCGAGAAATCTTGGGGTGAAATGTCTGAAGGATTTTGAGAGGAAGAGGAAATAGGGCAGACAAAATCGGATAAACAGTTTTCGATAGTTTAATTAGACATAAGTGTGAACACTCACTCTTATATAGATGCTGGGAAACTGGCAAGAGGCCGTGCGCCAATGACGCATGGTTTCCGGTTGAATATCGCCGGTCGGCTCCTTTGCGGTGTCGGCGAAGAATTGCCTGTTATGGGCAGAGAATATTCAAAGTAATAATAAAAGAAAAATGAAAAGAAATAAAAAGATGTGGAAATACGAGGGGAGATATTATGTGGCAGATGATCATTGTGCTGCTGCTCCTGCTGGTCCTGTTCCTGTTTGTGATGGTGTTCGCTTTGGCGAAGATCAATTCCGGAGACAGGAAGAGAGAGGATGATGAGCAGGAGGCATTTATTCGTGGTACTGAAGATACCGGAGATGACAGTGGCAGAGGAAAACGCTCTGACATGACCGGTGATGAGGAGAGAAAATGGAAAGCTGCACAGACAAATGAGGAAAGAGACAGGGCCCAGGAAGAACTGATGCGAAAGGCCGGTAAGAAAAAGAAGGTTATGGAACATTGGCAGGCAATCGCGCTTTGGCTGATGCTCTATGATGTTGTGGCTGTGAACGCGGCGTTTATGCTGGCTTTGTGGGTGCGGTTTGACTGCAGGTATTCTTTGATCCCGGATGTTTATCTGGGAGCATTTTTGAAGTTTGCGCCGTGGTATACGGTGTTTAGTATCGTTGTTTACTGGGCTTTGAGGCTGTATAAGAGTATCTGGCGGTTTGCCAGTTTCAGTGAGTTATTTCGCATTGGGGCAGCGAATGTTGTCACCGGACTGTTTCAGATCATTGGGATCACTTTGTTTGTTAAGAGGATGCCGATTTCTTATTATTTGTTCGGGATCATGCTGCAGTTTGTGTTTACGGTTGCTGTTCGGTTTTCTTATCGGTTTATTTTGTTGGAACGGAATCGGAATAAACAGAGCGAAGAGGATACGGTGCTACATCGGGTGATGCTGATCGGAGCGGGAGCTGCAGGGCAGATCATAATCAGGGATCTGAACAGGGCCAGTGAGGTGAAGGCAAAGGTTTGCTGCATTATTGATGATAACCCGAATAAGATGGGGCGTTACATAGAAGGGATTCCGATCGTTGGAAATCGGGATGATATCCTGCTGAGCGCGGAGAAGTATAAGATCGACCAGATCTTACTGGCAATCCCCAGTGCTTCGGCTGAGGAGAAGAGAGATATTCTCAATATCTGCAAGGAGACTGGTTGTGAAATGAAGATACTTCCGGGAATTTACCAGCTGGTGAACGGAGAAGTGTCGATCAGCAAGATGAAGAGTGTGGCAGTGGAGGATCTGCTGGGAAGGGATCCGATCAGGGTCAATATGGAGGAAATCTTCCAGGCGCTGAGGAATAAGACGATCCTTGTTACCGGTGGGGGTGGTTCGATTGGAAGTGAGCTGTGCCGGCAGATCGCAGCACATGGTCCGAAACGGCTGATCATCTTTGATATTTATGAGAATAATGCTTATGACATTGAGCAGGAGTTGAGAAGGAAATACCCTAAGCTGGATCTGGTCGTTTTGATCGGGTCAGTGAGGGACAGCAGGAGGATCAACAGCGTGTTCGCGGAATACAGGCCGGATGTGGTCTATCATGCGGCGGCACATAAGCATGTGCCTTTGATGGAGACAAGTCCCTGTGAAGCCATAAAGAATAATGTCCTGGGAACGTATAAGACTGCCAGTGCGGCACTGCAGAGCGGGTGCGAGAAGTTTGTGCTGATCAGTACGGATAAAGCGGTCAATCCTACGAATATCATGGGAGCGAGCAAGAGGCTTTGTGAAATGGTGATCCAGACTATGGACAGGCTGGGGAAACTGGGAAGACCGGTCGTTCTGCCGAATCTGAACGGGCATGAGGAAGAAGCAGATTACGGTATGGCTGCGGCTACAAGGGAAAAAGGTGCGGAACCGGAAGAAGGACAGAGGAAGCCTACGGATTTTGTGGCGGTCCGTTTTGGGAATGTCCTGGGGAGCAATGGGTCGGTGATCCCGCTGTTCAAGAAACAGATCGAGGCGGGAGGGCCGGTCACGGTTACACATCCGGATATCATTCGGTATTTTATGACGATACCGGAGGCGGTGAGCTTAGTGTTACAGGCGGGGACGTATGCGAAGGGCGGAGAGATCTTCGTTCTGGATATGGGAGCGCCGGTGAAGATCGATACGCTGGCGAGGAATTTGATAAAGCTTTCGGGGTATAAGCCGGATGTGGATATATCGGTTGTGTATACTGGGCTGAGGCCTGGGGAGAAGCTTTATGAGGAGAAGCTGATGGAGGAGGAAGGGATGAAGACTACGCCGAATAAGCTGATACATATTGGAAGCCCGATTCCGTTTGATACGGAGAAGTTTTTTGGGGATTTGGAGGATTTGGCGAAGGCTGGTTATGGGAATAGAGAGGATATTAGGGAACTGGTAAAAAGATTGGTGCCGACATATGGGCAGAATAGTCATATTAAAAATGCGGTGACTTTACAGTAGATTTAACGATTGGAATATTGACGGTAAATAAAATGAAGGAGGAATATTAGGAAGTTGTAAGGAGATGAAAATGATAGAAAGAGGTATTTATTCAAAAGTAAGATTATAAGGGGGAGAGTCATTTGAACATCGCATGTATCGATAATTATATAATAGGGAGAACCAGAGAAAACCCATTATTTACAAAGGATTGACGGCTTAGTCGAGTCCCGCTTTATACTTTTTTCTTCAAAACAAAATAGGATGAGATGCCATACCCTTGTCGATATATGTGACTTTCTTGGTTCTCTATTAACCCAATTTAGAGAGGAAAATTAAATAAGGAGAAAATCGACTAAGCCTGTTGTTGGATAAATAATCATCTGGCAGGCTTATTATCGTTAATATAAACAGTAGCAGTTTAAATTATTACCGTAAAAGTATGTTACAGTTCTTTTGAAGGACAAGTATAAAAAAGGAACAAAAGTGGATGTTGAAATACATTTTGAGAGGAAGATAAGTATATGAGAATTTTATTTTCTCTCTCCAGCGTAGGAATTCGTGAAGCAAAGCAGATAAAAAAGACATTGATATCTGGGTGGATTACAACAGGATTTAAGACAAAAGAATGGAGAGACTAGTAGCAATATGCTGTGGTGTTAATCATGCAGTATGTCTTGGCTCACAAACTGCTTGTGCAGAAATGACTATATACCCTCTTGAAATTAAGAATACAGATGAAATTATCACAACTGACTATACACATATATTGTCAGTGCATACGTAGTTTGCCATGTGGGAGTAAAACTCATCTTGGTGGATACACAGGATGACTCATGGGAAATGGATTACGAAAAATTGCCTGATGCTATCACAGAGAAGATAAAGGTCATCATTCTTGTAGATCTTGCAGACATTCTTTGTGGTTATGACAAGATATTTTAAGCAGTTGAAAGCAAGAAATATTTATTACGTGCAAAGAATGAAATTCGAAAAGCAATCGGCAGAGTGATTGTTATGACTGATACATCTCATGCATTTGTAGTAATATGGTGCAAAAAGCCAGCAGAAAGCTTCACGGTTTTTTTCAAGCTTTAGTTTACTCGGTAACAAAAGTTCCACTGGCATTAGCAACAAGAAAGTGGCTTAAATAACACTATTCAGATCTATTTTTGTATATATTCCACAATAAATTGACTTTCTGTACAAATGCATAATTTCAATGTGAAGTAAAGTGCTAGAGCACTAAAGTGAAATTATGTAATTTGAAGCAGTGAAATGTTTATTGACATAGGTAAGACCGTACGGAAGCAAAGAAACGTATAAATATTCAGAAACAAGAAATTTATACATAAATCATGTATAAATGGCTTAAAATGAGGTGCTTTGAGGGTGCTTTTTTGGTGAAAGGGATGGAATTTGCCTGGCTTTTTCACCAGAGATGTTGTTTCAAGTTATGGGAATAAGAATATAACGGGGAAATTTAAGGACACTGGATATGGTGGTAAAAAAGATACAGGGGAGTTCAGGGTATTGCCTGGATACGGTAATAAAAGAGTGCCCTCTAATTTATTAAGAGGAAACACGAATGAAACAAATAACTGGAAATCTGATCCCTGATTATTTATAAATGGGGTAGCGGTCTGCATTTCACATCAGGACGAACAGGCTCGCGTCAAGTCAACATGATTTAGAAATAAAAGGAGATATTGAAAAATGAGTAGTGTGAAAGAAAACATGATGAAGATGAACATTCAAGGATAATTATATAATAGGGACAACCAAGAGAAACTCAGTATTTATAAGGGGTTGAGAGCTTAGTTGTTTTCTTTATTTGTAGATTTTTCTCTGCGTGGTTCAATTAAGCGCCTCTAACTACTAATCAAACAGGTTGCTTTTAGGTTGCTCATGATTGACCCAATTTTCAGAGCAAAAAATACAATAAGGAGGAATGACTAAGCCTGCACGGAACAATATCCGGTAGGCTAATTGTCATTCGTAAAATGTATATTGATAACAATTAAAAAGCGCGTTAAGGTGGAACAGTCAAGAAATAAATCTCGCGAGAATGTCTTGGACTGTTCCTATAGGAAAAATATAAGGCAGGACGTTTGTGAAGAACGAGAATCTGATTTCTTGATTACTGAATTTAATTAACCCTCCCAAAAACCTATAGGAACAATAATGGACTCGTATTAGAGAGAGATTTCTGATGCGGGTCTTTTTAATGCTTGCATATAATTTTGAAATTAACTTTTTTATATAAATTAAAGTAAAAATATATTTTGAAAAGAGGACAGGAAACTCAGGAGGAGTAGCAATGTTTAGTAAAGAAAATGAATTTAATGCATTTTTATCCAAGCAGTGGTTGAGTACACCCAGCATGTACCCTGATAGTATGTCATATGTAATGGAAGCGTATGAAACGAACTGGATGTCAACGGTGGGAGAAAACATAAACGAAGTTGAAAAACAGATGGCAGAGCTTGTTGGATGTAAATACGCAGTAGCATTATCTGCCGGAACAGCAGCTCTTCATCTTGCAATGAAACTGGCAGGAGTAAAAAGTGGTGATGTGGTTTTTGGAAGTGATCTCACTTTTGGGGCTTCGATTAACCCAGTTTTATATGAAGGTGTAATCCCGGTATTTATTGATACAGAGTATGATACCTGGAACATGGATCCGGAAGCATTGGAAAAGGCATTTGAACTTTATCAAGAAGCAAAGGTTGTAGTAGTAGCGCATCTTTATGGTACACCTGGAAAAATTGATGAACTGAAAGCGGTATGTGATAGACATGGTGCAGTTATTGTAGAAGATGCTGCTGAGTCTATGGGAGCTACATATAAAGGAAAACAAACCGGTAATTTTGGATTAGTAGGAGCTTGCAGTTTTAATGGCAATAAAATTATCACTGGTTCATCAGGTGGTGTTCTTCTTACAGATGATTTAGAGGCAGCGAATAAAGCTCGTAAATGGTCTACTCAGTCTAGAGAAAATGCACCTTGGTATCAACATGAAGAAATTGGCTACAATTATCGAATGAGCAATGTAATTGCCGGAGTGATAAGGGGACAGATTCCACATTTAGAAGAACATATTGCACAGAAGAAAGAAATCTTTGAAAGATATAAAGAAGGATTCGAGGGACTTCCTGTTCAGATGAATCCGATGGACCTTGAAAACAGTAAACCGAATTACTGGTTGTCCTGCATGATTATTGATTCAGAGGCAATGTGCAAGCAGGTAAGAGGAGAGAGTGAGGCACTTTACATTCCGGAGCACGGAAAGAGTTGTCCAACTGAGATTCTTGAGACTTTGGCAAAATACAATGCAGAAGGACGTCCGATTTGGAAGCCTATGCACATGCAGCCAATCTATAGAACAAATGGATTTGTCACTAGAGAAGGTAATGGTAGAGCTAAGACAAATGCTTATATTGCAGGTGGATCTGTAGGCAAAGATGGTAAGCCACTTGATGTAGGCATGGATATTTTCCATAGAGGCTTATGTTTACCGAGTGATAATAAGATGAAGCCGGAGGATCAGGACAAGATTATTGAAATCATAAGAGCCTGCTTCGAGTAAAAAATAAATACTCTCTTAGAAAGAAGGATAGATCAGAAAAGTGAAAAAGAAGAAAACGTTGTTCTTCGTCTGCATTATTTCCATTTGTGCGGGTTTGGTTACTGTATTTGTATTGAAGAATAAGGCAAAGAAAACGACCTATAAAGCCACAAGTATGGATGCTATTCCAACAAGAAAAAGAGGCTTTTACGAAAAGTATATTAAAAGAGCATTAGATGTCATCTGTGCATCAGGTGCGATTATTGTGTTTAGTCCAGTATATGTTATTGTTGCTCTTTTGGTTAAGCTTAAACTGGGATCGCCAGTATTGTTCACCCAGGATCGACCCGGAATGATTGATGAAGATGGAAAAGAAACTGTCTTTAAGATGTACAAATTCCGTACTATGACGGATGAACGTGACGATGAAGGCAACCTGCTTCCAGATGAAGTGAGGCTTACAAAGTTTGGTGCATGGTTACGTTCCACCAGTTTAGATGAACTTCCGGAAGCATTTAATATTTTGAATGGTACGATGTCTGTTATCGGACCGAGACCACAGCTTGTTCGTGATATGACATTCATGACAAAAGAGCAGAGAATGCGTCATACTGCAAAACCGGGACTGAGTGGATTGGCACAGATTAATGGTCGCAATGCAATTACTTGGGAGGAAAAATTAGATTGGGACTTAAAGTATATTCAAAATATTTCACTTTCTGAGGATATACGAATTGTTATCAAGACAGTTGAAAAAGCTTTTGTAAAACAGGAAGGCATCACAGAAGAAGATATGGCTACGGCAGAGGATTTTGGAGATTATCTGCGTAGAACGGAAAATGTGGATGAAGATGAATATTCTATGAAACAGATGCAAGCAAAGAATATATTAAGTGGGATAGTTAAAAAAAAAGAAAAAGGTTTAGTTTCAATTGTCATGCCATCTTATAATACGGCAGATTATATTGAAGAAACCATTCAATCAGTGTTGAATCAGACATATACGAATTGGGAACTATTAATTGTAGATGACTGTTCCAGCGATAATACATTGCAGATACTCGATAAATATCAGGATGATCGTATTAAGATTTTTGTTAATGAACAAAATGATGGTGCCTCTATAAGTAGGAATAAGGCTTTGAGAGAAGCAAAGGGACAGTGGATTGCTTTTTTGGATTCGGATGATCTTTGGAGTAAGGAAAAATTAGAAAAGCAGATTCGTTTCATGGAGAAAAATGGATATGCATTCTCTTACACCAATTATGAAGAAATGGATTCAGAAGGACAATTGACAGGTGTTCATGTAACTGGTCCGAAAAAAATCACACAAACAGGAATGTTTAATTACTGTTGGCCGGGATGTTTGACAGTTATGTACGACGCTGAAAAGATTGGACTAATTCAGATTGCTGATATTAAGAAGAATAATGATTATGCAATGTGGTTAAAAGTTTGCAAGAAAGCAGATTGCTATTTGCTGGACGAGTATTTAGCACAGTACCGGAAGGGAAGAGCCGGAAGTGTAAGCAATCATAGTATTAAGACTATGATTGGATGGCATTATAAGCTATTTAAAAATGCAGAGAAAAAATCTGTTTGTGCGGCATTGGTCTGTACTTCAAAAAACTTGTTTTTTGGAGTTATAAAAAAAATAAAATATGTTGAGAATCATATAAAACAAATCTAGTAATATGAGAATGAGGGTACAAAATATAAAATGGAAAGAACATCTGTTGTGTATAAAAGTAGAAGAAAAATGCAGGTCTTAGCTCATAAAGTATTCTCAGATGAGTTTATGAGCAGACTATATTGTAGAATCGTTTTGAAGAAAAAGTTAGATTTAAAAAATCCAAAGACCTTTAACGAAAAATTGCAGTGGTGTAAATTATATTATTACCCACAAAATCCACTAGTGGTGCAGTGTGCAGATAAATATGCAGTTCGAGAATATATTACAAAGGCAGGATTTGGTGATAAATTAGTGCCCCTATTAGGTAGTTGGAATAATTCAAGTGAGATTAGTTGGAATGAGTTGCCAGATCAATTTGTACTAAAGTGCAATCATGGGTGTGCATACAATATTGTGGTTTCAAATAAAAATGTTCTTGATAAAAAAGCAACTTTGAAGCAATTAAATCAATGGATGAGGGAAGATTTTGGTGCATTCAATATTGAACGTCACTATTCTAGAATTAAACAACATAAAATCATCTGTGAGCAGTTTCTGGGAGAAACTATTATTGATTACAAATTCTTTTGTTTTAATGGTAAACCAAAGTTTATATATGTGTCAAATGACTTGATTCATGATCGTCAAGCGCAAATTGGCTTTTTTTACTTGGATGGTAAAAAAATGAATCTTAAGAGAAGTGATTATACAGATATCCCATCAATAGAGTTGCCTAGTTTTTTTGATGAAATGTTAAATATGTCAAATGATCTTTGTAAAGATTTCCCATTTGTAAGAGTAGATTTTTTTCTGGCAAATAATACCTATTATTTTGCAGAATTAACTTTTACGCCTAGTGCATGCATGATGCCTTTTAATCCGGAAAAAACCGATAAAGAATGGGGAGATATGTTAGATATAACAGAAGAGATGGAATGGAATAGAAGGGAAAAATAAAATGAAAGACTGTGGTATTTTTTCAATATTTTATAGAAATTATAATTATGGTGGACAATTGCAAGCATACGGTATGTGCAAAGCAATAGAAAAAATGGGATTTTCCTCTGAACAAATATGCTATATAAGAGATAAATCTTTTTTAAAACATAAAGTGATTGTAGTACTAAAAAAAACTGTCAAAGAAAAGAAAGATTTAGCACGAAGATATGTTAATAGAATTGTTTTGAAACTCGGTGTGGGAGCAAAATATACTGAAAAAACAATTCGAAAATTTGATCAATTTATGAAAGCTGTACCCCACTCCAATATTTACTATAGCTATGACATAAAAAATAGTGAAATGAAATATCAGTGTTTTATTTCTGGTAGTGATCAAGTATGGAATCCTGATACTTGTAGTGATGAATGGTTTTTGAATTTTTTGGATAATAAAAAACCTAGAATTGCGTATTCTGCAAGTATCGGTAAGGAATATTTCACTGAAGAGGAACAATATAGGCTGAAACCGTTGATAGAAAAATATCAATTTATAGGTGTAAGAGAAAATAAGGCAAAAGAACTGGTAGAACAATATACAAATAAGTCTGCTGAAGTAGTTCTTGATCCGGTAATGTTGTTATCCAAAGATGAATGGAGCAAATTTGACAAGTGGAATTTTTTAAAAAATGAAGAATATATTTGCGTTTATCTTGTTGCCTATAATAAAAAAATAGAAAGGCAAGCATTAGCGTATGCAAATAAACTAAATAAGAAAGCTGTATTTATCACTGATCCAAGAAATGTATTGAATCAAAATCCAAAAGGATATTGGACACCATTTAAAGATGGAGTGGGTCCAGAAGAATTTATAGCACTTTTATTAAATGCAAAGCTTGTTATTACTAACTCATTTCATGGAATAGCATTGTCGATAAATTTTGGTAAAAATTTTTGGGCATATTATTCAAGAGCGGTAAATGATAAAAATACGTTAAATTCAAGAATAGATACAGTATTAGATACATTTGAACTAAAAGATAGATTAACTAATACAGAGGTGTATTTAAACGAAAATAAATTGATGGAAGAAATTGACTATCAAAAAGTTTTTGAAATACTTAACAATAGACGAGATAATTGTGCAGTTATGTTAAAAAACGCTATCGAGAGGTCTTTGTAAATGATTAAAGTTAGTAATATTGAAGAAATAAATCAAGATAGTTGTACTGGTTGTGGATGTTGTGCCCAATGCTGTCCGAGCAATGCAATTATATTAAAAAAGAACAATGAGGGATTTTTATATCCAACTGTTTTAAATGAAAAATGTATAGAGTGCGGTATCTGTTTGAAAAAGTGCCATTTACATACATCGATTAAAGTTGACCATGATATGGATTATATATTTGCAGGGAAATTTAAAGATAACAATAAATTATTTGAATCATCATCGGGTGGCGCAGCGACGGCAATTGCTGAGATGGTTATTTCAAATGGAGGATATGCATTTGGAGTTACTTTTGACGAAGATTATAAGTCATTAAAATATATATGTATAGATGATATTAAAGAACTAAAAAAAATAAAAAATAGTAAATATGTTCAAAGTATTCCGCCTGATTACTCAGAAATTCTTGAAAAAGTCCAGACAAATAATAAAGTCGTATTTTTTGGATTGCCATGCCAATGTGATGCATTGATTAATTATTTTGGTAACAAGCCAGGTAATCTACTAGTTGTAAGTTTGGTATGCCATGGTCCTACATCTGAGTTAGTATTAGAAAAATATATAGAGGAGTTAGAACAAAAAGGAAAAATAAAAACATTACAGTGGAGATATAAATACAAAGGAAAAATACGTCCAAGTCGAGTATTAGTGAATTATCAAAATGGAAGGAAAGAGATAAAATATTTCGCGACTTCTTCGTTTGGATATGCATTTGAGATACTGAACAGGAAATCTTGTGAAAAGTGTCACTCAAAATATCCAAATGGACTTTCAGACATAATTATCGGCGATTTTTGGGGCGGTTCAAAAGACAATAAAACACAAGACAATTATGGCGAATCACTGATTCTAATTAGAAATAACAAATATCTAGATTTAAAAGATGCGTTAAACAAATATGATTTTTCTATGGAAGAAGCAGAATTTGATAAGTTGGAGATCAAAAATCCGTCTATATATAAATCAAGAAAACAACACCCTATGAGAGGAAAACTCATTAATGAACTGCAATCAAAGTCATTAACCGATGCGATTAATAGCTGTGTTCCATATTCAATAAGAATAAAGATGAACATATATACTATTTTTAGAAGTTATATCCCAAATGAAATTTGGGAAGCATTAAAGTATATGAGAAAGAGGAAAAATAATGAATAAAAAAAAGTTAGCAATTGTAGGCATATTTTATGATGGATATGTGGATATTTGGAGAGATTTTATTAGGTACTTTAAAATATATTGGGCTGATTGTCCATATGATTTTTATATAGTTGATAATGAAATACAAATGGATATAGACAATATCACGTTTATAAATGCAGGAAAAGATGCAGAGTACAGTAGAAAAGTACAGATGGCTATTGAGCAGATAAACGCAGACTATTATCTTCTCTTATTAGAAGATTTTTTCTTTGGAACAAGATTAGATAAGGATATTTTGGAGCCTATAATGAATTTTATCGAAGAAGAAAAAATAGAGTACTACGGTATTTCATCGCTATCATCATTTTCAAAATATAAATCTAATCTGTATGATGTTAGCAAGGAATATTTATATAAAATAAATCCAAAGAATCGATATACACTTGGTTGTCAAGCCGTAATATGGGAAAAGAATTTTTTAAAGAGATGTATTGGAACAAGAAATTATAATGCGTGGGTATTTGAAGGTGCTTTTACAAAATCAAAAAAAGTACATACTGATGAGTTCTTGAAAAAGTGTGTCAAAGACACAAGGAATATTTTGCAATTTAAGCATGGAGTATTACAACAAAAATTATTGCCTGAAACTGTAGAATACTACAGACAAATTGGGAATCCGATAACTTCGAATAGGGACACAATGTCAGAGAAAGATTTCTCTAAATATGTCAGAAACTCAAAAGTTGCGGCATTAATTCCTAGGGCATTGCATGAGCCTCTGAAAAAAATTGTTGGAGAAAAAAGAGGAAATGCAGTTTTAGATAAATATGAGCAACAAATACAAGTTGTTATTAAAGAAAGTTTCGGAGAATAATTATGGATGAAAAGAAACTTTTTGCAGCCGCGATTACATTATATAATCCAACTGATGAGCAAATACAAAGAGCAATTTCATATTCTCAAACATTTGATTATGTAATATTGCTAGATAACTCGGATGAGTATTTCGATAATAATACTTTAATAATTGACATGCTTAATGAAAGATGCAAATACATTAGGATGAGCGGAAATGAGGGGCTTTCAGTAGCATTTAATAAAGCATTAGAAACCCCAGAAGTTGAAAAATATGACTATTTATGTACATTAGACCAAGACAGTATTTTTGAACAGAGTCAGATTCGTAATTTAATGAACTTTATAAGTAACACATATACTAATCTGGATGAAGTAGGAATATTCGCACCGATAATAGACTATGGGAAAGGGCAAAAAAGAAGTGAGAATTTTGAAGAAAGAAAAAGAGTAATTACATCTGGTTCTTTTGTTTCACTTCAAAATGTAAAAAAATTTAACATTATATACGATATCAAATATTTTATAGATAAATTTGAAATTGACTTTTGCCAACAATTGTTAGATGAAAAATTAAAAATAATTGTGTATCATGGGGCTGTATTAAAGCAACGTTTAGGGGATGAAGGAAATTTTGGACATTCGTGTCATAGTGTATTGAGACATTATTACTTGTTCAGAAATAGATTTTATTTCAATCATAAATTTTTCCCAATATATAAAAGATATCTTCTGAATATTTTACAAACAGCGAGACACTGTGTGTTTATTTTGTTATATGAACCACAGAAAGTGATGAAGGTAAAAATGTTAAAGCTTGCAAGTCAAGATTATCTAAATGGTAAGATGGGAAAATATGAAAAGAAAGGATAAGGTAATGAAAGTATTAGTAACAGGTGCAAATGGATATTTAGGAAGTGGTGTAGTTAGGAGATTATTAGATGATGGAATAGATGTTATTGCAACAGATTTTTCTGGAGATAATATAGATGATCGTGCAAATATGGTGATTGGTGACTTGTTTGGAAGTGATGATCCATATCTTTATTTTGGAAAACCTGATGTACTACTACATATGGCGTGGAGAAATGGATTTGTACATAATGATATTTCGCATTTAACAGATTTTGAAAAACATGCGTTATTTATAAAAAAAATGTGTGAGAGTCCAATCAAACAAATAGCAGTTATGGGAACAATGCATGAAATTGGTTTTTTTGAAGGAAGTATAAAAGAAGATACCGCTACACATCCTGAAAGCTTATATGGAATAAGTAAAGATGCGTTGCGAAATGTTACAAGCTTATTTTGTGAACAAAATAATGTGATTTTTCAGTGGCTCAGAGGATTTTATATTGTTGGAAATACGGAACATGGTTCTTCTGTTTTTAGCAAGATAACGAGTGCAGAAAAAAAGGGGAATACTTTTTTCCCGTTTACGATGGGACAAAATCAATGGGATTTTATTGATTATAATGAGTTCTGTGCACAAACAGCCATGGTAGTAGAGCAAAGTGAAGTAAATGGTATAATTAATATTTGTTCTGGATATCCACAAAAATTGGCAGACAGAGTAGAACAGTTTTTGAAGGATAATAATTATAGTATTAAACTCGAATATGGAAAATTTCCAGATCGTCCTTATGATAGTAAAGCGGTTTGGGGCGATGATACAAAAATAAATCTGATTAGACTAAAACAAAGAGATAAGTAAAATGCGATAGTGTATTTAGAGTATGATGCGATGTGGGAGGACTGCGTTTATATGATATCAATGGCTGGTATTGTTACATATAATCCGGATATTGAGCGGTTAAAGGATAACTTGCGCAATGTTTCAAGACAATTTAATAAAATTGTGTTGTTCGATAATTGTTCAGAGAATATGAAGCAAATTGAGCGACTCTTGCAAGAATATTCAGACAGATGTGTTTTGATAAATAGTAATAAGAATATGGGTATTGGATATGCATTAAACAGAATTATGGAATATGCAGAGAAGCAAAATGTAAATTGGGTTTTACTATTGGATCAGGATTCGGTGATTCCAGCTAATATGCTTGAACAATACATAAAAATGCAGAGCTTGGAGTCTGCAGCTGTAGTTTGCCCACAAATTTGTGATAAAAATAGCAAGCAATTCGTTGAAAATAGAATAGATGGTGCAGATATAGACGAGATTGGAATATGTATAACGTCGGGCAGTTATAATAATGTTGAAGTTTGGAAAAAATTAGGTAAATTTAGAGAAGATTTTTTTATCGATTCTGTAGACAACGAGTATTGCATTCGATTGTATTTTGCGGGATTCAAGATATACAGAAACAATAATGTGGTCTTGGATCATGAGCTAGGTAAGACCCGGCAGCATTTTATAAAAAATACTACAAATCATAATCCAATGCGTAGATATTATATTGCTAGAAATGCTACATATGTTGCAAATATATATGAAAAGAAATTAAACAAAACGGAAGAATCAGCTCGGAAAAGAAGAGAAATATCAAAGTTTCTTGATGAGTTAGTGTCTAAAAGAGTAAACTTTAGAAGACAAATTCAATTTATATTGCTTGTACTTTTATATGAAGAAAAGAAATTTTGTAAAATACAAAACATTTTGAGAGGAATGGGAGATGGAAAGAAAATGGCAGTTCATGATTTGAAGAATACTTAGACAGGGAGAGATGTAAGAATATGATATTTATTCTATTTATTATATTATTTATAGCACTTATTTTTACGTTTTTATATGAACGATATATTTTGCATCCGGCAGTTATCGTAATAGGATTATTCTTGTTTTCAACATTTGCAGCTACGATGAGATATCGTTCATGGGGAGATATCAATATTATTACTGCAATTGTAATTTTAATTTCATGTATAGTCTTTGTGGTAGGAACAGGTGTTGGAGAAAAAGTAAAATTTAAAATTAGAACTTCTGCTGAAGTAAATGAAAAATGTTTAAATACTAATCGCATAAGCAGATGGAAGAGTATAATAATTATTATTTTTATGATTTTAATTACTGTTCTTGAATTTACAGATGTAGTTAAATTCGCTTCAGGTGGAATTAGTGGGTTTGTTAATATTATTACTAGTGCTCGTCATAATTCATATGTGCAAGGTGATATTATAAACCATACAGTGTTTGTGCAGCAAGGATTATATTTTAGTAGGGCTATAGCATATATATATATATATAATATTGCAAATACCATTCATATAAAAAAGGAAAAAATATTAATATTAGATGTGATTCCGATATTTATCTATTTTGTTCAGGCGTTATTATCAACAGGCAGAACAGAACTAATTTATATTATGTATTCGATAATATTTATTAATTATTGTGTTTTGATGGATGGACGAGGATGGAAAATAGTAAACAATTTTAAATTTTTGAGAAGTATTGTTCTAGGTCTTATTGTTTTTTTTGCTATTTTCATTTTTTTTGGAAATGCGCGATCAGGCAATAGTTACAATGCATTGGATTCAGTTACAAAGTATGTAGGTTCGTCTTTTATAGCATTAGATAATTATATTAGTGATAAAGGCTTAGGTGTTAGTTCTGCGTATTTTGGAGAATATACTCAATACTTATATTATCAGATACTGAATGCTATGGGACAGTCAGATAAACAGATGGTCAATATTTTGCCCATTTTATATATAGGAGAGAAACATGAACTTACAAATGTATATACTTCTTTGGGAAGATATATTCATGATTATTCGATATGGGGAACACTTTTAATAATGTTCTTTTTAGGAATATTATATTCCAAAGCGTTTAAAAAAATTCAAAAGAATACATCAAAATTTGGGATTGTTTTGTATGCATATATCAGTTATCCATTGATTGAAATTGCAATTGAAGAGAGAGTATTTTCTAATTTTTTGACAGCTCGAACAGTATTCATAATTATGTATTTGTTCTTGGCGTATAAGTTGCTTATAAAAGAAACATTCAATAACAGTAAGTATGAAGGGTTCTAATAATTATTATGAAGAAGCAAAGTGTAAGTGTTAAAAAAAATTTTGTCTACAGTATGTTGTATCAAATTATAGCATTGGCATTGCCTTTACTTACGACTCCGTATGTTTCTAGAGTGTTAGGCGCTGAAGAAATTGGAAAGTATTCATATGCGGTTGCTATGGCTAGTTACTTTACTATAACTGCAACTTTAGGCTCAGCGACATATGGGCAAAGAACTATTGCGTATTATCGAGATGATAAAGAAAAACTTAGTCAAAAGTTTTGGAATATCCTATCTTTTAGAATATTAACTGCGGTATTAGCATCCATACTATATATTATATATTTATATCTATTTGATGGCATCACACTTATTAAGTTGGCCACAGGATTATATATAATAAATGTGGCCTTTGATATTTCTTGGTTTTTTCAAGGAATAGAAAATTTTAGATTGACCGTGATACGTGGTTTGTTTGTTAAAGTTGTAAGTTTCCTTTTGGTCTTTATAGTCATACGTAATCAAAATGACACATGGAAATATGCAAGTATAGTATATGGATGTGTCCTGTTGGGAAATATTACATTGTGGCATGGAATAAAAACAAATATTAACCGCCCTAAAAATATAGCACCGTTCGAAGGAATTAAAGAAATGTGGTTGGTATTTTTGCCAACAATTGCAGCACAAGTATATACGGTTTTAGATAAAAGTATGATAGGGTGGGTTACAAATTCAAATTATCAAAATGGATGTTATGAACAGTCAGAAAAGTTAGTTAGAGCAGCGATTGTCGCTATTACATCAATTTCAACAGTAATTTTGTCTAAAGTAGCGAACTTATATCATAACGGGAAAGACGAAAAGGCAAAGTATTATGTGTATAAAGGGTATCAAGTAGTACTTATGTTAGCATTGCCTATGATGTTCGGCTTTGTTTCGGTGGCAAATATTTTAATTCCAATATATTTAGGACCAGGATATGAGCTTGCAATTCAGTTATTAAAAATATTTTCGCTTCTACTCGTTTTTGTGACTTTGGCATCTGTTACTGGTATTGCATATCTGGTACCTACAAAACAACAAAATATTTACACAGTTTCAGTTGTGATATCTGCAATAATAAATTTTATTATAAATCTCCTTTGCATTCCTAAATATGGAGCCTTCGGAGCGGCAATTGCGTCTGTAGTTGCAGAAGCAATAGGTGTAATGATACAAATTGGATACTGCGTTAAGACAGGACAGTTGAATATAAAAAAAATATTTATCCCATCATGGAAGTGTTTTATGGCAAGCATACTTATGTTCGTTGTTGTGGTAGGTGCAAAGAGATTGATTAGTCAATCTTTTGTTTCGTTATTTTTCCTGATAATTCTAGGTATTGTGGTTTATTTTGTAGTGTTGTTAATTCTTAGAGATAAACTATTTTTGCAAGCAGTGAATGGTATCATAAAAAAGGTTAAGAGGCTGAGATATTAATGTTAGAGAATATTTAGAATTATACTAAAAATATACTGTGTTATTTTGAGGGAAAATGAGAGGAATAATTTTAGCAGGTGGAGCTGGAACACGACTTTAACAGCTAACAATGGTAACATCAAAACAATTGTTACCAATTTATGATAAGCCAATGTTTTATTATTCCTTGTCAACATTAATGCTTGCAGGGGAGTGTGAAACTTTTTCTGTAAATATGTGATTGAAGGATTCTTCTATGATAAAATCAAAATGATCATAGGAGGGCCTTTTATTATGGCAAGACAGAAGAGACCTGTAC
>ERZ791934.1680-NODE-1680-length-18825-cov-4.136814_pt1 | contig 18825 bp, 30 predicted proteins | sample MGYA00510125_ERZ791934 | MGnify/ENA primary metagenome ERZ791934 (study PRJEB30046, sample SAMN00993240) | human gut metagenome | study: EMG produced TPA metagenomics assembly of the A metagenome-wide association study of gut microbiota in type 2...
CATCTGTGCAGTGGTCGGGGGAATTGCCGTACTGGTGATGGCTGGATCTGCTGACAGTTACAGCCAGAACATTATTTCAACGGCAGAGTTTTTGCTGTCGTTCGGGATCGCCTTGGACATGATGATAGTAGCGTACATGTTGCATGGCTGTGTGAAAGACAGGGAGAAGCATTATCTTCAGATCCGGGAACTACGTCGGAGACATCGGCGACAAGATATAGAAAAGAGTGTACAAGCGATACGATAGCGCAGAAAGGAGAAACATGAAACAACCGAAAAAGTTGACGAGGGACCAGAAGAAGCTGGTGAAGGAAGTCGGATTGAATCCTGATGAATGGATGTGCCACTACGAAAATAATGAGTATTTACATATCGTAGAAAAGGCGGAGCCGGCCGAGATGAAAATTATCGACAGAAAAAGAAAAGCCCTCTGCTAAGAGAGGACTAATCTAAAAACCCAATTTCATTATAAAGAAGAACGTGGAGGATGTAAATGAAAAACATTAAATTGTTGAAAATGCATATACAGAATTTCAAGGGCTGTAAGGATAGAGAAATAAGTTTTGGAGAGAAAACTGCGATTGGCGGTGTAAATGCTTCTGGAAAAACAACCGTATTTGATGCATTCACATGGCTTCTCTTCGGAAAAGATTCCCTTGGAAAATCGAGTTTTGATATCCGACCAAGGGATAAAGCAGGAAACATGATTAACAACGTGGAAATTAGCGTAGAGGCCACTATTTGCTTCGGCGAAGATGAATACGTGCTGAAAAAGGTACAGAAGCAGATCTGGAGAAAGAAGCGTGGAACGAATATTACGGAGTTCCAGGGCAACGTCAATGAATTTGAAATCAATGGGTATCCGAAGAGTGAGAAAGAGTTTAAAGAATTTGTTCACGCAGAAATTGATGAAAACATCTTTAATCTCATTACAAACCCGAATGCTTTTAATGCTCTTCCGTGGAAAGAACAGAGAGAAGTATTGATGAAATTTGTTGGTAATTTCTCAAATGTGGAGATTGCACAGCAGTTCGGTGAGAGATTTCAGAAGCTGGTCCCGGAACTAAAGATCGCAAGCACGGATGATATCCTCAAGAAGTACACCAAAGCAAAAAATACGCTGAACAAAAATATGGTTGAAATTCCAGCGAGAATCGATGAAATATCAAAACAGCTTGTGACAGCAGACGTTGGGGCTTTAGAGGCTGAGAGAGCGGCGAAAGAAGTCGCACTCAAAAAGGTGGAAGATGAAATAACCGGCGGTGCATATAAACTGGAGACAATCAATGATCTTCGTAAACAGGTAATGGATAAGAAAATCACACTGAGTGAGATCCAGAACACGGCAAATGAACAACTGGCAAAAGAGCGCATGGATTCCAGAGTGAAGTTTGACGAAGTGCAGAAAGTGTTCTTCGCAGTGCAAGATCAAATGAAACAGTTGGAACGAGAACGTACTGAATACATCAATGAGAAAGAACGGTGTGAACGGGAAAAGAACCGTTTGCTTGAAGAATGGAGAAAAGGGAAGAAGAGTGAATTCGCTGAATATGTTGCACCGGCACCATATGTTGAACCGGAACCGTTAAAAGAGTCCGATCTGATCTGTCCAACTTGCGGACAGGCTTTACCAGAAGAAGTAAAGCAGAAACGGATGGCTGATTATGAAGAAAAATGCAGACGTGAGAAAGCGTTATATGAAGCACAGTGCGATGCTTACAAGAAGAAGTACGAAAAAAATAAAGAGGATTTCCAGACAAAGAAAGATCAGGACCTCAAGCGCATTACCGAAGCGGGACAGAAAGCGGCTGACGCTGTAAGAGTCAATCAGAAACTGATTGATGAAAGAAATAATGCGCTGGAATCTCTGAGAAGCAAGTTTGATGCTGCCAAAGCGGAGTACGATTCCATGAAACAGGCTTTTGATACAATCCCTGCTGTTGCTGATATTTCTGAAAATCAGGCATATGTGAAAACCAATGAAGAGATTGCGGCTATTGAAAAGCAGATTGAAGAACTGAGCAGGGAATCTTCCGGGAAAACTGAACTGGAAGCCAAGAAAGCAGTACTGAAAGATGAGATTACAGAGATTGAAGCGAAGATTAAGGCGGCAGACAATACCAAAGTAAATGCCCGTATTTCTGAACTGGAAGAAGAACAGAAAGCTGTTGGACAGAAGATTGCGGAGCAGGAACAGATGATTGACCTGACAGAGGACTTCATCCGGGTGAAGATGGACAAGATCTCTAATGCAATCAATGACAAATTCCAGATCGTATCATTCCGGTTGTTTGAGGATCAGATCAACGGTGGATTAAAAGAAACGTGTGAGTGTACGGTAAACGGCGTTCCGTTTTCTTCACTGAACAATGGTCACCGTGTCATTGCTGGACTTGATATCATCCGATCATTGTCTGAACTGTACGGTGTAAGTGCTCCGGTATTTATTGATAACAGCGAGGCTGTCAATGCGGAGAACTTCCCTGAAATGGATGCACAGATGATTCATCTGATAGTAACTGACGATAAAGAATTAAAAGTAGAAAGTGGGGATAAATAAATGATTCGTGCAAAAGAAGGAGAAGTTGAGTTTAAAGGAACTCTCGATACATTGCTCAGTGAGTATTCAGTTATTACGAGAGAATTTCGTGGACTGATGGAGGAAACTTTTGAGTCGGAAGAAGAGGCTCAGAGACTGATCAAAAGAGGGTATGATATCGGATGTATGACTGACGAGGAAATTGATAAAGAAATTAAATTGGCCAAAGAAAATTTTGAAAAGAGCGGGATTGGAAAAGTTCTGTCAACACTGTTTGGAGGTATGAAACATGATGCTGATTAAGGCAAGATACATCAAAGCAGACAAGCCGGCTGGTAGGGAATACACATTTGAAAGTGATGTGGTGGTAAAGCCGGGTGATGTCGTAATGATCGGTAAAGCACAGGCAGTAGTAACCAATGCAAATGTCCCGGAGGAAGAAGTTCTTCCATTCCGGGACAAGCTCAAAAAGATTGATGGGAAAGCGGAGGAAAATTAGATGGCAGAAGAAAAGAAAGAGGTAGCTCAGAATCAGGAATTCACCACAGCTTTAAGTTCTTGGACAAATACGATTACAGGACTTGTTACTCGTGATTTTGAGAAGTGTGGAGTTGAATTCGATGAGTATTCAAAGAAATGCGCTATGGCAGCAATGGGCAGTATTTTTCAGCTTGTTCAGAACACGGACAAAGCAACCATGAACGATCTGAATACATCAAACCTGAGAGAGATTGTTGAGCAGTGCGCAAGCCTGAAGCTGAACGCAAATGCTGTTCCGAGAGAGGTTTATTTCCAGTTGCGCAACAAACAGATCAATGGCGAATGGAAAAAAGTCGTTGAAATGGGGATTGAGGGCGATGGAAACGATGCTCTTCTCAGGCAGTTCGGGAACGATGTGAAAAGGGTTCATCCGGTATGGCTGGTAAAAGAGGGAGATGATTTTACCTATCCGAAACGCAAGGGACTTGATGTTGAAGCTCCATCATGGGAAGAAAAAGGATTGTCTCAGAAAGTTGTGAGAGTTGTTTATCCGGTCGAATTAATGAACGGAAATATTGAATACCTGATCTCAGAAAGAGACAGCGTGAAAGTTAATCTGATTGCTCACATCCGAAACAACATGTTGAATGACACATTCGGCTTTGTAACTGGGACGAAAAAAGATAGATCCGGTAAAACTGTTGAACGGACACGATACGATGCAACACCAGAAGAAAAAGAGAAGATCAAGAAGAAGAAAGAGGAAATCCTGGATGCGGTCCGCAAGTGTGAAACTCTGGAAGATATGCTGAATTGCGAGGTGGCAAGACCGTTTATTTCCGCAGCATGGCTTGATACGCCGGAGGCAATGTTTACTCGTAAGATGCGGAATAACGCAATCAAGAAATTCCCAAAGAACCTTAATAGCATGGCAAGTTCTTCTCTGCTTCAGATGGATGATACATATAAAAATGCACAGGAAGAAATCAGAGAGAATGAGAACTCACATCCGTTTGACGTTGAGGAAAACGTAGTGGCAGAGGTTGATGCAACGGAAGTTCCGGAATTTGCGAAGGAGGATAAGCAGGATGAGAATTATTAGTCAGAACAAGATGGACTTTCCATATGAGCAGATCGTTGTTGCCGTGGATGACAACAAAGTAATTTGTAAACCGGTTTCAAATATGGACGGAAGGTATTATTTGCTTGGAAAGTATAATGGCTGCGATCGGGCAGGGGAAGTGTTTAATAGTATTTTTGATTATTACATAGGAGCTCCACAAATGGAAGACGGTGAAACTCTTTATCTCAACAATGCATTTGTTATGCCGGAGGAATGATATGGAGCTGAAAGTAATCAATTCGGGAAGTAAGGGCAATGGCTATGCTTTGAATTCAAACAATGAGATCTTGCTCCTTGAATGTGGAGTCCCGGTAAAAGAAATGCTGAAATCGATTGATTATCAGACAAACAAGGTGGTAGGCTGCCTGCTGACCCATTCCCATGGAGACCATGTTTCCGGCATAAAAAGCTACATGCAGTACGGAATTAAGGTTTACTCATCAGACGAAGTCCATGAGGATGTCAAGACGATCTACGGCGAAAGAACTGTTAGGCTTCAAAGGATGAAGCAAGTCTGGATTGGCAGCTTTGGTGTGATCCCGTTCCGTGTCCCCCACAGTGAAACGGAGTGCGATGGATATTTGATATTCCATTATAAAATCGGTAACTTGCTATTCATTACAGACGCCGAATATTGCCCCTTCGATTTCTCAAATATGGGAATCAATCATGTGATGGTGGAGTGCAATTACAGCGAGAACTACATCAGCAGGGCGGAGGACTATGGGAAATTTGAACATGTTCTCCGGGGGCACATGGAAATTCAAACTTGTAAACGGCTCATACAGGTGATTAACAGTCCAAGTCTAAGAAGTATAGGCTTGCTGCATTTGAGCGGCGGGAGCAGCCATCCAGAGCGATTCAGAAGTGAAATAAGCGATCTTGTTGACTGTGATGTGAATGTATGGGTGGCAGAAAAAGGATTCCAGACAGAGCTCGGTCTGAATCCGTTTTAAGGAATTATATGTGGATTGTAAAAATATTAAGCGCAGTTGAAAAGTTTTTAACAACGATTGCGGAATGGTTTTATGAATAAATAAAAAACAATTTTGACCGGTCAAATTTATATAAATCAAAATTCAAAGAAAGGAAAAGTGAATATGGAAACATTGAAATTGCAGGAAGTAGCAGGAGGAGCGTTACAGGAGAAAGCGAATCAGGCATTACAGAAAGTATTTGCCAATATGCAGGACCCGAACACGCCGTGGAAGAACAAGCGTGTTGTAACCATCAAAATGGCATTCACACAGAATGAGGACAGGGATGATTCCACTTGTGAGATTTCCGTGGAGACGAAACTTGCCCCGGTTAAGCCGGTAGAGACGAAGTTCTCACTTGGCAAGAATCTTAAGACGGGCGAAGTCGAAGCTGTGGAGTACGGCCCTGGCATCAAAGGGCAGATGTCACTTGCGGACTTGCAGGCGCCAGAGACTGTGATTGACGGGAAGACGGTTGACACAGAAACAGGGGAAATCAAAGAAAATAATGTCATTAGAATGGCAAGATAAGAGGAGGATAAAATCATGGCAGGAATTATTAAAGAAGCGATTGAGTATGTAGTAGGGCTTAGAAAGCCAGAAGTGCAGAAAATTGACGGTATTGTTTATTCAGACAAAGAGCTGGAGCCAGTCATCCATAATCCGAAAGCAAGGGCGATTCAGATGAATACGCTGACAAGCCTTGTGGATTACATCAAGGCACAGGTTGATGAGATGGATGAGAAGATGATCGTACACGTGCAGAGTCCGACCAAAGTAGCGCTGTATTCCGCGCTTGACAGTGAGCGGATCAGAGAAAGCATGGTTGAAGTGATGGCTAGAGTCCCGGAGTTTGAATATGGAAGATTCATTGAGCATGAACGCTTCTGTATCGGCTTACAGGCGAAATTTCTTGACGACCCGGAGAGTAACCGTGCATTAGTCCTGAAGTTTGCCGGAACTGTGGAAGATGGAACGGTGTCACAGTACAGCGATGACGGCATTTCGCAGAAAGCGACAATTAAAACGGGAATTGCATCTAAGGGAGATGCTCTCGTACCGAATCCAGTGAAATTACGTCCGTATCGTACATTCCATGAGGTTCAGCAGCCAATGAGTGAATTTATTTTTCGTATGAAATCAGATGATAGTGTGAAATGCGCTCTTTTTGAAGCGGATGGCGGCGCCTGGGAGAATGTGGCAATGAGAAACATCAAGGACTACTTAGAAGTAGAGCTGGCAGATTATCCGAATTTTACAATCCTTTCATAATAGGCAAAACGTGAGCCGCCTGCCTAGTGGGTGGGCGGCAGACAGGAGAAAATATGAACAAAGTAATTTTAATGGGACGACTCACGAGAGACCCGGAAATTAGATATTCGCAAGGAGAAAAAGCGACAGCGATTGCAAGATATACGCTTGCTGTAGATCGCAGATTCAAAAGAGATGGGGATCAGACTGCTGATTTCATTAACTGTATTGCTTTCGGGAAACTGGGAGAATTTGCGGAAAAGTATTTACGACAGGGTACGAAAATAACTGTCTGCGGACGGATCCAGACTGGAAGCTATACGAATAGAGATGGAGTGAAGGTTTACACAACTGATGTTGTTGTGGAAGAACAGGAATTTGCGGAGAGTAAGAGTAAGCAGCAGAGCAATACTCAGGCAGGACCATCACCATACGGACCAGCTCCGGAGTCTGGCGATGGATTTATGAACATTCCGGATGGAATTGATGAAGAACTGCCATTTAATTAGAGTGGCGATTTGGTGAACGAAATCAAAGGTTCTGGCAGAAATAAGGTGAAAAAACTTGGATAGGCAATACAGAAAACCATCTGACGTAACACAGGAATTTGTAGATTTCTTGGAAGAGTCAAAAGCCATATATGAGAACGCAAGGAAAAAATGTGAGGAATACGATTCGATGGAACGTCACATTTACTGGGCGCATAAGTTTGAATTTGCAAAGGATCGGAACGAGAGAAATCGCCTTGCTACGAAATACCAGAACGAGCGAAAAGAACGGAGACGATACAAAAATATTTGCGATGAATACAAGATTCTTGCAGGATTTATAAACAGCGACAATAACAAAGGAGCGTTGAAAAGACTCAAGGGCTTGATCGAAGTTCAAAGGCGTGAAGAAGAATACATCTCAAATAAGCGGGTGTATAAAGGCGGTGATTGAAAATGACTTACAACAATATCGCAAGAGCAAAGATGGTTGAGAAACGTAATAAGCAGTTTGTTCTTTCTATTAATTCAACACTTAATGATGACAGTGGAATTTACTTTCTAACACGAACTGATGAAGATGGGATCAAATATGCATATATAGGACAGGCAAAACACATTCTGACAAGGATTGCACAACATCTGGTGGGATATCAGCACATTGATTTATCCATCAAAAAACACGGGTGGTATACAGATGACAATCTGTGTGGGTGGAAGATCGGATTCATGAATTGTCCAGAAAGTGAACTGGATAAAAAAGAACAGCATTATATCAAGATGTATGCTAAGCACGGTTACCAGCTTCGGAATAAGACCGCTGGCGGGCAAGGACAGGGAAAGACCCAGATTGATGCATACCGGCCCGCAAAGGGATACAGAGACGGTATTGCACAGGGAAAGAAAACACTGGCAAGGGAATTATCCCACATCATAGATAAGCACTTGACGGTAACGCTTCAAGACGGAAAAGAATACAATAAAGTATCTCAAAAGGCAATGGAGAAATTTAATGCTCTGTTAGACGAAAAAAATTATTAGGAGGAAACGGCATGATACATAACTTTGATATAAACATAGCGGAAAAATACGGGATCAATGCTGCGATCATCCTGCAAAATATGTATTACTGGATCGAGAAAAACAGAGCAAATGAAAAGCATTTCCATGATGGATACTACTGGACTTACAACAGCCTGAAAGCATTTGAAGAATTGTTCCCGTACATGAGCACTAAGCAGATCAGGGGAGCATTGGAAAAGCTGGAAGAAGAGGGGATTATTGTTTGCGGAAATTACAATAATTCCACTTATGATCGGACGAAATGGTATGCCATTACTGATGCTGGATATGAATTATTCCAAGAGGGCAAATGCATTGTTCCAAAAGGGCAAATGGAAAATTCCAAAAGGGCAAATGGATTGTCCCAAAAGGGCGAACCAATACCAAATAATAAACCATATAATAAACCAAATAATAATATATGTGCAGCGGAGCCGCACGATGACGAACCTGCAAATGAGGATCAGGAAAGACAGGTTTCTCGTGATGAACAGCTTCGTAGTGATTTTGAGATTATCTACGGCATTTACCCTAAAAAGCGTGGAAAGACGGTTGCATTTGCCAATTACAAGTTGTGGGTTGGTAAAGGCAAGGATGTCGGCGGCAAGAAGTACAAGCTGACCAACCGGCAGATCTTCAAGGCGGTGCAAAAGTATGTAAGACAGCAGGAAGAAGCCGGACAGGATGATTACCAGTACTGGAAGAATTTTGACACTCTGATGGGTCGGCAGCTTCTTGACTATGTGGATTGGGAGGATTCGTGATGGGATATGTGGAAGAGCAAAATATCATCGGCGCCCTGTTGATGGACAATAACAGTGTCTCTGAAATTTATTCTATGATTTCGCCGGAAATGTTTACTTCGGAGTTGCTGGGCCGGATGTATCTGGAATTTCTGCGTGGATACGATAACCACAGGGAAGTAACGATTGCGGTCCTGCTACAGAGACTTGCTGGTGGATCCTACCCAGAATATGCTATCCAAGATACTATAAAAGCATGTGTTTCTAACACTTTGACGAGTGCGACGATCAAAAGCTATGCGAATGTACTTTTGAGGGATTATAAGACACGGAAACTCAGGGAAACGGTACAAAGAGTGGTTCCGAACGCCGGGAATATTGATGTTCAGATCGCAGATCTGATCCGGGACTTAGAAGCGTTGCAGGAAGGAGAGCAGGTCTTATCAAAGTCATTGCCGGAGATCGTCAAGGAAAACAGGGATAAATATTTTTGCGACAGAGAAGACGAGAGGATATACATTGGTTTTTCTAAGCTGGATGATCTTCTAGGAGGCCTGGAAGGTGGAGACATGATTGTGATCGGAGCACGTCCCGGAGTGGGGAAGTCTGCTTTGGTTACGCAGATTACCTCGAACATGGCGGCACGTGGGAAACGAATCGGATTTTACAATCTGGAAATGCAGGAAAAACAGGTGTATGAGCGTTTTATTGTGGCGCAGAGTGGAATTGGGCTGACGAGATTACGGAGGGCGAAGAAATTCCTTGGTGACGAGAAAGAGCGGTTTGACAGGGCAAATGAGGAGCTTATGAAGCGTGACAGTATCGTGATTACCACAGGTAGTAAGGCGATGAGTGAGATCCGATCTGAAAGCAGGCACATGGGATATGACATTATCATAATCGATTATCTGCAACTTTTGAAAGCGGACAAGTCTTACCGGGGAAATCGGTATGCGGAGGTTGGATCCATTTCTAAGGCAATCAAGGCTCTGGCAATGGAGCTAAATATTCCGATCATTGCACTGTCACAGCTTAATCGTGTATCTGAGGCTCGTGAGACGAAAGAGCCGACAATGGCAGAACTTAGGGAGGCTGGAGACATTGAGCAGGATGCGAGTGTAATTATGCTTCTCTGGAATATATCCCAAGATGATAATTCAAAAAAGGGATGCAAGGTAGAAAAGAATCGACAGGGAAGACCAGGAAAAGAGATATTAAGGTTTGACGGTGATTTGATGCAATTTGTTGAATCCGAAGAATCTGTAAAGGAGGCGCAGGAGTGGGCAAGAGTCAATGATGATGATTGTCCGTTTAAGTAATATGGCAGGAAAGAAGATTGTAAAAGGATCTGAAGAATGGCAGATGTTTCAAGATTTCTGGAAACTTGCGCAGGAGATATGGGAGCCGGAAGATACGGATGAGTATTGGGAATCGGTTGATAAGAAGACTAAAGTGTTTTATGAAAAATATCATACTTTGTATGCCCGTGGATTTGCCATCGGAATCATAAATGCTTTGGATAGTGTTTATAAAGAAAGGAAGAAGACAGAACATGATACCGAGAAAAGGAATGAATCCGGTATTAGCGAGGTTAATGCAGCAGAGAAAAGAACATATGCTGATCAGTGCGGCAGGTAAGGCAAATATGATTATATCGCTTATGGTGCTTGAGGATAAGTTCGATTTTACACCGGAACAACTAGAGAAATTCATAGATGAGTCTCAAAAGCAGTTGGAAGCGTATAACAGTGGTTATGTAGAGAGTGTGAATGATTTTATCGGTGTGCTGAAAGAAGAGTATGGGATTGAGGTGAATTAAATGTTAATCAGAAGTCAGAATAAAGTACAGTTGATTCCAGTGAGAGAGTTTGCGTTCAGTGTTATGCTTAATGGTTCTATTTCTGCCAATAAGAATATTTTTGCAACTGTACATGAAGCGACTCAATCAATAGTCGGCAGATATTCAACCAGAGAGAAAGCGATTAAGGTGCTGGATATGATCTGTGATGCATATGAGGGGAATAAATACGAAGAAACGTACCATGAAGGTGCTTATGATTATGTCCCGGTGTTCCAGATGCCAGAAGATGATGAGGTGACAATATGACAACAGAGCAGAAAATACAATACATAGCTGATCACTACGGATATGAGCCACAGAGCAGGCAGCTTATCGAGGAGATGGCAGAATTAACCGTGGCGATTAACAAGGACTGGCGGAAAAACTTTGGGGCTATCGACTGGTCGGCTCTTGAACGGAGAGACGACATAGTAGAAGAAATTGCAGATGTAACTATAATGCTTGAACAGATAAAATATCTTCTCGGTGTAGGAGACGGAGAATTATCAAAGATTATAGAACAGAAATTGGATAGACAGATTGAAAGAATCAAAAAAGAGTAGAAAGGAGCCAGCCTCCGGCCGGGGCAAGGGTATATATGTTAGATTTTGGATTTTACAACATGGACTGTATGGAGGGAATGAAAGAATTTCCTGATAAGTATTTTGATCTGGCTGTTGTCGATCCCCCATATTTCAGCGGGCCGGAGAGACGGGGATTCTACGGAAGAAAAATAAGCCCGATAGGAGTCCAGCGTATATACGAAAAAGCAGAAAGATGGGAAATTCCGGGTCCGCAATATTTTAAAGAGCTTGAAAGGGTATCGAAACATCAGATCGTTTTCGGATGCAACTATTTCAGATGGTATTTTCGGCCGGGGCGTATTGTATGGGACAAGTGCAACGGGAAAAGTACCTTTTCTGACTGCGAGATTGCATCCTGCAGCTTACATGATTCTGTAAGACTGTTCCGTTATATGTGGAATGGGATGATGCAGGGGAAATCTATTGATCAGGGATGGATGCAGCGTGGGAATAAGGCACTGAATGAAGTAAGGATTCATCCCACGCAAAAACCTATAGACTTATATCGCTGGATTATACGGGAATACATAAGACCGGGATGGAAGGTGCTTGACACTCATGTAGGAAGCGGAAGCAGTCTGATCGCTTACGGAGAAGCAGGAATTGAGTGTGTAGGGTTTGAAAAAAGTGAAAAAATATATGAAAAAGCGAAGAGAAGGCTTGAAGAAGAAATGGCGCAGATGAGTATTTTTGATTTAGGTGTAGAAAGAATTTAAGAAAGGAGCCAGCCTCCGGCCGGGGCAAGGGTATACCGGGCTTCTTAGAAAAATGGATAAAGAGAAAAAATCAATAGAGAGAATAAAGATGGCAAGTGAAATGAGCCTACATCACTATGGAAAACCGCTTGTTTGCACGTATAGCGGAGGGAAAGACAGTGATGTGATGCTAGAGTTGTTCAAACGATCCGGAATACCGTTTGAGGTGCATAACAGTCATACAACGGCTGATACTCCACAGACAGTAAATCATATACGGGAGACCTTCCGTTTACTGGAACTGGGGGGAATCACATGCGAGATCCAAATGCCTACATACAAGGGCGAGCGGACCAGCATGTGGAAATTGATACCGGAAAAACTGATGCCTCCTACACAATTAGTAAGATACTGTTGCCAGATTCTAAAAGAAAATGGGGTAAGAAACAGATATATTGCAACGGGTGTAAGGTGGGAAGAGAGTGTGAAGAGAAAGACCCGTGGAGAGTTTGAGAAAATTGGAAAGACAAGGAATGATGCAGAAAAATTCAGCACGGTAATGTTGCTGGAAGATAATATCAGCAAGAGGCGCATGACGGAATTATGTATGCAGAAAAATAGTATGGTTGTGAACCCGATTATAGACTGGACATATACGGATATTTGGGAGTATATACATTCCGAAAAAATTAAAGTATGTGATCTATATAACTGCGGATATGATCGTGTTGGATGCGTTGGTTGTCCGATGGCTGGAAAGAAACGGTATCGGGAATTCGCAGATTTTCCGAAGTATAAAAAACTTTACTTGCACGCTTTTGATAGAATGTTGAAGGAACGGGATAGGAGAGGAAAAGAGAGTAATTGGAAAAACGCGGAAGAAGTATTCGACTGGTGGATGGGAAATGATGATATACCAGGTCAAATGTTCTTAGATGAAATTTGTGGTGATGAGAATTAAATCACAACAAACGAAAGGAGATCAGAGATGGCGAAGTTATTAAACAGACCATATGCGAACGAAGAAAAGAGACAGATTCTTGATATGCTGCGGGGAAACATAAACAGAATATCTGTCTCGACGGATGTCGAAGAGATTGTATGTCAGCTAAATTTTGCTGTGGATAGGCTGTCTGCGGTGGCTTATTCGAGGATTAAGGAGATCAGAGATGGAGATCAGAGATGGAGAGATTAACAAGCAGAGATGAGAAAGGAAATCTTAATGTTGACGGAAAAGAAGTATATGCAGGATATCTGTACAATGCAGTAGCACTCCTGGAAGAATACGAAGACACCGGGCTCACCCCGGAGCAGATCATGGAGCTGAAAGAAGCAGTTCAGAAACTCGAAAATATATTCGGAGATGAAATTACAATTAATCAGGTTATTGATTTTTTCGTTGATTTCTATATTGCACAGGGTGATCCAGACAGAGTGGAAAAAGCAGAACTGTTGACAACGAAGAAGCTGCGAAGTGGCAGGAGCTGAAAGAGCGGGATACGGCGAAAAGAGTAAAAAGGGATGCGGATGATATTCCGTATTGCCCTTATTGTGAGAGTCCCAATGTGTACTACTACGAAGAAAATATGGAATACGATTTTTGTCCAGATTGCGGACAGAGGTTGAAATGGGAGGAATAAACGATGAAAAAATGGAATCAATGGCAACTTATAGATGAAGGGTATAGGATTGAAAACGCAAAGATTACTAATGTGTCGCTTAATATGGAAAATCATGGCTGTTTGTGCTTAGATTTGGCGTTGGAATGGGACGGCTGTGGATGCGTGTATGGTGGCTATGTTCTGGGTAAAGGATACGTCGGAGCGGATGATGATTTTTTTAATGGATCCTCAAAAGGATGCGAAGCGATTATGCGAATTATGGATGTGGTAGGCGAAAGTGAACTTTTGAAGCTAAAAGGGAAATACATACGGATTGCTCATAAAGGCTTGGGAAGTACGGTTGAAATTATCGGTAATATCATAAAAGATAAGTGGTTTGACTATAGGACATTCTTTGAAAAGGAGGACTGACATGCACATATTCGAAGATGAAAAGACTGACAGATTTGGAAACTATCCCATATGGATAAAGGGAAAGGATGCAAACCCACAGAAAATACATGAAGAATTATACAGGAGATACGGCGGGCAGGGGTACAAATTCGCAATAGTATTTGACTGTTCCGCAGACGAGTGGGAGAATCCGGAGAAAGAAACACCAGTATATTTTCTTGACACTATACTGGATGAACTAATCTTTTATTGCGGACCGGAAGAAGTGAGAAGGAGGTTGGATGAACTGACATGCAGGAATTAGAGAAGATTCTGGAAGAAATAGAACATCTTGAAAAAATACAGTTTTCAAGTTATACGAAACCGCTTATTACGATAGAAGATGTTGAAAAAATCATCCGCAAGCACATGAATGACGGCTGGATTCCGGTGGAGGAACGGCTGCCTACACGAGAAGAATTTCTTAAAGATGATGGCAGATTCATTCTCGATGACGGAAATAGACGGTATCAGGGCTTGTTTGATATTTATGATGGCAAGTTTAAATTTTCAAGGCATATAAGCGGAATCCATTATGAACTGTTTGAGGATAAATGTGTTATCGCATGGCATCCACTTCCAGATCCATACCGACCAGAGAGGAAAGATGGTTGCAGTAGTTGCAACCATCTTTATGGTATTATCAATTTGGTATGGTATCTGTTAATGTAGCTGAAATTTAGTCAAGAATCATTAAGATTATGCAATAAAGAAAATATATCTCTTCGAGAGATATATTTTCAAATTATATAAAAGAATCATTTTTTATGGTTTTCGAGGATACATTCACGTTTCCTACAAAATCAATATTTTGCAGATAATCAACAATAATGTCTAATTCATCTTGATTATGTGTATAAATCTCCAAATGTTTCGAGTTGATAAGCGGATTATCATCTGCAAACCCTTCTGCCGCATCCTCATTTCCCGCAAAATAATCGTTTTGAAATTCTTCCCAAGCATCGTCAGAAGAAATGTACTTAATATCTTTCACTTCTGCTCTGGAGGCAAGTGTGTCATACAAATTCTGTATCTTTACTTCTATATCTTCGCCAGAAGTATCTTTGAAAAAGGCAGTGCAACAATAATTGGTATTATTTTCAAGAAATTCGGGGCTGATATCATCTTCAGTTATTTCTTCTCCGTTTGTATTATGGTATACATGTCCTCCGATGACAAGATCAGCCTGCATATGCCAGGTGGAGTGTGTATTGTTGTCCATATTCCAATTTAAGGTCTCAAGGGTTTCTCCTGTTAAATTAGAGAGCTTTAACATATTATCACTATCAATCGTCCATTTGTATGTCCCATCATAAAAACTATTAAAACCGACTAGTTTCCGGTCAAAGGACTGATCCTCGTAAAATGTCAACAATACATTATTTACAGCACAATACCAGCTTCCGGTAATATCTACTTCTTTAGGCTGACATGAACTGGTAAATAACAGCAAAAAGAAAGATAAGAAAATAAAAGATAATTTTTTCATAATTCTCATTCCTTTAAGACATCGTAATATATTTTATACTATACTTTTTTTAAAAGAGAGTCAACCATATCATCATCAGCCGAATATTGTAAAACACATCATGTTAATGTTAAATACATTAGAAAGTGGTCAGAGATTGGAGTATGGAGAGTGAAAAAAACCCATTAAACAAAGAATTAAAAACGTGTGCGTTTTGCGGGGGTAAAGCAACAACAGGATATACAATAAACGACTATAGCCGATAAGGAGTTCAATGTGAAAAGTGCGGTTGTTGCGTAGAAGTTAATGACTTGGAAGAAGATGATACGGAAGAATGGTTTAAGAAGAAGGGAATCCATAAGAAAAAGTTGATTAAATAATTTTAAAAGGCATGTTTTTTGATGTGAAAATCGCGTCTTTTTAGATCACTTTTTTCAGATTCCCAGGAAAACTTTTCGAAAAAAAGATCACACCCTATTTTGAAAAGGGCAAAAATCTGGACGCTGGAACAATTATTCATTCCGACGTCCTTTTTCTGACAATTCCTATATATCATTTAATCTCGTATGATACCGCTGTGACGCTCCGTGGGACGATTCTAGGCTATTTATATAGATCGGTCTATGTCTGTTAATGTATGCAGTAAAAGTGGCTCAAATCGTGTTACACACAAAGAATAGCATTAAAACTGCGAATCGTCAATAGCTTGGTAAGCAATCCGAAAAAGGCAGGTGTTACCCTGCCTATGTTATAATTTCTTTTTGCGTCTCCGGTGATCCACTTAAAGCAGCCTTATACGCTTCCAGCGTCTGCGCAAAGATTCTGCGGTCCTTATCTGTTGGTATTTGTGTATATAGCGACATGACGTACCTTTCTCCCTTTTTCCCTGGGGGCTGGGAAATATTCTTTCTGATCTGCCATCTTCAGAGCCGGGAGATCATCCCACGGCTGACGGCCATTTCTGGCCGTTTCGGCTATGCAATTTTTGTATCTGTCCAGATGTTCAGAATCTGACGGAAGCGGTTTTCCTCGTCCGTGGAAAAGTTCCCATCTGCAAGATGAAAGATAGCTTTTTCTCCGTGCTTCTCATTCAGATCTTGGATAAAGTTAAAAAATTCCTCGAATCTTTCCAGATCCTCTACTCGAAGAAGATACCGCTTTATCTCCTGATTAGGTAGATACGGCAAGAAAGAATCTTCTGCAACTGTCGGATTTGGGAAGAGCCCGAAAATCCGGATCTTGCTTTTCTTGTCATCTTGCGTAATCCTGTCGATCATGCTAACTACTGCGTAGTTCATTGTTTTTGTATAATCTTTTTTCATTGTGTTATCGCCTCTCTATTTGGTTGTTTGGCTTGCCATCGTCAGCGGAAAAGTTGCCATCTTTCCCGGACGCCCTCGGAAGGGCGTTTCGGCTTAAAATCCCCCGTGTTCTCGTATATATTTTATGTGTTCGTCTAATGGTAATGGTTTATATACCTCTTTAGCATTTGGGTTTGGTCTGTATATATGCAATGTTTCGCCATCGTTCAGGATATAACAATCAACTATGCTGCCGTTTGAATGACCCTTGATTTTCTTTGCACTTTCTGGGATTTCTGAAAGACTCCAGAACCCGCCGTCGCATGGATTATCTAATTTCCTGTTTACTCTGTATTTTCTCCATGTTCCGCACTTCGGATTAAAAAACCATTGATTTTCTTCTTCCAGTTCAATTTCCAGCCCTGCAAAGTCAAGGAATCTTTCTAGTTGTTCCCAATTGCTAAATTCTGCAAAATACCATTGCCAGCCATCATGAATGATAATAGGGCTTCTGTGTCGCTCCGGATCGACGTTTTCAATTGTTGTAATATACATTTCAGACATTGTTTTTTACCTTTTGCCCTGCTATAATAAAGGCATCCTTTCATTTTTTTGATTGGTGCCGGTTCCGTGGTTGCTTGGTAGGCTTTGCGGAATCGGCTTTTTGTTTTCCTTTGTTGATATTATCATATCACTAATATTAGTGAATGTCAATGCTAAAATCACAAATATTTGAGAAAATTTTATTGACTTTTTCTGCACAAATGTTACTATATAATATATAGAAATCAGACAGGGGGAAAACGGATGCTACAATATAAAATAGATGTGATAAAAGAATTAAAAAATGTAGGAATAACGACCACAACGGCGAAAAATACAGGGATTTTTGGGCAAGCGACAATGAAAAAATTCCGGGAAAATGATACTACTATATCATTAGACAATCTGAACCGCCTTTGCGCCGTTCTGGAAATGCAGCCGCGGGATATATTAAAATATGTAGAAACGGACGAGGATAGAGAAAAATATATCTCAAAAATCAGTGAAAACTTTATTGAAAATCACAAAAAATAGTGATATTATATAATTGTCCCAAGGGAACAGAGGACAATACCCCGAAAGGGAGAAAGGAGGGTGCGAAGAGATTTTACAATTAACGCCATGGCATATAATGAAGAAGAGGGAATTGTTGATATTTTTGGCGGCATGGAAGATCTAAAAGAAGGTGTTATCCGATGTGTCGGCAATGCGAAAGAAAGGTTTGGGGAAGATGCACTTCGCATTTTGCGCGCGGTACGTTTTTCGGCACAACTCGGGTTTTCCATAGAGGAGGAAACGAAAGCGGGGATAGTGGCGTTAGCCCCTACACTGCAGCAGATTAGCGCGGAAAGAATTCAGGTGGAATTGGTCAAAATGCTTGTCTCCCCAAATCCTGAAAGAATACGGCTTGCATATGAACTTGGCATTACAAAAGTAATTTTGCCGGAGTTTGATGAAATGATGAATACGGAACAGGAAACACCTCATCATATGTATACGGTCGGGGAACACACGATCAAAGCGCTCACGATTATAAGGGCGGATAAAATTTTAAGATTGACGATGCTTCTGCACGATGTGGGAAAACCGATGATGAAGACCGTGGACAGGGACGGGGTTGCCCACTTTAAGTATCATGACGTGGAGGGGGAGAAAATCGTCAGAAATATTTTAAAACGATTGAAATTTGACAATGATACACTTCGGAAAGTGGCAAAACTAGTTAAATACCATGACTACAGAATGCCTGCGCGTACAAAAAATGTAAGACGTGCGGTCAACTTAATCGGAGAGGATTTATTTCCGTTTTATTTGGAAGTGCGTATGGCGGATACATTGGCGCAGAGTGAGTATCAGAGAACGGAGAAACTGGCAAATCTCGATGGAATCAGGGACTGTTTCGAGGAGATTCAGGAAAAGGGACAGTGCGTTTCCCTTAAGACGCTTGCCGTTACCGGAAATGATTTGATCCAGCTTGGCATGAAGCCGGGAAAAGAAATAGGGGAGATGTTGAATACATTATTACAGTTAGTTTTGGATAATCCTGAATATAATAATGAAGAAATGTTAAAACTTTATGTAAAAGAAAACAGAAAAATCTGACTTGTACTACAGGTTTTGTTCTACTTTGTAAAACTTTCTCATACAGTTAAAAGAGCAAAACAGAAAATGTAGGGG
>ERZ791934.1682-NODE-1682-length-18817-cov-3.517056_pt1 | contig 18817 bp, 22 predicted proteins | sample MGYA00510125_ERZ791934 | MGnify/ENA primary metagenome ERZ791934 (study PRJEB30046, sample SAMN00993240) | human gut metagenome | study: EMG produced TPA metagenomics assembly of the A metagenome-wide association study of gut microbiota in type 2...
AGGGGGCTGCTGCAAAATGCAAAGCATTTTGCAACAGTCCCTTTTTACTGCGCGTTGAACTTTTGCTTCACAGAATTTACTTTATTCTGCTCCGCCTGCTCGGTGGGATACCAGCCCTTCGCCGCCATCTTGTCATACAGGGTATCCTGCATGCACAGGGAGTCGTTCAAAGCGGTGCTGAATGCCTGATGCACATTGGACGTGGGGGATTCGATCGTCCCGTGCATATACAGGTCGCAAACGCCTTTCTCCAAAAGGAGGATATCTTCCATCAAGTTCTTATCATCCATATTTATGAGCATTCCTTTCTTGCGCAAACCGCGAATTTGCACGGCTTTAGCGCATCCAAAATTTCAATGGGTGAAATGTGTTTTCGCACTACACTTTATGCCTAAAAAGCACGAATTCCCTTATCAAAGCAAACCGTAAAAGCTCTGGAAAATCTGCTGATGCTTCTGCGCCATCTGCTGCACGCAGGCTTTCAGATCCGCATCCTGAATCTGGTTGGCCGTTTCATTGCATTTTGTTTGAAAATACTTCTCATGCCCCAGCGCATCTTCCAGGTACAATAATTCTTTCGTCGTCATGAATTGCAAACCTCCTAATGATAATTTCAACTTTATTTTGCATGGAGGAGCTTATAATATACATCAGGGAAACAGAAATCCTTTTAGAGATTTTCTCCCAACTTTTTTACAAAAAAATCCTGCTGCAAAACAGGTTGCAGCAGGATGATTCGTTTGTTTTCAATACAGTATAGTTCCGGACCGTTATCACCCGTTGCCCCAGTGATCAAGCAGCTCACACAGCTTGACCGGCTCTTTGGTGGTGATATTATCCGGCCCGAGCGCGGCAATGCGCGCCATGTCAGCCTTTCGGTCCACCGTCCAGAAGGAGACGAGCAGCCCCTGCTCATGCATCACGCGTACCAGCGTTTCGCTCGCCGCATCATAATGGCAGTTGATGCCGATTGCACCGCAGAGCCGAATCTGATCCGCCGCCTGCCGCCAATAAGCTTCGCTGTCTTTCTGCTTTACATCCGGCGATAAATTGAGATAATAGGGAAGCTCCGGGCATTCCCGCGCTACCGTTTGGCTGGCATCCACCCCAACGCCGGTAAAGAACAGCCGGTCCAAAATGCCTGCCGCCTTACCTAACCGCACGATTTCAGGAAGATGATCCGTCTGCTTGAGATCCAGATTTACCTGAACCCCTTTCTTCTGCGCAATGAGCGCAAAAGCGTCGGCCAGCCGCGGGCTTTTGTCAGAATTCTGCACGGCGTCATGTGAGAGCACCGGCGTGCCATCCGATTGGAAGCGGATATCAAATTCCACGGCGTTTGCGCCGCTCTCCAACGCAGCGCGCAGGGAATCGAGCGAATTCAACTTCGTTCCCAGGCAGCCGGTGTGGGCGGTGATCAAAAAGCCATCCGGCAGGGAAAGCGGCTTTTTCATCCATTTTTTCACCTGCGCACGCCCATAAACCACGAAGGTCAGCGCACCGAGACAAACGGCGGCCGCAGTCAACACTGCGGTCGCCGTAATCACTCTGTATTTCATCCGACATCATCCCTTCCGGATTCTGTTCGATTCCCAACAGGTCTCAAAAATTATGCTTTGGAGACGATCTCCTGCATCTGCTCCATTTTGCGCTCTATATCCGCCACCAGTGCAAACTGCGTGTGGCAACGGTCGAGATTGTGCTCCGGATAGGCGGTTTTAAAATACGTATCGCCGTTTAAGTAATCCGTCAGGAAACGGATACCGCACTCAAAGGTCATCAGCTTAGCGGAAAAGGCCAGGTTGTCTTTCTCCGCTTTGGTCAGGCTTTCGCCCGCCGCTGAAAGATACCCCTTGACATACTGCTCAAAAAGATTCAAATCCAGCGAAACAAGGGTTAAATCCTTCTCATCCTCCGCCGCCGTATTGGCGCCAAAGCGAATGCTGTCGCCAAAATCATAGAGGGAGAGGCCCGGCATTACCGTATCGAGATCGATCACACAAATGCCCTGCTTCGTATCATTATCGAACATCACGTTGTTGAGCTTCGTATCGTTGTGCGTCACGCGCAGCGGCAATGCACCCGCAGCGACCAAATCCAGCAGCACGCGGCAATCCGCCTCGCGCGCCTTGGCAAACGCGATCTCCTCCTGCACGAGCTTTGCGCGGCCCGCTTCATCGGCTTCGATCGCCGTGCGTAAATCTTGAAAACGGGAAACCGTATTGTGAAAATTCGGGATCGTTTCATGAAGGCTCTCGCTCGGATAATCCGCCAGCATCCGCTGGAAATTGCCAAAGGCTTTTGCTGCGTTATAAAAAACAACCGGGTCTGTGATGCTTTGGCAAGTGTAGGCGCCGGAAATGAAGTTATAAACGCGCCAGCAGTGGCCCTGCGCATCCTTGTAATAGGGCTTTCCATCCGCCGTGTGGTAAACGGTGAGCGTCTCTCGCGCCGGATCGCCGCCGGCCTGCTCGATTTGCCGGCGCAGATAAGAGGTGACGCCCACAATATTCTCCATCAGTTCATCCGGATTGCGGAAAACATGGGTGTTGATCTGCTGCAGCAAAAAATCATTGCAGCGGCCGTTTTCCTGAAAATGGAGGACATATGTGTTGTTGATATGACCGTTGTTGATCCGATCATAACCGGTGTAGTCGCCGCCCAGCTCGAACTGACGCTTGATCTCCTCAATCTGGAAGGGAAGCTCGCTCATGTGTAACACACAGCCTTTCTCTACAAATAATATTCTCTATTTTCTCAAAGGTTTAATCAGTTTCTTCCGCCAGCTCGATTCGCCCGAAGCACTGGGGATTGTGAAAGCCGAGCGCCGCGCTCCCCACCGGGAAATACGCACCGAAATGAGGATGCGCCGTTTCATCGCCGCATTTATAAAAATTGCCTGCCATCGCACCTGGTGCAATAGAAAAGGGCCTGTGATAAAGCGATTCCACCAACTCGCAGGGCACGAACAGCAGCACGCCCCAGGCATCTCCCTGCGGCGACGGCAGCGTAAACGGCGTAACGGTGGGCGACTGCTCCGTCAGCCCTGTCAGGCGCTCACGCCCTTCTCTTCCCGGGCCGAACTCCGTTAAAAAAACGCCTTTGGGGTTCATCTCAAAATTCATGTAACAATCCTGCTGAGCGGGGAATGGATTCAGGAAACATTCCAGGCAGCTATCCTGATAGACCGGATCATCCCGCTTTGCGGCAACGGCTCGGACAGGCGACTCAAACGACCACATACGCACAAAGATCCCCTCCCCCCGCACAGCGCAGAGCTGCGCAAACGAGGCGGGGCGGTAAGGAGATTCCCCTTCCCAATGGAAGCTCTCCAACCGGGCAACCGGAACGCGCGCCCAATCGGGCTGGCCGCCGAAAATGGGGCCGGTATAGGATTGTGCCATACAGACGCCTCCTTCTGATAACCAGATTATTATAGCAATTTCGGTCGTTTTGTCAAGTTTGCAGGCGATTCGAGGCGAATCGCAAAGGAGGCCCTACCTCTGAACGAGATCAAAAGAACAACATGGGATCAGCTACAACTATTTTATGCAGGAGAGGCTCGAATGGAGCGAAATTTTCAGCATAATTGCTTCCGCCTGCTAACCCTGTCATCGAATCGAGCAGAACGTACAAAAAAGTACCGCCTTTCACGAGAGAGGCGGTAAGTCCATTCCCAGAGTCGATCCATAACGAAGCTCCCGGTAGGCGATCCATGCTGCATTCCATAGGATAAATGCTGCGATCAATACTGCAAACAGGAGCAGCATTACCCGTTTGGAACAACTTTTTCGTTCCTGCACATTGCTCACAGCGGAATCACCTGTTTCCCCGTTTGTTGAAAGGCTTCGTCGTGTGTCACCATGATCACCGTTTTTCCGCTCTCGTTTATTTTTTCAAGAATTGAAAAAACGATTTCGGCATTTTTCCGGTCAAGCGAGCCCGTCGGTTCATCCGCCAGAATATAGCCGCACTTTTTGATCATCAGCCGCGCGAGTGCCGCCCTTTGTTGCTCCCCACCCGAGAGGCTGTAAATCTTCTGATCCTTCTGGCCGGCCAGGCCGACTGCCTCCAGTGCCCCCTCAATCGAGACACCGGAGCGGCAGTCATTCTGAACAAGCTTCAGGTTCTCCTCCACGGTTTTGTGATCCACCAGGGCGAAATTCTGAAAGAGGAAGCCCACTTTGGTCCGCAGGTATTCCCGTTGGTTTTTCCTCTTTGTAATATCCCTGCCATCGACGAAAATCTCTCCCCCATCCACAGTCTCCAGGGAGCCGATCATATTCAGCAGCGTTGTTTTTCCGCAACCGCTGACGCCGGTGAAAATCACAAAATCTCCATCGTTGATTGCAAGGGAGAAATCTTCAAACAGCTTCCGGCTGCCAAACGATTTGGAGAGATGACTGATCTGGATCATAAACTGCCTCCTTTCAGGATTTTGACAAGCTGCGCTTTTTCTGTTTTGATAATATTCCAGAGGATAACGGCAGACTCCACTGCCGCCAGCAGCGCGCAGCCGGCGATAATGGCCAGCGGGCTTGCAAGCTCCAGCAGCAGGCTCATCATAAGGGCGGCGGCAAGCCCCAGCAAAATCACCGAGAAGGTGACGGCAAAAATCTTCCAGTTTTTTTGCAGCACACCATAACCGAGCACTCGCTTGACTGCAAGCTCCTTAGCGTTGACACTGTATTCCATCCGGATAACCGTGCTGATTAACACAACCTCCAGCAGAAACAGGAAAAAGAACAGAATCCCGAGCAGGATCAGAACCTTTTCCGCCCGGATATCGGTCTGGACAAAACTTTCGTACACATTCGTCTTCGAATAATAGTCCTCTGTAAGGCTGAAGCCGTTGCGGCGGGCAAAATCGCTGATCTCCGCATCCGTGAGGCGAAACATAAGATATGGACAATAGGGCCCGTACCCCAAACCGCCCTCCCACTCTGAAGCGAAGCCATCGCTGCGCAAAAGCTTCCCCTTTTCATCCGGGATGGCGAGTTTGCTTTCGTCCAAATTGCTGAAATAGATAATCGGATCCCTGCAGATCTTCCCCGTGCCGCTGTTGCTGTCATCCAGAGCGACCAAATTTGCAGGCCCGTTATAGCAAATCAGTTCAATCTCATATTCGTGGCAGAAAAAATAACCCATATCGCCGTCGAGATCCGGCTGTGCAAATTCCATAATTTTTTTCATATCCTTCTCCTGCCCCGGGTAGGACGGCAGGATGATATACATCTTCTCTTCCCCCAGCATTTCCTCCTTCAGCCCCGGAATGCTTTCCAGCAGGTTTTCCTTTGCGTTGCGGTTGCAGACAATACCCTCCCGGGATTTTCCATCGCCCATGTTTTGGAAGGTCGTATATGTACTCTGCAGCACAACATCCCCCTCAAGAAAGCATTCCCTTTGGAGATGATACAGCAGCACGGCGCTCTCATCCCGAACCGTCAGATCCTTCACGGCGGGCCGCATGGAAAGATAACTATAATCCTTATATTTTTCAAAAAAATCACCCTGCTTTTTGAACTCCAGCATTTCAGCAGCAACCCCGATATCGGCGGCCGCAACCACCACGGTCAGCACACAGGTGAGCAGCTTCATCGCATAGCTGGCGGATAGCAGGGCATGCGAGCCGCCCACGCCGCTGAACGCCCTGCGCAGGTCCACTCGCAAAAGCGGCGTAAGGGCAAGGGCGTTGACCACAAGCAGCGCCCCGAGCATCCCCATGGAAACCGGGAACGCAAACAGGGAGTGCGTAAATTGGGACAGCCCCCGAAACACGACGGCAAAAAGCAGGAGGAAAACAGCGGAATCCAGCAGGATTTTTTTCAGGTAAAGCCGCACGGGGCGTTCGCCGAGGGAATACTGTACCGCCGTCTCCTTGCGGGCAAGCATCACTTCATACAGCCCCATCACCGCTATGATTGTGCACGCCAGCCCCCACAGGGCCAGTTGGATCAGAAATGCCTCTGAAGAATAAAATCCCCCGCCCCTGTTGCCGATGGACTGCGTTTCTACCGAATATTGCACGCTCATCTGATCAATGAGCGCCTGCTCACCGCACACATCTCCAAGCAGCGAAATGAATACTGTCTTGCCGGCGACCCGGCAATCCTTCAGCTGCGCAAAACGGACATTTGCCTCTGATAAAAAAAACGCTCTTATAAACGCCGGGCTCAACCAGACAAGCCTCCCGGAGATACTGCTTCGCCTTTTCATCCGAGCAATAAACCGTCACATCAGTCCGGATCAAATTCTCGTCGGAGGCTTCATCAACGCGATAGGCAGAAACGCCGCAGGCAGCCGCCTCTTCCTGAAGGCTGGCATAAAATCGCTCCACGGAAGCTTCTTCCGGCAGGGAAAAGGTAACAGCATCCCGGTTGGGAATTTCGAGGAGATAAACCTGATAAAATTCTCCCGTGCACAAAGCAATTGCAAACAGAGCGAAAAAGGCAACCAGATATTTAATACATCTCAATCAAGCTCACCAGCCTTGAAACGATCAGCGGGATCGAAATCCCGCTGATCCAAATAATTTGTTAGTATAATGCCTTATAGATGGCCCTGCCTTCGCCGACCTGCACATCCGTCCTTCTAGTCCATTCCCCGCCGGGAGCATTATTCGTCGAGGAAGTTCTGCTTCCAAAAATAACCACACCATAATGGGAGTTGGTCGTGTGGAAAACCCTAATCTCCGCTTCATTAAACATAAATTTATTAAAGCATGCATCGATAATCCCTTTGTCTTCATCGAAGTAATAATAGTATTCAAACTCTTCCACTGACTCTCCTACAGAAAACGATATTTCGCTCTCGGCAGCGAATGTGCTGAAAGGGAGGATCCAGCACAGGGTCAACATTACCAATACAATACAACATATTTTTTTACTGATTTCATTTAGACTCATCCTTTCCATAGCACTTATGTATAATAGCTGGAAGCGTCACTTAAACGAACCCATTGGACTCACCCGCCTTCCTAACGAGCCAATAACAGAGAAGCGTTTTATTCCCTGTGTTAAAAAATATGGCTAAAAATAGGTTATCTTTGTTTTTAGGGTAACCTATTTTCTGTAAAATTACAATATAAAATGTAAAATTTATACCTACGAATTTTTTATAATATAATGTTAATGCGCTGACACAAAATCAATTTTTATTGATAAACAAGGGAAAAGGCGCTTCCCGACGGCCATAAAAGCCCCAGAAAGTGCCTTGTTCCGAATGGCCATTTTGCAACAGCCCTTTCACTTCTCATCTGTTTTCTGCCCCGGCTCCCCGCCCGGCCCGTCGCGCCGCGGGCGCTTATCCGGGCCGCTTTTCTGGTGGGATGTCGTCCATTGGTTGTCACCCGCCGTTTTGACAGCACGGACATGCTTTTTTTTCGAACGATCCATAAAAATACATCTCCTTTCGCAAATACGCCTGGCGGGAAAGAGAGCCTTTCCCGCAGATGTGTTCACTCCTTAGAATGTGCCGTTTTCCCCAAAAATATTATCACATGCGGTTGCAAGTTGTCCGTTTTCTTGTTACAATTTAGAGGAATGAAGGAAAAGCATTTGTATCGTTTGCCGCTTTGAGAGCTGGCTCCCTGTCCGGAGGTGTCGATGAAATGAGGCAAAAAATCGGAAAACGTGCTGCTAGCTTCCTGCTGGCGGCCGTCATGGCTGTGCTGGCGGTGCTGCCCGCTTCTAGCGCGGCTGTCGACAAAATGGCAGATGTCCATTACCCCTATGTCTTCGTCCACGGGATGGGCGGATGGGGCTCCGATGAGGGAATCAACAGCATCCTCCCCTACTGGGGCGCGACCACGGGCGCGCTGATGCCGCGCCTGCGTGACAACGGCTACGAATGCTATGACGCCTCCGTAGGGCCAATTTCAAGCTGCTGGGACCGTGCATGCGAGCTCTACGCTCAGATGACGGGCGGTACCGTGGACTATGGCGAGGCGCATTCTCAAGCGCACAGCCACGCCCGCTACGGGCGCACCTATGACGCTCCCTTATTTGAGGGCTGGGGGACGAAGGATAAAAAAGGTATTTTAAAAAAGGTCAATCTCGTCGGCCACAGCTTTGGCGGCAACACGGTTCGTCTTCTAACAGAACTGCTTGCCAACGGAGACCCGGCAGAGCGGGAAGCCACGCCCGCCAAAGAGCTTTCCCCGCTCTTTGCGGGAGGCAAAGCCAATTGGGTGCATTCCGTCACCACGCTCTGCACGCCCCATAACGGCTCAACGCTGCGCTATATTGCCGACGACCTGAAGCTGACTGATTTAGTCAAAACAATCTGTTATGTCTATGCGGGCATTATGGGCCGGTCGGATCTCAACGGCTTTGTCGATTTTCACCTGGAGCAATTCGGTCTGACCGCTATTCCTGGTGAAACAATCGAAACGACGCTGACACAGGCGCTCAAGCTGATCTCTGAACAGACGGGCGACAGTGTGGTCACAGACCTATCCCCCGACGGAGCGGCCCTGCTCAACGAACGCATCGGAATGGAGCGGAATATCTATTATTTCTCCTACTCCTATCTGACCACGCATGAATCCGCGCTCAGCGGCTATCAGGTTGCAAACGCTAATACCCTTCTGGTTTTAATCCCGTTTGCAAACCTGATTGGCAGATACGCAGTCAATACTGACACGGACTATCCGATCGATGCAAGCTGGCTTCCAAACGACGGCCTGGTTAGCGTCGTCTCAGCGCAAAAGCCTTATGATGATCCGGGTGTGGATTATGATGCAGCCCATATTGTACAGGGAAGCTGGAATGTGATGCCTACCCTGCCGGGTGATCACGGGACAGTGATCGGCCTCAATGGGGACCGGGAGAAAACGCTGCAATTCTATCTCGATATGATGCAGATGATCGAGGCGCTCCCCAAAACGGCACGGTAATTTCGCGCGCTTGGAGTAATGATCGGGAAGTGCTCTAAAAAGCTTGAAACGAGGCGACTCATCCTTCAGCGATGGGTCAGAAATGTGTTAGCAACCGCAAAAAAATCAAGCATTTTTCACGGTTGCTAACACGTTGCGAACAAACTAAAATGATTCGCAAAAGCGAAAAGCCCATGAAACAACGTAGCAGCGTCGTTTCAGGGGCTTTTTCTGGTGATCCATCGGAGATTCGAACTCCGGACACCTTGATTAAAAGCAGTGATTTGTTGAAAAACAGTCCGGCTTGAATCTTAGCAAGCGCCGCCATCTGGGTACGACGATAGCGCAGGGAGTAGCGACCGCTTGGCGAAGGAGTGCGCAGCGCTCGCCTGATCCTCGGAGCGTAGCGAGAATGGGGAAGGTGATCGCAAGCAGGACGCGCGCCGATCGGGAGCGCCCGACCGAAGCGGTTTACAGGCGGCGACGGGCCGCCGTCGTGAAATCGTCGCCCACAATGGCAAGCGAGCTTAGATTCACAACGTGCCGGACGGATAAAAGGCAAGCGCGGGGATACCCCGCGCTTTTTTGCTGAATTAGGGCCGCAATGGTTGTTTTGGGGCTGGGCCTTGTGTTGCTAATGGGGATGCAGGTGTTTGTTGCCCAGATCGGAAATATGATCTTTTCGCCCGGCAGGAGCCGGCCTTTCGTAGCATATGGAGACGGGCGAAAAGCACCGATCTATGATGAGTGCTTGCAATGTGGTTCCAGCGCTCAGCCTGCCCTAATTGCATTTTTAGATGGTGCTTTTGCACCATCTTTTTTTATCTTTTCGGGCAAAGTGGGGGGAAATAAAAAATGGATGTTGCTAGAATTAAGCTAAGGTTAATATCTCCCTACTAAGTAATCTAATGACACTTTGTAATAGTCTGCAATCTTGATCAGAGTGTAGATATCTGGTTCGTTTTTTCCTGTTTCGTAGCATGCGTAAGTAGATCGTGCTACACCAATTTCATTTGCAAAAATTATTTGGGGTATTTCGTGATTTAATCGTAATTCTTTTAGCCTTATGGCTAATTTGCTTTTTGTTTCTTCTTCTTCGTCATATCCCAACTGTGATATTTTCATTGGTAAGCCATAACGCGGAGCAAAGCATTTTAAATAGTCTTTTGGAATTCGCTGTTTTCCTGTTTCGTAATCTTCGCAATCTTGGGTTTCAAAATCGGTTAGCATATGCGTTATCTGAATTGTATGGTTTCTTGAATTACGTACCAGTTTTAAAAATTCTGGTAGATCGAATGTGCCTTCTAATATTTTATTCGTTACTTTGATTGTGACTGTTTTATCTTCATACTTAATTGTTGCGTTATATCTCATAATTATCACCTTTAGATTATTATAAAATATTTGCTTTGCTATTGATACCCTTTGGTTTTTCGCGTTTTAAAAAATGTTGTTAAACATAGAAAATTTGTTGACAACGTTGATAAGCTATGATATCATGATTTTGTTGCAATAAACATCAAATTCTGAATCGGAGGTTTTTGAAATGTCTCTATTGACCGAACAGGAACTCTGTTCCGCCCTGAAAGTCGAGCGTGTTTTTCTCTGGAAGTGTCGTCAGGATGGTATGCCTTTTATCCGCCTCGGCGCGAAAATCGTCCGCTATGATCTGGATGAAGTCTTGAATTGGTTCCGTGAGAATGGCATTGACGAACAGGAGTTGAAAATGTCTTGATGAGAGAGGAGGTACAGGCCGAAAAGGCACAAAAAAAATAGCCTGCTCTCTCCGGTAAAGAAAGTCAGGCTATTAACCGCCCGCACAAGGGAAGGCCCCTGTTGCGTCCGAATTAAGGGTGGGTCCCGCCCGGATGGGGGAACCGCCCGGCGCGCTCCTACTATTACTTGATAGTTACCTCAAAAAAGTGGCATTTTGCTGAATAGGGTGGTTGGATGCAACGCGATAACCCACACAAGGGAATACCCCTGTTGCGTCTGAACAAAGTATACCGCAATTGGGGCATTCCTGCAAGAAAAAATTGAAGGAGTGTAAACCAATGAGAGAAAATGATTTGACGTGTTTCATTGATGGTTTAGAAGGAGTTCTGTATGAACTAAGAATTGAGACGTATTTGCTTCGTATGGTTATGCAAAAAACACATAAAGATTTGGCTATTTCATCTGTTGAATATGATGCTATTTTTACTTTGTCTGATATGATTTCTGATCGTGTAAATGAATTGGAAATTGGATGTAAAAAAGGTACGTTTGAAGATTGAAGATTCTTGCAAGTCAGGCATGAGAGAGGACAGCCGGAAGCGCGGAGGGGGGATGCCGCCCCGGTCGGGGGGCACCCCCTCCGGCGCTCTTTGGTGGTCAGAAGTTGGGGTTAGTATTACCCCCAACTTCGTTACATGTTACAAATTTTTTGAAACGACGTATCTACGTACTTTGAAGCCTGTTTTTTTGTAACACCCCCCTGTTACAACTTCTGTTACAAAATATTTGATTTATTAACTTCTGTTACAAAGAAAGCTCATAGATACAATGTTATTTGATTAAAATTGAAAAATACAGGATTTACTTCTGTTACAAATATCAAAATTAACTTCTGTTACAAAATTTCCGTTGGGAGAAGGTGATAAATGATGAATGATATTGTTTCCCGTTCATGGTTCTGCGTGTTCAATAACCCGGAAAACCATGGTTTTTCTGGTTCTCCTGAAGAAATTTCAGAGCAGATGAAAGATCGTTGGATTACCGGCAATCCACAAAGAACTTGTGCTGTTGCCTATTGTATTTCTGCTGATGGTTTACATCATTGTCATGCTGTCTTTGAAGATACAAAAGTGATGCGTTTTCCCGTAGTTCAGAAACTATTTCCCGGTATGCATATTGAGCCTACCAAAGGAAGTAAAGACCAAGCAGAAGACTATATTAACAAGCGCGGTAAATGGGAAGAAAAAGGCGAAAGTATTCTCTGTATCGTTCGGCATGGTGAGATTAAAGGAAAACAGGGTGCAAGAAAAGATTTTGAAGTCATAGAAGATTTGATTCAGGAGGGCAAAACACCAAATGAAATCATGGACATGTCTTTTTCTTACCGCCGCTATGACAAGATGATTCGGGAAGCATATTATTTCCGTCGTTATTCTCAAACTCCATTGCAAAGGAACGTTTCTGTCTATTGGCATGTCGGTCAGTCTGGTTCCGGAAAAAGCTATACCTTGGTGAAGCTTTCTGAGCAGCATGGAGAAGATCAGGTGTATATGCTTACGGACTATGAACACGGCTTTGACAAATACAACGGCGAATCCATTTTATTCATGGATGAGTTCAGAGGGCAAATGAAATTCAGTTTGTTTCTTACCTTGATTGGCGGTTACAAAGTTCAGGTTCCCTGCCGTTACTCGAATGTTTACGGGCTTTGGAATGAGGTTCATATCACTTCTGTTTTGCCTCCTGAACGTGTGTATGAAAACATGGTGCAGGATAACCGTCATTTAGATACTGTCGATCAGTTAATGCGCCGCATCTCCTTTGTTGTTTACCACTGGATTGATGAAGATGGCAAGTACAGAGAATTCCAGCAACCTATGGAGGAATATTCCGATTACGAAACTTTGAAAGAGCTTGCAGAAAATTCTCTTGTTGAAGTTCTTCCCGAATTTGATATCTTTTCGGAAAATCCGCCCCCTACTGAAACACAGGGGAAACAGCTTGATTTTACAGAAATCGAGTAGGAGGCCAAATGATGACTTTGCAAAACGCCATAGAAGAATTTTTGATTGATCAGCAGATACGGGGCAATTCTCCGAACACAGTCATCTATTACAAGCGCTGTCTCGGCTTCTTTTCGATCTACATAGGAGACGCTACAAGGCCCGTAGAGGGCCTTTCCCTTTCTGATTGCAAAGGGTATTATCTGCATCTGAAAGGGCAGGAAGTCACCACTACAACGATACAGACATATATCCGGGCTTTGCGCGCTTTCCTTACTTGGTGCTACACAGAGGGCTATTTGAACGAAAACCTCCCAGAGCGATTCAAGCTTCCAAAGGCACAGCGGAAAACAATCGACGTTCTGACGGATGATGAAGTGAAGCGTCTGTTTTCCTGCTTCGATCTTCGCACCTTCATAGGATGCCGGAATTACTGTATCTGTGCTTTGATGCTGGATAGCGGTTTGCGGCTCAATGAAGTTGTGACGCTGGAGCCGGATCGTATTCATATCCCGGAAGGATATTTGATTGTTAACGGCAAGGGAAACAAACAACGCATGGTTCCGATCGGATTGCAAAGCAAAAGGGCCCTGCTCCGGTATCTCTCCCGGCTTCCTCCCCTTCCCGAAAAGACGCCTTTATTCGTAACGAACGCCTTGATTCCCCTCAAACAGAACACGGTAAAGGAGCTATTCCGCAAGCTGAAAGGAAGGGCAAATATCCCCCGTCTAAAACCTCACCTTTTGCGCCACACCTTCGCAACTAGGTACTTGGAGAACGGCGGGGACATCTACAGCCTCCAGCAAATTCTCGGCCATACGTCGCTTGAAATGGTCAAGCGGTATATCCACTTGATTCCTTCCAAACTGGCAGTCAATTTTCATTCTTACAGCCCGCTGGATAACCTCATGAAAAGATAGAAAAAGGGCGCAGATACAAGCTTTTTCTCGTATCTGCACCCTTTTGGTGATCCATCGGAGATTCGAACTCCGGACACCTTGATTAAAAGTCAAGTGCTCTGCCAGCTGAGCTAATGGATCATTCATACAATGCTTGGCCGCTTTCAGCGCGTCAAGCGCTTATTTATAATATCCGATTCCGCTGAGAAAGTCAATACATTTTTTTTGAAAAATTTTCTTTCAGCCTTCTGAACTGTTTCCTATGGCCTCCTTCTAGCCCCGGTGAAATTTCCCACCCGATAAAACAAAGCTGACACGGATAAATACACAAAAAAATTGTATACTATAGATTGTATCAGATCACTTCCATTGAACTGAAAAGGAGGTTGTGTATGGAATATGCCAACTATTCCGGGTTGCCGCTCGCCTTGGCGACTATTTTTCATGAAAATATCCAAGAGCGTGAGCTATTTGACTCCCTCCCAGAGGAAACACAGCAGAAACTCCTGCAGGAAAGCATTCGGACACCGCAGGATTTTCACAATTGTATCAATCAATTAAAACAAAAAAAGTGATAAGGAGGGATCCCCATGGAGGAACTGCCGCTGGGATTTGGAATGGCACTCGCACAAAATCCACGTGCAATGGAATATTTTACAAAGCAGACAGAGGAAAAACAAGCGGAAATTGTGGCGCATACGCATACAATTCAATCCCGTAATGAAATGCATGCCTATGTGCAGAGCCTTGGCAGTTTTTAAACCGGAAAAAGAATCCACACACAGCGCCGCGGGGTAGAATGGCATCTCTCTATCTCTCCCGAGGCGCTGCGGCGAACATATGTGAGGGCAATAATGTAGGGCCGCAAGGGCCTCTGAATTGGCCGCCAGGCTTGCCTTACCCGATCGAATAGGTATCCAATTTGCGCACCCCATTGGGAAGCTGGGAAGAAAGCTTTTGCAGTTTCTCCATCACCTGCTGCGCTGCCGCGCCAAATACCGGCCTTGGACGGTAGTTATTGACGCTCAAATCGGCATGGGAGGTGCTGAAGCAGGGCACGATGGTGAGGCCTGTGCACACCCCCTTTGAAAAACGGAGCCGGACGAGCATGGTTTCCAGCGATTCTCTTCGGGTGGCGACATTGCCCGCAAAGGCGAAGTTGCCCAGAGAGTAGCAAATATATTTCCCTTTATACTGCTCAATGCCTTGCAGCATATGCGGATGATGCCCAATAATCAGTTCCGCCCCGGCATCGATGATCTGCCGTGCATACCGCTTCTGATACGCGGTGACCGGCTCATATTCCTCACCCCAATGCAGGCATACGATGACTGCCGCCTCCCCTTCTGCTTCCCGTGCGATTTCCCGGCAGATTTTTGCTACATCCGCATTGGTTTCTGCCTCGTCCTCTACCGGCCAGAGATTATACGACAGAATGACAAAGTCCATCCCCTTGGTGGAAAAGCGGACAGGGCGGCCCCGATCTCCCGCCATGATTTGCTCCGCCGTCAAATAGCGGAGCGTATCCTGATAGCCTGCCTCCAGATAATCCTTGCTGTGATTATTGGCAAGCGTTGCAATCTCCACATTGCTTTGAGAAAGGATTTTTGCGAATTTCGACCGGCCCTTAAATCGCCAGGATTTTTCGGCCATTTTGGTCGCCGTCGTCAACGTACCCTCAAAATTGATCACAGTCCGATCGTCTGCCCGGAACCAATCCTTGACCAAATCAAAGGGATAGGTAGGGCTGCCCGATGCGTCAAAATAGGTTTCAAACCGCTTGGAAACCCTGCACTCCGGGAAGGAGCCAATCGTACAATCTCCCACAAAGGTCAGCACCGCTTCCTCCTCTTTCCAAGCATGTTCTTCTCTGGAAAGCGCCGCTTGTATCTTTTTTTGCACCCCCTTTTCTCCGGCAGTCAAAGTGGTGGCATTTGTGTGCTCCGGCTTTGATGCAGAAGCAGCAGTGCTTTCGTGCGCAGAGCCTATGTCAGTGGCAGTGAAGGAAGCCTCTTCCAAGCTCTCTTCCGGCTCAGTGGGGCTAAAAACGGAGGTGACGCTTTCCGATGCAAGCAGTGCAGCATCCGGATTAGCTAATTGACAGCCTCCCGCGAGCGTCAGCAAAAACAGGAGGGATGCCAGAGAAAAGGCACGGGTTCTGTTTTTCATGAATACGTTCCCTCCCAATCATCATGGCAATCAATTCGGCTTAATTCGATCCACCAAAGAGATCGCCATCCCCTGTTATTCAAATAGGGAATATCTTCTTCTCTATTGTAAAAATTCCATAAAGGAAAAGCAAGCAAAGAAATGGCAAAGCTTTTGAAAAGGAAATGCCGCTCAGTAGGGAGAGCACTTTGCTTTGCGATTTCTGCACGCTGCGCTGATTAGTGATGGGCATAATAAATAATTTTTCCGTTTTAATCCTCTGTATTGTTGTGACTGTTTAGTCGAGAAAAGACTTGCTTTTTTACGCAAAGTCGCTTATAATAAATAAGCACTCAAACGAGAGCCAATTTAATATCGCGGAGTGGAGCAGTCTGGTAGCTCGTCGGGCTCATAACCCGAAGGTCGTTGGTTCAAATCCTTCCCCCGCAACCATTGAAAAGGCCGTTGACTTTTGTCAGCGGCCTTTGTCTTTCTAAAAATTATGCCTACTCCCCGATGGGATCATCGATCAAAGTGGCGACTCTGAATTTATGCCTGTGTCCCTCACTCTGCTCAGTGACGGAATCCAGAAAATGAACATGCCGGCCATCGCCAACAGGGATAGCACCCTGGGTTCTGCCGCAGAATTCATGAAAATGGTCTTCGTAAAAATCTGTCCGAAACTTTACATCATGAACATGGTCGCCCTTCCCCGCGGGAATGGCCTCGCCGGTCACTACCGCAAATCTATGATTGTGTGGGTCTGTCTGCGCTTCGGCAATTTGAACACTGCCAACCATCTCATGAACATGGGTTTGCTTCGTGGGGCAACTCGGCTGACACCCACGGCTGCTTGACTCCAAATAGTCCATAGAACAACTTCCTTTCCGTATTATTTTACTTAAGAAACAAATTACGTCTGTTTCCTTACCATCTTATGATGTGAAAACAAAATATGTGTGTGAATATGCCCCCGATGTACAAGGGGAAATACACCTGCCAGCAGCCAGCAAGGCAGATCCACTGATCACAAGCCATTGATGAGACGCGCTTCACCAGACCCTATCCTTCCACTCCGGCCCTTTTCGTTTTCCTGTTCCAGATATCCAAAAATCTCTTTTTCAAACTTCTACCCATCCCTATTGGGTCGTTTAGCATAGGGCAAATCAAAAATGCGCACAATCTCCCTTTGCCTTTTCTTTTTGACCAGGCGGATTAAATTCCGATAGGTATACTCCCCGCCAGCCACAGGCCCGCCGGTGCAATCCCACAAATCACCCTTATCAATGCTGAGCCGAAGTGCCGATGGGCCGCCCCAGATCAAACACCCCAGATCGCCGTTTCCCAGAGGAACCGCCCCGTTCCACTTTTCAATCGTGTTGGGAAAGTTCAGGTTGCAATAGTCAGCAGGAATCACAGTAAATCACCTTCTTTATGCGTTAGGTTGCTTCCATCCAGGCCGTTCATCCTGCCTGGTTTTGGATGTGTGAGGCATCCCTATCCATTGTATCAGCTTTTTTCAGCGCGAACATCAAAATGGAACTGAATTCCTGAGAAATCCTGCTCTCTATCTGCATACATACCGATACCAATAAAAAAAAGAGGATGTTGCAAAACAATTTGCAACATCCTCTTTTTCAACCTGTAAAATTACATCGCCTCGACGATCGCCTTCGTGTCGCGCGCGATCATCAATTCTTCCTCCGTAGGGATAACAAAGATGCGCACCTTGGATGCGGGCGTGGAAATTTCAGCCTCTACGCCGTGCAGCGCCTTCGAATTGATCTCATTGTCAATCTCAACGCCGAGATAAGAAAGATTGCCGCAGATGTCCGCGCGGATAAACTGGCCGTTTTCGCCGATGCCGCCCGTAAAGACGATTGCGTCCACACCGTCGAGCGCAGCAACATAGGAGCCAATATATTTGCGGATCTGATACCAAAGCATTTTGCGCGTCAGGATGGCGCGCTCATTGCCCTCGGCCGCCGCTTTGGCCAGATCGCGGTCATCGCTCGAAATTCCGGAGATACCGAGCATGCCGGATTTTTTATTGAGCACCTCATCAGTCTGCTTGGGCGTCCAGCCCTCTTTTTCCTGCAGGTAGGTCACGACGGACGGATCAAGCCCGCCGCTGCGTGTGCCCATCATGAAGCCGTCGAGGGGGGTGAGCCCCATGCTGGTGTCAATCACCTTGCCATCCTTGATCGCGGTGATCGAGGAGCCGTTGCCCAAATGGCAGGTGATCATCTTGATCTCTTTGAGATCCTTGCCCATCAGCTCCGCGCAGCGGGCGCTGACATAGCGGTGCGAGGTGCCGTGGAAGCCGTAACGGCGAATTTTATATTTCTCGTAATATTCATAGGGGATGGCATACAGATACGCTTCCGGCGGCATCGTGCTGTGGAAGGCATTGTCGAATACGACAACCTGCGGCACATTCTGGCCGAAAACCTCCTGGCAGGCATGAATCCCCTGAAGGTGCGCCGCATTATGTAAAGGCGCAAGGTCGCACAACCGCTTGATTCCCGCAATCACCGTATCGTCAACCAGCATGCTCTTATTGAAGGTGGCGCCGCCCTGGACGACCCGGTGGCCGACCGCCCGGATTTCGTCAAGGCTCGCAATCACAGCGCAGTCGCCCTCGGTCAGGACGGCCTTCACCTGCTGGAACGCCACGGTATGGTTCGGCATTTCAACATCAAAATCGAATTTGCGCCCGTCCGCCGTGTTGCCGTGCATATGGCCGCCTGCGCCGATGCGCTCGCAAATTCCCTTCGCCAGCACATTTTCCCCATCCATATCAATCAGCTGATACTTCAGGGATGAGCTGCCCGCATTGATGACCAGGATTTTCATTCAAAAATTCCCCCGCTTAATCAAAAATAATTTGCAGATTCTCTGTTGCCGTTTGGAACGGTAGCTGATATATTATAGACGGGATAGCTTGATTTTTCAAGGGCTTTCCGGCTTTTTGCGCCTGAAATAGCGCAAAAAAGGAAAAATCTTCACACAAAATCGGAGAATTCTTAAAAACATGTCCCGGATACCCCCAAAAAGGAGACAGCCAACATGAAAATTGCAGGAATCATCGCGGAATACAACCCCTTCCACAGCGGCCACGCCTACCAAATCGAACAGACCCGCAAAGTGGGCGCTTCTCATATCGTGGCCGTGAT
>ERZ791934.1685-NODE-1685-length-18798-cov-7.986342_pt1 | contig 18798 bp, 15 predicted proteins | sample MGYA00510125_ERZ791934 | MGnify/ENA primary metagenome ERZ791934 (study PRJEB30046, sample SAMN00993240) | human gut metagenome | study: EMG produced TPA metagenomics assembly of the A metagenome-wide association study of gut microbiota in type 2...
TGTACTGGTGTTCCAGCAAAAACTGATCCACCTTGGTCAAAGAACCGGTTTCCAGAAACTGATCGTAAATCAACTGCACCAAACTGATTTCTTCCTGGATAGGTTCCAGCTGAAATGCCTTCCTTGATTTACCGTCCACCGTCACCTTTGAAACTCCCACAGACCGATATCCGGTAGGTGTTGTACCTCCCAGCCAGCGTCCTGTTTTTGCCAGTTCGTGCATATTGTCGCGGATACGCTCTGCAATCGTTTCCCTTTCCAGCTGCGAAAAAACAGAAGCAATGTACATCATCGCTCGTCCCATCGGAGATGAGGTATCGAACTGTTCACGAATCGAGATAAAATCAATCTGACGCTCTCCCAAATCCTCGATCAGCTTCGCAAAATCACCGATATTACGACTGATTCGGTCCAGACGATACACCACGATGGCAGCAAACTGTCTCTCATGGGAATCCCTCATCATCTTTTTAAATTCGGGGCGCTCCAGATTGCCGCCGGAAAATCCCTCATCTTCATAAACAAGGGCATTCTCCGCTCGCTCAATACCATAGTGGGATGCGATATACTGGCGGCACAGTTCGATCTGATTCTCGATGCTTTCACCTTTGCCGGTAAATTTGGACTTACGGGAATAGATCACATATTGCTTTGCTGGTTGTTCTTTCATGGCGCCACCTCAATGTTATTGATTAAATTGTACTGTATTCGCAGCCTTTCCATTTACAATATATGGAGGAAGCACTCATAAATGACTCATAGCGTACACAGTTTTTTTAAGCTGCTGAATAGATTCTAAAGCCGTTTTGAGCCGAAGAAAGCAATACCAAGAAAATCAAGCAAAAGACAAAGGACCGCAAAGAGTTTTCACTCCTTGCGGTCCCCTGTCTATGCGATAGGAAGTTTAGGAAAAATCAAAATAAATTAGGAAATCAAAATAAAAATGAAAGAAGAATAAATCCTACTCCCAACAACAAAATCTCGGCAAAATTCTGTGTGTAGGGATGATCCTGTACATACTCGACAAAGTCCTGCTTTGTTTTTCCAAACAGACGTTTGCTGCCATAAATGGTGGAGTCAAACAGACCCAGCTTTCTTGTGACACGAAACAGTCCAATGCAAACAAAGAGCAAGCCGGATAAAAATAGTCCATCCGAAATCATCCACTGCTGATACAGCCGCTGATAATACAGGATGATTCCCATTGCCAAAGCGCTTACCCAAACAAAGCCCTTTAGCAGGTCTTTGGTAATGATTTTACATTTCATTTATTTTCTCCCAGGTAGGCCTGATATTCCTTCTGCGACATCAACACAAAATGTCCTGGCTCCACTTCCATCATCTGTGGAACATCGTTCTCATCATAGTGATGGCTCGACGGATCATATTCAAAGCGAACACGCTTTTTCTCCAACAGTGGATTTGGAATCGGAATCGCCGAAAGCAGAGACTTGGTATATGGATGTACCGGATTTTTATAGAGAAGATCAGAGTCTGCCATCTCCACAATCCGGCCGCGGTTCATAACTGCAACACGCTCGGAAAAATATTTGACAACCGACAAGTCATGTGCGATGAACAAAACGGTCAGACCAAGCTCCTTGCGAAGGTCGTTGAGCAGGTTCAGTACCTGTGCCTGAATGGAAACATCCAATGCAGAAATCGGTTCATCTGCAATAATCAGATCCGGCTTGGTGATCAGCGCGCGGGCAATACAAATACGCTGCCGCTGGCCACCGGAAAATTCATGCGGATAACGGGTTGCGTGCTCGGAGGTCAAACCTACCAGTTCCAGCATCTTTCTGACATTTGCCTTCAGTTCCTCTTTTGACTGAAAGATACCGTTGATCTTTGCTCCCTCGGAGATGATTTCTTCAACGGTCATTCTCGGATTGAGCGATGCCACAGGGTCCTGAAAAATCATCTGCATCTTGCTGGTAACCGCACGGCTCTGCTCTTTATTGAGCTTTCCGTCAATGCGGTTTCCATTAAACCAAACTTCACCGGAAGTAGGCTTATACAAACGGATGATCGTACGTCCTGTTGTTGTTTTTCCACAACCGGACTCTCCAACTAATCCAAAGGTTTCTCCTTTAAATACGTGGAAATTAACATCGTCTACCGCTTTCATCGGCACTTTGCCCTGATAGAAATATTTGCACAGGTGTTTTACTTCCAGAATACGGGTTCTATTATCCATTATATCTTCCCGCCTCCTCCAACTGCTGCTTGATTCTTTGCTTGAGATGTTCCGGCATTTCTACCTTTGGTGCATCAGGATGCAAGAGCCAGGTAGCCGCGTAGTGAGTATCAGACACCTTAAACATCGGTGGTTCCCGTTCAAAATCAATCTTCATTGCATAACGGTTGCGGGCTGCGAATGCATCTCCTTTTGGTGGATAGAGCATATTAGGAGGTGTACCTGGGATGACCATCAGCTTATCCGATCCTCGGGTATCCAGGTTTGGCATCGAAGCCAGCAGACTCCAGGTATAAGGATGTCTTGGATCATAGAAGATATCCTCTACTGTACCTTCCTCTACAATCTTACCTGCATACATTACATAGACGCGGTCAGCCATATTTGCAACAACGCCCAAGTCATGGGTAATAAAGATAACCGAAAGATTATTTTCCTTCTGAATCTTTTTGATCAATTCCAGAATCTGCGACTGAATGGTAACATCCAGCGCTGTGGTAGGTTCATCGGCAATCAGTATGTCCGGTTCGCAGGCCAGAGCCATGGCGATCATAACACGCTGGCGCATACCGCCTGACAGCTCATAAGGATACTGTTTCACACGTTTTTCCGGTTCATTCACCCCTACCAGAGTGAGCATTTCCACAGCACGTTCTTCAGCTGCCTTTCCCTTCCTGTCCGTGTGAAGCTCAATTGCCTCCTTCAGCTGGTTTCCAACCGTGAATACAGGATTCAGGCTGGTCATGGGATCCTGGAAAATGATGGAACAGCATTTTCCGCGGAATTCTCTCATCTGTTTCTCAGAAAATTTTGTGATATCATCGCCCTTATAAAACACATGGCCGCCTTTAATACCGCCGTTGCTTTCAAGGATACGCATAATGGAATAGGCTGTAACTGATTTACCGGAACCGGATTCTCCTACAATACCCAGGATTTTTCCGCGGTCCAGATCAAAGGAAATACCGTTGACAGCCATTACCTCCCCGTTATCTGTTGAAAAGGAGGTACGAAGTTCTTTTACCGAAAGTATACTATCACTCATTTTATTACCTCCTTAATTTCGGATCAAATGCATCCCTCAGACCATCTCCCAGCAGGTTAAATGCCAGTGTAATCAGACAGATCATAAGAGCCGGAAAGATCAGTTTGTAGGGATAAACATTTATTCCCGCTCTCGCAGCATTTGCAAGGGAACCAAGGGAAGGCATGGGTGCCTGAACGCCCAGGCCGATAAAACTCAGGAAACTTTCCGTAAAGATCGCGGACGGTATCTGCAGCGCTGCGGAAATAATGATAACGCTGATACAGTTGGGAAGAATATGCTTGCGGATAATTCTTCCGGACTTCGCACCGCTGATCTTTGCCGCAAGCACATACTCATTCTGCTTGATGGTAAGGATCTGTCCACGTACGAGCCTGGCCATACCTGTCCAGTAAAGAAGGCCGAATACGATAAACAGGGAAATCATATTGGTGCCCAGCTTCTGCAGGGCCGGGTATTGATCAATGTTCAGAACCTCCCGGAGCACTACGGACAGCAGTACTACCATAAGCATATCCGGAAGAGAATATATAATATCTACAATACGCATCATAATAAGGTCTGTTTTCCCGCCGAAATAACCGGATATACTGCCGTACAGTACACCGATAATAAGAACGATGATCGCGGCAAATACACCTACGGTAAGGGAAACTCTTGTTCCGTATACAACACGGACGAAATAATCACGTCCCATTTCATCTGTTCCCATGATATGGGGAAATACTTCGCCGCCTTCATCAATAAAAGCCTGTTCTTTCTCTGAATACTGGAACGGAGCCATATTGGACGCGGTCTTATCACGCTTGCCATTCACAGAAATGATCTGGGAATAGGAATAAGGAACCACATGGGGCACGATCAGAATCATAGCAACAATCAATATGAGTACAACAATACTTCCCACAGCAAGCGGGTTTTTCATCAGCTTGCGCATGCCGTCCCTGAAGAAAGAAACGGACTCGCTCATCACATCCTGCTGCTTCTTCTCTTCATCTGTCGCTTTTTCAAATTTCTGTAAATCTATCTGTAAGCTCAAAGGAGACTTTTTCGGCATTTCATCTATATTTTTCTTATCCATTACTGGCCTCCTCCTAATCAAGTTTAATACGAGGGTCTACAAGCTTGTAGACGATATCTGTCAAAAGATTCATAGTAACCATCAGCACGGCAAGGAAAATTGTCGTACCCATGATCATGGGATAATCACGGTTGGTAATACCATCCACGAACTTTGCCCCGAGTCCGCCGATTGTGAAAATTTTCTCCACAACAAGAGAACCGGTCAATATAGATGCCGTCATAGGTCCCACATAAGTAATAACAGGAATTAACGCATTCCTTAAAGTATGCTTAAATATAACCTTCCAGCGGGCCACACCCTTCGCTCTTGCCGTACGCACATAATCCTGCCCCATTACGTCCAGCATACTCGTCTTGGTCAGACGGGTGATGTATGCCATCGGATAAGCCGCCAGCGCGATAACCGGAAGAACATAATTCTGATGGTTGGCATCCCATACCGGTATCAGCTTCAGCTGTACACAGAATACCAGCAGCAGCAATGTGGCAAAAACAAAGCTGGGCAGGGATGTAAACAAAGTGGAAAAGAAAATGATCAGACGATCCGGGAGCTTATTCCTGGTCAAAGCCGCCAGGCTGCCGAACACCAGACCAAAAGCAAGCGCTACGAGAATTGCCATACCGCCAAGCTTAGCTGATACATGGAAGGACTCAAAAATCAGAGTTTTGATATCACGGCCTGTTTTGGTGGAGATACCAAAATCACCATGAAGAAGATTTTTCATATAAATCACGAACTGCTCAGGCACAGGCTTATCCAGATTGTACCTTCTCTCCAGTGCGGCCTTAACCTCCGCAGATACTGCCTTCTCTCCATCAAACGGCCCGCCTGGTATCGCATTCATAGCAAAGAATGTGATGCCGCAGACAATCAAAATAGTCACTATAGCGAGAAGGATTCTCTTTACAACGTATTTTGTCAACTGAAACACTCCTTTTCTGTTTGTACTGGCCATTGGCAATACTGTGCAATGTAATCCGGTGACAGCAATGGCTGTTTAAAGAAAAATGACCTATTATCCCGTTGTCCTCCGCAGAAACACAAGTATGATTCTCCTGCGGACATACAGGCACTAAACAATGACGCCTGGCGAGCCAGCCGTCTCATGTCTGCGTCAGCCCATAGTTCCCCACGAAGCTTTAATGCTGCCATATCTTTCTCTGTTTAACTTTTACACAGATCATATCATACCAGCTTTACAAATATACCACAATCCGATGGCCGATGCAAGATTTTTCAGATTTAAAACAAGATTTTCCAAAAAAATATTCCACAATTGTACAAATTGTGGAACAGGTTCGTTTTTATTGTATAACAAAAAAGAAGTCCGGTATCTGTATGCCGGGCTTCTTTTTCTTCCATTAAATATAACTGTAATTCAGGGACCGTACGCTAAATTTTGTTGAAAGGCTCTTTATAGCATGCGGCATATCCCAGCTCTTCTTCAATTCTCAGAAGCTGATTATATTTGGCAACCCTGTCGGTACGGCAGGGAGCGCCTGTTTTAATCTGTCCGGCGTTTACCGCAACGGCGATATCCGCTATCGTAGTATCCTCTGTTTCTCCGGAGCGATGGGAAATAATTGTTTTGTATCCATTTTTCTGAGCCATGCCGATCGCTTCAAAGGCTTCGGAAAGCGTGCCGATCTGATTGACCTTAATCAGTATGGCATTCGCAACACCCAGCTTTATTCCCGCATCCAGTCTTTTGGTATTCGTGACAAACAGATCATCTCCTACCAGCTGTACTTTATCCCCTAATCTTGCGGTGAGCATCTTCCAGCCGTCCCAGTCATCCTCAAAAAGCCCGTCTTCGATGGACAAAATAGGAAATTCCCGTACCAGTTCCTCATAATATTCCACCATGGCTTCGGAATCCCTGTATACTTCCTGGCCGCTCATTCTGCTTTCTCCGGGGAAGTAATACCGTTTTGATTTTTCATCATATAATTCACTGGCAGCTGCATCGATAGCTATCTTGATATCCTGTCCGGGGGTATAGCCGCTGGCCTTTACCGCCTCCACTATAAGACGAAGGACATCGGAAGAGCTGCCCAGATTGGGAGCGAAACCGCCTTCATCTCCTACTGCTGTAGAAAGCCCTCTGTCCTTGCAGATCTTCTTCAGATTATGATAGATTTCCGCACAGATGCGTAAGCCGTCCCGGAAGGATTCCGCCTGAACCGGCATGATCATGAATTCCTGGAGGTCTACCGTATTATCCGCATGCTTTCCTCCGTTAAGGATATTCATCATGGGGACAGGAAGCTGTCTTGCATGAATTCCTCCCAGATACTGGTACAGCGGAATTTCCAGCGCTTTGGCGGCCGCCTTTGCCACTGCCATGGAAACGCCAAGCGTCGCATTGGCTCCCAGGTTGCTTTTGTTGTCCGTTCCGTCCGCATCCATCAGAATACGGTCTATTTCCAGCTGGCAAAGAGCATTCTTCCCTAACAGCGCCGCCTTCAGCTTCGTATTCACATTTTTGACGGCCTTCTGGACCCCCAGTCCAAAATATCTGGTCTCCCCATCACGCAGTTCCACCGCTTCAAACTGTCCGGTAGACGCTCCGGATGGAACCGCCGCCCTTCCTGTAACCGCATTTTCCAGTGTTACTTCTGTTTCTACCGTAGGATTTCCTCTGGAATCCAGAATTTCTCTAGCATGTACGTCCGTAATTTCCAAATATAAATGCATACCTTCCTCACTTTCTGCTGCCGTCTGACAGCCAGTACTATCTTTCATAGTATTTTCCGAAAAAGGTATTTTTAACCTGATTATTCCGTTTTTGCAGTTGTTTTTTCTATCACGAACGCAGGGATACGATCCATTATCGGTACAAACCCGACATTGGATGACGTAAGTCCCATTCCAGGTTTGAAGGTAACACTGATATCATAATTATCATCCTGCAGTCTCCCTGTTATGCCGGATCCGGAAATATCCATCAGGGAACGGGGATATAATGCAGGACATATTTTCTTTATGTCCTCTTCATCCGTAAATGTTTCGGTAATAATCTGTTCATTGGAATAACTCACCGAACGCCCGCCATTTTTGGAATAAAAAACATCACTTTCTTTCAGATTATAGCAGGTTACACTGATACTGACCACCCGGCCGGCATCCACAAAGGTATAATCTTCAGCAAGTTCCTTATATGCGCCCTGTTCCTTCAGAAGAGATATGGTATCCTCAAAGTCCGGATATACCGGATAAGTCCAGGAATAATAATTGCCCTCCGGCTCTCCGTCCACATGGTATCTGAAGCTCAGGCTGCCCACCGGCAGCTGATTCATCATCATGCTGCAGCTGTAATCATCCAGATCCTCACTCAAAACCTTCAGCAGCCGGCTCATATCCCCCAGATAGGACACCTCCTCCAGCCCGTTGCTGAAAACAGCTTTCAGAAGATCTGCATTCTCCGTCATGACAGGATCATTTATCTGATACCGGTTATACTGGTAAGACCGGTCTGCAAAAATGGTATCCATCTCAGGCAGGGACTGTTCCAGATCCACCGCAGCAGCCCTGCATAAAGAACGCCCGTTTTTCAGATTGTATTTCAGATAAACGACAACATTGCTGTCATCATAAAAGTTCATATCCACTTCCTTTTCATGATCTCTGGCAGCCAGGGTCCTGATCGCTTCAATCGTCCTGGTATCCTCAGATTCCATGTGCGAAAGCATATATTCCTCATGATTGCTGTAGTAAATGTTTTTTTCAAACAGCCTTTCATAATTGCTGAAGCCATAAATATCCTGCCGGAAGGTAAACGCCACGCTGGCAATTTCATCCGTTTCCGGTATATATGTGTCATATCCGGTAAAATCAAAATATACGGCAGAGAATATCGCGGCTGCGGCAGCTCCTGCAGCAAGAATATGCCATTTTTTATTTAATACGGAATGGATATCAAATTCATAAATTATCTGAATGAGCCCATGACTCAGCAGAAGGCCGATAAGCATTCCCAATACGGTGAAAAACACACTGTCTCCGGAAAGCCCTCTGAACCACAGCCCTGCCAGCAGGGTAACCGGTATCATGAGCAGCAGCTTAATCACACTTTTGCTTTTCGTGAAGGCCATAGCCATACCGGCGGCTTCCGCTTTTCTTTTCCGGTACAGTACATATGCCGCTATTCCATAAACCAGGGCCTGAACGGCTATCACCGCAAGCTTTTCCAGGAAGCTTACCATGTACCTGCTCCCGTTTCCCCACAGATAGCTGGACATGTCACTGATTCCGTTCAGATATGTAAATACAGGTGAAGTCCAGGAATTACTGGTCGTATTTCCAAAGGAACAATAGGTTCTGAAAAAGGCGCTCTGCATTCCGTCCATAAGGAAACGTATCATGTATTCATACAGGAGAAATACACTGCAGCCCATCAGGGTTACAAGTACATTTCCCGTCAGCATCACCGCCATGATGGAAAGATTATAAACGGCTGTAAAAAACAGCATATTGCAGAGGAAACCGCCTAACCCAAACAGTATGGTTTTCACGGAAAACGCCCCAAGCACTCCCCCCACCGCAAAAGCGAGCAGAAGGGCACAGAAATAACATACCCCATAGATTCCGATTCCATTCAGATAAATGGTAATGTACCTTTTTACGGAAGAAACCGGCATACTCATGTACATATCCGTTTTTTTACGGCTGTAAAGCCAGGAAAACCCCTGAATGGCAAACAATACGGCAAAAGCAGCCGTTATGATAAGAAGAACCTGATCGAAGGAAACGGCATTCATGAAATTACGGGCTACCCATTCCGGCCCGTCGAAAATGCCCATATAATAGACCGTGCCATTTTCCACATTCTTCCTGTCCACAGAAATAGCCATAGCCTGGCAAACCGGCAGCACAAGGAACATGGACAGCATACACAGCAGAACGGTCCAGCCCCGTCTCTTCAGATTTTCCCTTATCCTAACCCAGAAGGAGTTTTTTGATATCATAACCGGTTACCTCCGTTTCACTGATAAAAATTTCTTCCAGAGACAAAGGCAGGACCTCGTAAAAGTAGGTCTCCGCCGCGGCGAACTGCGCCAGGATTTCATCTCTGCCCCCTCTTACGGTCAGGGTATGCAGAGAACCTCTTTTTTCTTTTTTAACTATATCAAGGACAGACAGCAGCTTATCGGCTTCCTCCTCTGAGGAAAAGACACACTGCACCTTCTGTATATTGCATTTCATATCCTCCAGTTCCCTGGAAAGAAGCACCCCTCCGTGATGGAGAAGACCCACATGGTCGCAAATATCCTCAAGCTCACGCAGGTTATGGGAGGCAATTATGGGAGTCAGGCCTCTCCGCTCCATTTCCTGGGCAAAAATACTTTTGATTCCCTGTCTCATAACCGGATCCAGCCCGTCAAAGGTCTCGTCACAGAATAAATATTTGGTTCCGGAGCAGATCCCACATATAAGGGCCAGCTGCTTTTTCATTCCCTTGGAGAAGGTATTTATTTTCCTTCTGCTGTCCAGACCGAAGTTCGCCAGATACAGATAATAGGACTCTCTGCTGAATGCCGAAAAAACACTGCTGTAGTATTTTTCCATGTCTCTTGGAGTTGCATTGGAAAAAAAGTACGGCTCGTCTCCAATAAAGAAAAACATTTTCTTTGCATTAACATTATCATATACCTGCATGCCATCAATTAAAACCAGGCCTGCGTCCGGCTTAAGCACTCCGGCAAGCATACGCAGCATTGTACTTTTTCCAGCTCCGTTCGTTCCGATTAAACCGAACACATTTTCCTCTTTTACAGAAAAGCTTACATGATCCACCGCTCTGGTTTTGCCAAACTGCTTTGATACATCTTTGATCTCAATCATAGCAAAAATCCTCCCCGGAAGTTACATGCAGGACCTTCTCCTGCCGTTCCCCCAAATAATCCGACAGTTCCTGCCGGCTTATCCCTATTTCACCGGCCTCCCTGACAATTTCCTCCAGTTTTCTGTATATTTCATCCTTACGGTAACGCAGCAGGCTTTCGTCATAAGCCACAAAATTCCCCCTGCCCTTTACCGTATATATAAAACCTTCCCGTTCCAGCTCTGAATAAGCCCGCTGTATCGTGTTTGGATTGATGGAAAGCTCCACCGCCAGGCTCCTGACCGAGGGCATCTTGGTATTTGGTTCCAATGCGCCTGTCAGGATAAGCTTCTGGAACTTGTCCACCACCTGCTCATATATTGGCCTGGCATCCTTATAATCAAGTATAATCATAGGACTCCTTTCTGCATGTAAATGCTGTGTCAAGTGTACTAATTATACTGGTACACTTAATGTACCACATTCAGGCAATTATAGCAATAATTTGTTACAGAATTGTTACAAAAAAAGGAAATCTTCGCTTTTTTTAGACAAAAGCAAAGATTTCCTTTCCTGGATTTATTCCGAATTCACAATTCTTTATTTCTTAATCAGCAGGGACTTTCCTGTCATTTCCGCAGGCTGTTCTTTTCCCATAACCTGAATCAGGGTAGGAATAATATCAGCCAGGCATCCGCCTTCTCTCAGAGTATAGGCCGGATCGTAATTCACAAGGATAAAAGGCACCTGATTCGTCGTATGTGCGGTAAAAGGCGCACCGGTTTCGTAATCCACCAGCTGCTCCGCATTACCGTGATCCGCACAGATAAACATTACGCCGTCCACGCTCTTCACCGCTTCCACTGCCTTGCCGACGCATTCATCCACAGCTTCCACTGCCTTGATTGCAGCGCCTTCCACACCGGTATGGCCAACCATATCCGGATTGGCAAAATTAATGATAATCACATCGTATTTATCGGACTTGATGGCTTCCACCAGTTTGCCGCATACCTCATATGCGCTCATTTCCGGCTTCAGATCATAGGTAGCGACCTTGGGGGAATTCACGAGGATTCTTTCCTCCCCTTTATTGGGAGTCTCCACGCCGCCGTTAAAGAAAAATGTAACATGGGCATATTTTTCTGTTTCCGCAATTCGGGCCTGGGTCATATTATTATCAGCCAGCCACTCACCGAAGGTATTGGTGATATCCACCTTGTGGAAAGCTACTTCCTTGTTGGGAATGGTGGGATCATACTCTGAAAAGCAGACATATGTGATATCCAGTCTCTTATCCCTTGCAAAGCCGCTGAAATCATCATCACAGAATGCATGGGTAATTTCCCTCGCACGGTCCGGGCGGAAATTAAAGAAGATAATGGAGTCCTTATCCTGAACCGTTGCCAAAGGCGCGCCGTCTCTTGTTACTACGGTAGGTTTCACGAATTCATCCGTTTCATTTCTGTCATAGGAAGCCTGGATCCCTTCAGGGCCGCTCTGGGCTGTCAGGCCTTCACCCTTAGTCAGGGCATCATATGCAAGCTTCACACGGTCATAATTATTATCTCTGTCCATGGCGTAATAACGTCCCATAACGGAGGCTACTTCACCAACGCCAATTTCTTTCATTTTCGCTTCCAGCTGCTCCACATATCCCTTGCCGCTGGACGGAGGCGTATCACGGCCATCCAGGAAGCAATGTACATATACCTTCTTAAGGCCATTCCGCTTTGCCAGTTCCAGTAAGCCGTAAATATGAGTAATGTGGCTGTGGACACCGCCGTCGGATACGAGGCCGTACAGATGAAGAGAGGAATCATTCTTCCTGCAGTTGGCAACCGCATCCAGCAGCGCCGGATTTTCAAAGAAAGTGCCGTCCTGTATTTCTTTCGTAATTCTTGTCAGCTCCTGATATACGATACGGCCGGCACCCATGTTCAGATGCCCTACCTCGGAATTTCCCATCTGTCCGTCAGGAAGTCCTACCGCCATCCCGCTTGCATTTCCCTTTACAAAAGGATACTCTGCCATCAGCTTGTCCATGACAGGCGTCTTTGCTTCTGCCACAGCGTTTCCTTCTTTTTTGTCGTTCAGGCCATAGCCGTCAAGAATCATTAATACTACTGGTTTCTTGCTCATCTTTTTCTCCTTTTTCTACCATATAAAAATGTAAATGTTACATCCTGATAACTGTTATAATAAGACCGTCGGCTGCACGCTTCCGGCTTATTCCTCTGAAATTATACACGTTTTCCGCCAAAGGCGCAATACGTTTTTGCCCGCAGGAATAATTGACGACGGGGATTGTAATTTCCGGAAGAAATGTTAAAATGAGGAATACCGGAAACGGATTATTTTTATTATTATTTATTGTACATAGGAGGTTATCATATGGTGCGTCTTCTTGCACGTATATTAATAAAGGATTATGATCAGACAGATCAGCCCGCTGTCAGACAGGCCTATGGGATCCTGTGCGGCGGGATCGGAATTGCCTTTAATATTTTATTGTTCGCAGGGAAATTTCTTGCCGGGTCCATCAGCAGGTCCATAGCCATTACCGCGGATGCCTTCAACAACCTTTCCGATGCCGGTTCCTCCCTGCTCACACTGATCGGATTTAAAATGGCCGGGCAGAAGCCGGATACGGAACATCCCTTCGGCCATGGAAGAATAGAGTATCTCACAGGGCTGCTGGTTTCCCTTTTGATCCTGCTGATGGGATTTGAGCTTGTAAAGTCTTCCTTTCTTAAAATCCTGCACCCGGAGGATACGGAATGCACTCCCCTGGTTATTATCATCCTGCTTGTATCCATCGCTGTCAAATTCTATATGTTCCTGTACAACCGCTCAACAGGGAAGGAAATCGCCAGTTCCGCTATGCTGGCAACAGCGACGGACAGCTTCAGCGACATGCTCTCCACAGCCGTTGTGCTTGCAGCAACCCTGATTGGCAAATTTACCGGCCTTCATATCGATGGCTGGTGCGGCCTTTTGGTAGGTATCTTCATACTCTATGCCGGTTTTTCCGCCGCGAAAGATACCATCAGCCCTCTGCTTGGACAGCCTCCTGAGAAAGCCTTTGTAAAACGGATTGAATCCATTGTGCTCAGCAATCCCAACGTCCTCGGAATCCATGATCTGGTCGTACACGATTACGGCCCGGGCAGGGTAATGATATCCCTGCATGCGGAGGTTCCCGCCTCAGGAGACATGCTTCATCTGCATGACGCCATAGACAATATCGAACGTGATCTGAACCGGGAGCTCCACTGTGAGGCGGTCATTCATATGGATCCTGTTATGAATGATGACGCCCAGACACAGGAGCTGAAAGAAAAAGCCACTGTTTTTCTCCATGAACTGGACGCTTCTCTCAACCTGCATGATTTCCGTATCGTTAAAGGGCCCACACATACCAATATCATATTTGATATTCTTGTCCCCTTCCACTTCCAATACAGCGATTCCGAAATCACCTCTTTTATGGAAGAGAAAATACGCGGCCTGGATCCCTCCTATTATGCTGTAATAAATCTGGATCGGGATTATACTACATAATTATAAAAAGGGAATTGACAAAACACACGGCACCGTGGTAAGGTATAAGTACTCTGTAACCGAAACAAATATTAAGAAAAGGAGGTAAAACCTATGTCGAACGGAAACAGAATGATTACTGCAGCATCGGACAATGAGAACAGACTGGGGATTGCCTCTTGGTATTATAGCGCTTCGCTCACTTTCTAAGATTTTACGGGATTTTATACCGTATTTCTTATTCATAAAGGGCTAAGGCGGCATTTTACCACGACAGGTAATTCTGGCGTGGTTTTTTTGTGGAAATACATCCCTCTGCCTGTTGGCAGGGACATTTCCCAAGGCCGTTTTACTGCCTTCACCACGCCGGAAAGCATATTCTGCTTCCTCTTTCTTTTCTTTCATTTTCCCGGTTTACAATCTTACATAAGGGGGATCTATCACAATTATGAAAAAGTTATCCAGTTACTTAATGGAACACAAATTCGGTTATCTTCTCGGATTCGTTTCCATGGTAATCGCCGTATCCTTAGATATGGTGTCACCACAGCTCACAAAGCATATTATCGATGATGTTATCGTAGGCGGGCGGATTGAAATCCTGAAATACCTGCTGGGCGGTATCCTTATTGTGGGCGCCGGCCGCTGTGTGTTCGGCTATACCAAAGAGTTCACTTTTGACCGGATTGGCTCTTCCATCGCAACTGATATGAGAAAGGATCTTTTTTCCCATATACAGTCTCTGAGCGCGGATTATTTTGACAAAACCAACACCGGAGAACTGATGTCCCGCGTCAAGGATGATATCGACCGAATCTGGAATGCGGTCAGTTATGTGAGCATGCTCATCCTTGAAGTGGTTTTCCATACCGGCATCGTGCTTTTCTGTATGTACCGCCTGAATTGGAAGCTGGCGCTGATTCCTACCGCCGCCATGCTGATCACCGGTACCATTGCCGTTCTTGAGGAACGCCGCCTGGGAGTTATTTATGAAGATATCAGCGAAGAAAACGCCGTTCTTAATACGGTGGCGGAGGAAAATCTGGCCGGTGTGCGTACCGTTAAGGCCTTTGCGAGGGAAAAATTTGAAATCGGAAAGTTTCTGTCTCACAATAACCGTTATTATGAACTGAATATGCGTCAGTCCAAGGTTTTTGTAAAATATTATCCTTACTTTTCCCTGATAACAAAGCTTCTTCCACTGATCATTCTGTTTTTCGGAGGCGGGCTGGTCATTCAGGGCAAGCTGAGTATCGGAAGCCTGAGCGCCTTTGTGGAATATTCCATGAACATCGTATGGCCCATGGAAATGCTGGGCTGGCTTTCCAATGACTTCTCCTCTGCCGTGGGAAGCTACCGCAAAATCAGAAAAATATATAATGTAAAGCCTTCTATCTCGGAACCTGAGGTTCCTGAAATACTTCCCGCAGTGAAAGGGAAGGTGGAATTCAGGAATGTGTCCTTTCATAAGGAAGACGGCTATGAAATCCTTCATGACATCTCTTTCTGTGTGCAGCCCGGCAATACCATCGGCATTATGGGAGCCACAGGCGCGGGAAAGACCTCTATCATCCAGCTGCTGCAGCGTTTGTATGACGCTACAGACGGAAATGTCTACGTGGATGACGTTGACATCCGTAATTTATCCTTAAAACAGCTGAGAAGCAATATCTCTCTTGTCATGCAGGATGTTTTCCTCTTTTCCGACACAATCAGCGAAAATGTAAAGCTGGGAAAAAGAGGTATGGTGGATGCATCGACAATACGCGGGGCTTCCGCCTGCGCCCAGGCCAGTGAATTCATTGAAAAGCTGGATGAACAATATGAAACGGTGATCGGGGAGCGGGGAGTCGGCCTTTCCGGCGGACAGAAGCAGCGTATCAGCATCGCCCGCGCCATCGCCAAGAAAAATCCGATTCTGGTCCTGGACGATTCCACAAGCGCTCTGGATATGGAAACGGAATACGCTATCCAGCAGGCGCTGCTGGAGCTTACCGAAACCACAAAGCTGATTATTGCCCACCGTATCAGCGCGGTCCGAAATGCGGATGAGATCATCGTGCTGGAAAACGGTTCTATTAAGGAAAGAGGCACACATGAAAGCCTTCTTTCCCAGAAGGGGCTTTACTATGAAACCTGGCAGGCACAATATGGTGTGCTCGGCACCGGCCAGGAAAGAAAGGAGGCGTAAAAACATGCCTGTTAATTCTTACAGAGATGACGAAAAAACTATAGAAGTCGGGAAAATGGCCACATTGGGACGCCTCTTTAAATATCTGCTCGCCTATAAGCTGCAGATCGTAGGTGTTTTGTTCATCATGGGGTTCTGTGTTGTTGTAACCCTGTTAAATCCTCTGATCATGGAATCCGCGGTGGATGATTATATCACCGCGGGGAATTTTACGGGACTGGGGCGGCTGATCCTATTTGCCATTGTCCTGAACCTGATTATGGTCCTGGGAATCAAGCTTCGTATGTATGTGATGGCAAAAGTATGCAACAGCATCCTTGTCACCATCCGCCAGGAGCTGTATACCCATATCCAAACCCTGGATTTCCAATTCTTTGACAGCCGTCCCACAGGAAAAATTCTCGCCCGTATTATCGGCGACATCAACTCCCTGAAGGATGTACTGTCCAATTGTGTCACCACTCTGATCCCGGATTTTATCACCATCTGCGCGGTAGTGGCAATTATGTTTGTAAAAAGCCCGGGGCTGGCGGCGGCCTCCATGGTCAGTCTTCCTTTAATGGCAGTCTGCATCTGGTATATCCAGACACGCTCTCACAAAAGATGGCAGATCCACCGGAAAAAATCTTCCAACCTGAATGCTTTTGTCCACGAAGATCTGTCCGGTATCCGGATCATCCAGAGCTTCGGGGCCGAAGAAGAAACCATGGAAACCTTCCGGGAGCTGACAAAGGAGCACCGGGATTCCTTTATCCATGCGGTCCGCCTGAATGACGCCATCGGTTCTGTCATCGATTTCTGCTGGGGCCTGGGAATTGTTTCCCTTTATTTTACAGGTATTATCATAATCGGAGTGGATAAGGTATCCATCGGTACCTTCATCGCATTCGGAACCTATATTTCCATGTTCTGGCATCCTATTATGAACCTGAGTAATTTCTATAATCAGATGATTACCAATATAGCGGGGGCGGAACGAGTATTTGAAATCATGGATACCCCCTCTGCTATCACCGATCAGGATGGAGTGAGGGAGCTTCCCCAGATTCAGGGAGATGTGGTTTTTGATAAGGTTACTTTCTCCTATGACGGCACAGCTAAAATACTGAATCAGGTAAGCTTCCACATCAATCCGGGAGAAACCATTGCGCTGGTCGGCCCCACAGGAGCCGGCAAAACCACTATTGTCAATCTGATCAGCCGTTTCTACGACATTCAGGAAGGCCATGTTTATATTGACGGCTACGATGTCAGAGAGGTATCTATCGAAAGCCTGCGGCATCAGATGGGCATTATGACCCAGGATAACTTCCTTTTCTCAGGAACCATTAAGGATAACATCCGCTACGGAAAGCTGGATGCCACGGACGAAGAAATCATCGCCGCAGCCAAAGCCGTGAATGCCCATGATTTCATCATGAAGCTGGATAAAGGCTATGATACCCTCTTAAGCGAAAGAGGCGGCGGCCTGTCCATCGGCCAGAAACAGCTGCTTGCATTTGCCCGGACCATGGTATCGGATCCCCGCATTCTGATACTGGATGAAGCAACCTCCAGTATCGACACGAAAACAGAACTTCTGGTACAGTCCGGCATCGAAAATCTGCTGAAAGGACGTACTTCCTTTGTAATAGCCCACAGGCTTTCCACTATCCAGAAGGCAGACCGTATCTTTGTCATTGATAACGGCACCATTGTGGAAGAAGGAAACGCAGCTTCGCTGATGGCCAGAAAAGGTGCTTATTATCAGCTATATATGAGCCAGTTCAAAAATGTTATCTAGCAGGAAAACATAACATGTGCCCGCCGGGTACACAAAAAAGCGGCCTTCTGTCATTTTATCCGACGGAAGGCTGCTTTTTCATTCTTTTCTGATTCCGTTCTTTCACCCGTATCTGCAGTTCGGTGACAAATTCCTCCGTTTTCATTGTGTATCGGTTATCAACCGGATACAGTTCCAGAATATCCCCCATTATCTCTAATCCTCTGCGGGAGGCTTCTTCCAGCAGCGCCAGTGCCCGCTGCGGCGACTGTCGGTATTCCCCCCGATAAAAGGTGCTCAAATAGGTCCCTTCCGACAAAAGGAAATCATACCCTTCCTGAGAAACACCCTCTCCCAATTGCACTTTCCCTTCCCCGCACTCCCCATCCCGAAGAATAAAAAACACGGAATGAAACAGATTATAAACACCATTTCTCACATCCTCAGGAGAAAGACTGGCTCCGAAATTCTGATCCCCTATACTGCGTATTTTGTCTTCATGCCTTTTCTGCAGCCTTTTTATGGCAAAATCAACCTCCTCATCCCTTGTTATATCCTCATCCAGCCGCAGACAATATCTGTCGGGACAACATATCAGACGATAAAAATTTTCTTCCGTTCCCCTGTATTTCTGAATGTGCTCCATTCTTCTTTCTATGGATTTTTCCACAAGCCTCAGCTGTTCCTGCTGCTCCCGGATAGTTTTCTTTTCATCCTCCAGCATACAGAGGGTATTTTCCAGATTCATATCATCAAGATATGCCTTTACCTGTTTCATGGAAAAGCCCAGCTGAAGCAAATCCCGAATCGTATTTAACCGGCAGATATCCTTCAGACGATACAAACGATAATTATTCTTTCCCCGCTTCGGTTCAAGAGCTCCAATCTCTTCATAATAACGAAGAGAATCCGTTCCGATTCCATACAATTTTGAAATCTCACTGATGGTATAGTAATCCTTCATGTTACTACTCCCCTCTTCTCTTTTAAAATGAGTTATTAAAGCATTCATGTATAAAAATACAAAAAATAATTGACCTTAGTATTATACCAGAGTTTATAATCTTTTTGCACCCAAAAATTACGTACCGGGCGCAGATAAAAAAAGTGAGTGCCGCCGTCCGTGTCCCGGATGCCCTCCGATGCGGC
>ERZ791934.1687-NODE-1687-length-18778-cov-3.978209_pt1 | contig 18778 bp, 16 predicted proteins | sample MGYA00510125_ERZ791934 | MGnify/ENA primary metagenome ERZ791934 (study PRJEB30046, sample SAMN00993240) | human gut metagenome | study: EMG produced TPA metagenomics assembly of the A metagenome-wide association study of gut microbiota in type 2...
ATGATAAGAATATTCTTTTAGTACGTGACAGCCAGCTGCGGGAAGTGTTTAATATCTTCTATGATGAGATTTGGAATGATCGTCAGGACGTTGTCGTCTCTGAAAGACAGCTGATTCTGGAACAGTTGGACAATCTAATGAACGCAGCGACGCTGCTCAGCGATGTTGAATAAATTGAATTTATTGATTCAATTTATTCCTGTTTTGGCCGTTTTCTGCTGCCGATCATAGACTGATATCTGCTATTCTGTAAGTAAGAGTATAGGTGTTATTACAGAATTAGGAGGATATAACATGAATAGTTTTATGATAGCCTTTGGCCTTGCCAGCGTGGCTTTGTGCATCGGCACGCTCTTAAGAGCGAAAATTCCGGTGCTGCGCAATATGCTGGTGCCAGCAAGCGTAATTGCCGGCATCATCGGTCTCATTTTTATGAACTTGACAGATCAATTCCATTTCAATATCGGAACTGACTCTGAGATGTATACCAATATAGTGAACCATCTGTTTACTATTTCCTTTATTTCAATCTGCCTGACCGGCTCTAAGAAGAGCGAGGAGAACACGGCAAAGCATATGATGAAAGGCGCGCTGGGTATGGGAAGCGTCTGGTGTCTGCTCTATGCATTGACGCCCTTAATCGGATTCGGCATCATCTATCTGATTGGCAGACAGTTTGACATCGCTTCCATCTATGGAACTTTAATTCCTTTCGCCTTTACCCAGGGACCAGGGCAGGCGGCGGCTTACGGCAGCATCTATGAGTCTTACGGATGGGAAAATGCTGCTATGGTGGGCGTCACCTTCGCCGCAATCGGTTTTATCGTTGCCTTTGCTGTAGGCATTCCGGCGGCAAAGCTGGGGGTATCCCGCGGTATTGCCAAGAACTGCGGAACGATAGACAGCAGTATTCTAAAAGGCTATTTAAAGAAAGAAGAACAGACCAACTACATGGTCAAAGATACGACTTGCAACAGCAATATTGAAACCCTCAGCTTTCACTTTGCACTGATCGGGTTTTGTTATATCTTTGCCGTCGGCATCTCCAAAGTATTTGCGCTGATTCCAGGCTTTATTGGATCTTCTATGAGTGGACTGATGTTCATGAACGGCATGATTGCAGCCTATATTGTCAAGTTTTTGATGAAAAAGCTGAACATCGATTTTTTGCAGGAAGATGTCCTGCAGACAAAGATTACTGGCTGGACGGCTGATTACTTAGTCGTATGTGCTTTCATGGCTGTAGGTTTTCAGGTCTTAGGCAGTTGGGTCGTGCCGATTATCGTTGAAAGCTTAATTATAACCGTTGTCACTTTCATTGTGTGCTTTTACTTCGGGCAGCGCATTGGGGGCAGCAATGATTTTGAGAGAACACTTGGTCTTTATGGAACCTCAACGGGAACTGTACCTAGCGGCATCGCGTTGGTTCGCATTGTAGACCCGGAATTTAAGACTTCTACCGCTGTAGAATTGGGCCTGATGAATTTGGTCATGCTGCTTTCCACACCGGTTTACTTAGTACTGTTGGCTATGGCTTCAGGCGATCTTTCAACAATGATAGCCATGCTGATTCTTGCAGGTCTGTGCATCGTATATTTAATTGTGATGAAATTAACTGGTACATGGGGTAAAAAGACCTTTGATTGGAAGAATAAAGAGGGGAGGCAGAAGAATGGATACAATTTATTATGGCGGACCAATTCTAACTATGGAAAATCAAAATGATGTTCCGGAAGCGGTCCTTGTTAAACGCGGAATGATTAAGAAAGTAGGCACTCTCAGAGAGGTTTTGGATGCTGCAGATAAAAACGTGAAGAAGAAGAACCTGAATGGAAGATGTCTGATGCCGGCTTTTATTGACGCCCACGGACATATTTCCATGAATGGACAGATGGCCCTGTGCGCTGATCTGTCAGAGTGCACTTCTTTTGCAGACATTATTACAGTCATGAAGCAATATATCGTCGCTAAGAAGATGACTGCGAAAGATATCGTCGTTGGCTTCGGTTACGATCACAACTTTTTGAAAGAACAGAGCCATCCAGGAAAAGAAATACTGGATCAAGTCAGCAAAGATATTCCGATTATGATTATGCATGTCTCAGGACACCTGGGCTGTGTCAACAGCGCGATGCTGGCTCTAGCCGGTATCGACAGCAGTACAGAAGACCCTCAGGGCGGAAAAATCGGCAGGGTCGACGGTTCACAGGAACCAGACGGTTATTTAGAAGAAGCTGGCATGTTGTCAGTACAGAGCACCGTCATGAAAAAAATGAAGGTCAATATCCGGGAAATCATGAAAGGGATGCAGAAGGTTTACATTGAAAACGGTGTGACCACTGTGCAGGACGGTGCGACCAACAAAATGGCGCTGAAGCTTTTGAAGCTGAGCAATACTTTGGGTGCCTTAAAGATTGACGTTGTGGCCTATCCGCTGATGAACGACGGCGGACGGGAAGTCATCAAAGACAACCCGAAAATGGTCAGAACCTACAAAAAACATCTCAAGTTAGGCGGGTACAAAGTCGTCCTCGACGGTTCGCCCCAGGGGCGGTCTGCCTGGATGAGCCAGCCATATCTGGGTGGCGAGGAAGATTATTGCGGGTATCCGTGGATGCCGGATGAAGAAGTTTATCAATACGCCTTGCAGGCGGTGGATGATAATCAGCAGCTGCTGGCACACTGCAACGGAGATGCGGCCGGCGACCAGTTTCTAAACGCATATGAAAGTGCTTTGGCTAAGAGCAGTAATCCCAATAAAGACAATCTCCGCCCGGTGATGATTCACTGTCAGACAGCCCGCAACGATCAATTGGACCGCATGGCTGAGATGAACATGGTGGCATCTATCTTTGTCGGCCATGTCTATTACTGGGGAGACATCCATGTAAAGAATTTTGGAGAAGAACGGGGAAATCATATCAGTCCGGTAAAAGACGCTATGGATAGGGGCCTGTCGGTGAATTTCCATCAGGATACGCCAGTTACAAAACCCTATATGATGCATTCAGTATGGTGTGCTGTCAACAGAATCAGCCGCAATGGAACTGTCATCGGTGCAGATCAAAAGATATCTGTGTATGACGCGCTGAAAGCTGTGACGATCAACGCCGCTTACGAATATTTTGAAGAGGACAGCAAGGGAAGCATCAAAGAAGGCAAGCGGGCAGATTTAGTCATACTGGATCGAAATCCGCTTGAGACAGAAGCTATGGAGCTGAAAGACATCAAGGTTCTTGAGACGATCAAGGACGGCAAGACTATTTATGTAAGAAAATAGAAGTACGAGAAAGGGCGCTAGTCAGCGCCCTTTAATAATGTATCGAATAATATGACTGCGTCAATCAGTACGCTGTCATCGAAGTCATAGTTGTCGCTGTGCAGAGGAATGCCGCTGCCCGTTCCGAGGAAAAAGAATACACCCGGCATCTGCTGCTCAAAGAAAGAGAAATCCTCAGCGATCATAACCGGCCTGCGCAATTCAACGAAGTTCAAATTCAAAAGCACCGGCTTGACGCCTGCGTACAGTTTTTCGTCGTTGACGACGGCAGGGTGACTTTTGCTCACATCCAGATCAAATTTAACACCGTATACCTTTTCGATTTCTTCTCCCAGACTTTTCATGGCATTGACCAGGGTCTCCCAGGTTTCCTCGTGGAAGGTCCGCATGGTTCCATCCAGACGGGAGAACGGGGATATGGCATTTCTCACATTGCCGCTCTGCATCTTGCCGAATTTCAGCACACAGCGATCGCGGACATAAAGGGACTTAAAAGTATAGATATCGCTGACGAATTTGCAGGCGGCTTCCAAGGCGTCCTTTCCTTTTTCGGGTTCTCCGCAGTGAGCACTGACTCCTTCAATTTCTACTGCCACGGCAGTGGATTTTGCCATCATCGGACCGGGGCGGGAGGCGATTTCACCTTTTGACAGCATGGGCCATAGATGCAATCCAAAAATTGCTTTGATGTTGTAGCGGTCAAAGATATGTGTTCCGCATATTCTAAGCGCACCGTCGATGGTTTCTTCTGCCGGCTGGAACAGCAGCAAGGCGTTACAAGGCATTTGGACGTTATTTCTCTTGTAATCGTCCAGAACCCTGGCAAACCCCAAGAGACCTGCCATATGGCCATCGTGGCCGCAGGCATGCATACAGCCTTCGTGGGTGGACGCATAGGGGAGGCCGGTCTCCTCCTGAATTGGCAGGGCGTCCATGTCTGCGCGAAAAGCGACGGTTTCTTCTCTGCCAAAATCGAAATATGCGATCAGGCCTGTTTTTACGATCTGCTCTACTTCACAGGCGAGCCCTGCTAAGATGTTCTGCACATAAGCGCTGGTCTTGTAAACGTAGAAGCCAAGCTCTGGAATTTGATGCAAATCTCTTCGATATTGGATGATTTCCTGTGATAATTGATTGTAATCTATCATAACGCGCACCTCTCTTATCTCCTATAATAAATGAGAAAAAGTGGATAGTCAAATATTCTTTCATTGACCAAGAACTTATGTTAGAATGTTATCATGAGAAAAACCAAAAAAAGAAAAATTTCGACAAGAATAAAGTTTATCGTCATAGGGTCAGCTCTTGCAATGTTCGTATGTACAGTAACGGTTTTTTATATTGTTTTGGGAAATTATGACGGACTGGGACTTCGGCAGAATATTGACGAAAACCCGTACGACATGAGTTATGTTTATAAAAAAGACGGATTCTTACATTACGACGATGGAACCTATCAATCTGTCACAGGCATCGATGTATCCGTATACCAGAAAAAGGTGAATTGGAAAAAAGTAAAAGCAGCAGGTGTTGATTTCGTCATCATCAGACTGGGTTATAGAGGTTATGATGAAGATGGAGACCTGGCGCTCGACTCCAAGTTTAAAGATCATCTCAAAGGAGCAAAGGAGGCGGGGCTAGATGTAGGAGTCTACTTTTTCTCACAGGCAAAGACCACTGATGAAGCGATCAGAGAAGCGAGATTTGTGGTCAGACATATCAGGGGAAAGGGAATTACATATCCAGTGGTGTTTGATATGGAGCCCATCGACGGTGCTGATAGAATTACGGATTTAAATGCAGAGGAAAAGACACAGATTGCGGACGCTTTTTGCCAGGTCATCGACAGAAACGGTTATACGCCGATGATTTATGGTAATCCACAGTGGCTGAAAAAGCATGTGAATCTGGAATATTTAACGAAATACGATACATGGCTGGCTCATTATGCTGACGAGACGGACTATCCATATGCGTTTAAGATGTGGCAGTATTCTCATACCGGTAAAGTAAATGGAATCAAAGGCCGCGTCGACTTAAATATGTATTTCATAGAATCTCAGTAAAAGGAAGGACTCGGTATTATGGCAGAATATGAACATCACGAACAGCCCTTTGCACCTGTATTTGATGAGAATTCGAAAGTTTTGATTCTGGGAACCTTTCCCTCTGTTAAATCCAGAGCGAACAATTTTTATTATGGTCATCCGCAGAACAGATTTTGGAAAGTGCTTGCCGCTTTATGTGGCGAGTTAGTGCCGCAGACGGTGGAAGAAAAAAAGTCCTTAGTGCTGCGCCATCAGATTGCCATCTGGGATGTGATTGAAAGCTGCGACATCATCGGTTCTTCTGACAGTTCCATCAAGAATGTAGTTCCGGCCGATATTGCAGGACTGCTTTGCAAGACGCAGATTGAACGAATCTATGTAAACGGAACCTTGGCAAAGACTTTGTATGACAGATTTGCTTTACCCGCAACAGGTATTGATGCGGTTAAGCTGCCGTCTACCAGTCCTGCTAATGCAAGATTCCGTCTTGAACAGTTGATTGAAAGCTGGCGGACTATACTGTAGGAAGATTGCTCAGATTGTTATCGTCAGTTCCATCAGGGATGGATTTCAGGTATTCCGTATCTTTTCTATGGGCAATACCGACACTGGCGATGTCACCGCTCTTTGCCAGAGCGACACCTTGCTCTTTGGAGACGATATTTCCATCTGACAACTGATATCCAGTAATTCTGCCGCTCTTTTTAACTAAAGCGACGATTTGCTTTGCATCGGGTTTTGTATTGGGGATGCTGTCAAGGGCGTTGATTGCCAGAGCGCTACCCAGATTAGGGATCTCTACATTATTGTTATTAAAATCCATTTTTCTTTTCCTTTCCGAAATATGTCCTTTGCAATAAAAAGCTTGCAATAGTATTTTCTCTATGTAAAAATATAATATACCTATTGTCGGACTGAAAAGTATTGAAAAAATATGTCATGAGATATAAAATAGAAATAATAAATATTTATTTATGGAAAAGTTTATGAGGTGTAAGAATGATATTTAGAAAAATGAGACGCAGCGAAAAAGCGACCGACATAGCAAAAGCTGAAGAATTGCTTCGATCAAAGGATTTTGGCGTTCTGTCAGTATGCGGAGATGACGGCTATCCTTATGGTGTGCCGATCAATTACGTTTACGATGAAGGGAAGATATACTTTCACAGTACCTCTGCTGAAAGCCACAAAATTGATGCAATCAGAAAAAACGAAAAAGTTTCTTTCACCATCGTGACCGAATATGAGTTAATACCTGAGAAGCTGGACACCATGTATACCAGCGTGGTCGTTTTCGGACGCGCCAGAGTGATTAATTCAAAAGAAGAAACAAAAGAGGCACTGCGGCTATTGCTGGCAGGGCTTTCACCATCATTAGTAGGAAGTACAGAAAAAATCTACAAGGGTTCTGAAGAAAAATTTGTCATGGTAGAGATTTCAGTAGAACACATATCAGGAAAAATAGGAAGGTAAGACATTTGAAATTAGCAGAATTATTTAATAACAGAAAAACAGTATTTTCATTTGAGGTTTTCCCGCCGAAGCGAGACAATCCCATCGAGACGATTTATAATACCTTAGATGCGCTGCAGGATCTTAAGCCGGATTTTATCAGTGTTACATATGGAGCCAGCGGCAGTCTGGCTGACAATTCCACCTGTGAGATCGCATCAGCCATCAAGCACAGATATGGAATTGAATCTGCCGCTCATTTAACCTGCGTCAATTCCACTAAAGAAGAGGTGACACAGGTATTGAAGAAATTACACGATAACGGTGTGGAGAATATACTCGCGTTGAGAGGCGACCTGGTGCCGGATGTAGAACCAAAAGAAGATTTTAAGCATGCTAGTGAACTGATCACCTTTATCAGAGAAAGTGAAAATGAGTTCGGGATTTCTGGCGCCTGTTATCCGGAAGGCCACCTGGACAGCAGAGATCAGATTGAGGACATCTTAAATCTGAAGAAGAAGGTAGATGCCGGTGCCCAGCATTTGATTTCCCAGCTTTTCTTCGATAACAATTTATTTTATGACTTTCTGGATAAGGCGCGAATTGCCGGTATCAACGTGCCAATCGAGGCCGGCATTATGCCGGTGGTCAACAAGAAGCAGATAGAGAGAATGGTTTCACTCTGTGGCGCCAGCCTGCCAGCCAAATTTACAAAGATGATGTCACGATATGAGACCAGGCCGGAAGCCATGAGAGACGCAGGCATCGCCTATGCCGTTAACCAGATTGTGGATCTTGTTTCTCAAGGAGTAGACGGCGTTCATCTCTATACGATGAATAATCCATACATCGCTAAGCGAATCAGCGAAAGTGTAAAATCTTTGTTTTAACAGATAAGGCAAAGGAGCAGTCGCATTGACAAAAATGGCAGTACGACTGCTCCTTTAATTTACTCTGACCAATTATTCTTGTTTTCTGCATATAACTCAGGAAGAATTTTGTTGAGGTGACTGACCTCCTTGTGATTGTGCACGATGAACTTAGAAGGCATAGCAGACGCTAGCTTATTAAGAATCATTTTTGGCAGCTTAATATGCATATCTTTGCCATCTTTTACGCCATGCCCCATCCAGGCTGCAACAACCCATTCGTTATGACCTTCATTATTTTCTCTAACCCATTCACACATTAGTACCGGATATCTAAAAGGTCCGAGATTCATACAATTATTTGCAACAATAATCGCTTTGCATTTTGGTGTTCCAATCAGGCTGTTATCGAATCCCGCTTTGTCTGGTTCGACGAAGCAAAGAGATCCTGTAACTGGTTTTTCATCAGTCATTGATTCACATATATTTGAGGTTATTCCCCACATACGCTGACGAATAGGAATGTTTGTGTTTAAAATCTGCGCGCGGTCTTCATCAGATACCCTTACATCGTAGTGATCCTCGGGGTTCCAAAGAGCATAACGCAGGGGATCGAGCTGATGCCAAATCATCCACCATTCCAGCATCTCACCAGTAATACGGGGAATCGGGGTAATTGCACTCACAAAGATGGTGCCATTATTCATAATGTATACTCCTTCGGGCACAGGTGTGTATTTTTCTGTTTGAATGATCGACCGATCGGCAAATGCCGGCGGAAGCGATGGATCACCCTTCAGTGATTTAATTTTTGCGATTTCTTCTTCTGTCGGATTTTCAATATCCCGCAAAAACTTGTAATAGCTTTTCTTTTCTGCACCTTCATATAGCGGAACCGTTTTCATGTTAATATCTCCTTTGATAAAATAATGGTCTTGACTTTTATATGAGACGAATGTATCATAAAACATAAAATAAAACAATAGTTTCACAACGTCTAAAACAAAGAGGTAAGGAATGTTTCATATCAAGAATGATAAAAGAGCAAGAAAATCAGCAGAACTGGTGGTGAATGCATTTGATGAGTGTTTGAAATCTCACGATTTCGAAAATATGACAATTACAGAACTATGCAATGCGTCAACCATCAGTCGTGCGACGTTCTACAGATTGTTTGATGATTTAGAGGACGTGGCGGCATATAAATGCGAACTGTTTGCTGAGGAGTTTTCTGAAGCATTCAAAAAATGCAGTATAGAGGAGATGCAGGCCGCATTTTTTTCTGAATGGATGAAAAATGTGGAGTTGTTAAAGTTGATCGTTCGACTGAGAAGGACGGATATTATCTATAATTGTCATAGAAGTCATCTGGATCAGGTGAAAGAAAAGATGGAGCTGCTGGGTATAGAAGACGAGATAACCGATTATCATCTTGCAATGCTTACTTATATTCTGGTGGGAGCATTGACTGTGTGGTGTGACCATGACTGCAGGGAGACACCAGAAGAACTGGTGGCCTCGACGAAAAAGTCTATTGCAGATATAGGCGTATTCTTTGACGGACGATTATCCAGTGTCCGGCTGCAGAGTAGTAGGCAAAAGTAGATATTGGGATGAGTACGATGTATTGAAGATATTGCCAGTTTTAGAGCAGTTTTTCCCGTATAGAAGCAAACAAGGATTGAAAAACCTGCTGAGATGGTATAAAATATATAAATTAATCTGGAAAGGGACGTAGAAAGCGTATGAACAAATTATTAAACTTATTTCCCAATCGGGAATTCATTTTTTTGGATGGTGGTTTTGGAACCATGCTGCAGAAAGAGAATCTGGATGTAGGACGTGTTCCAGAAGTGCTGAATATCACCCATCCACAGGTGGTGCAAAGAATTCAAAAGGCATATATCGACGCAGGTGCAGATATAATCTGTACCTGCTCTTTTGGTGTCAATAAGTACAAAATTGAGGGATGCGGCTATACAGTGGAGGAACTGATGAAAGCCGCGGTCAAAAATGCCAGAGAAGCAGCAGAAGGAACGGACACGAAAATTGGTCTCGACATCGGTCCCATCGGACGCTTACTAGAACCCAACGGCAGCCTTTCCTTTGAGGAAGCCTACGAAATTTTCAAGCTGCAGGTTGAAGCGGGCAGTGATGCTGATGTCATTCTCATTGAAACCATGACGGATCTCTACGAGATGAAGGCGGCGGTGCTGGCAGCAAAGGAAAACGCAGAACTGCCGATTATTGCGACCATGAGCTTCGAGGCTAACCAGAGGACTTTTACGGGGACGGAAGTGCGTGCTATGGCCTTGACTTTAGAAGGCTTGGGAGTTGATGCAATCGGAATGAACTGCTCCCTAGGACCGGCGGAGTTCAAGCCTTTGATAGAAGAACTATCCAAATGGACCACTCTGCCCATCGTATCGAAAGCCAATGCAGGCCTGCCAAATCCGGCCACAGGGGAATACGACGTGGAGGCAGAGCAGTTTGCAAAGCTGACTGCTGATCTGATTCCACACGGTGTCAAGGCAGTAGGCGGATGCTGCGGTACTACACCGGCGTTCATCAAAGCCATTCATGAGGCATTTGAGGGCAAAAAATACTGCAGGCAGAATCCGAATATTCCAGCCGCTGTCTGTACACCAGAAAAGACGATCATCATCGACCAGCCGAGGATCATCGGTGAACGAATTAACCCTACAGGGAAAAAGAAGCTGAAGGAAGCGCTGAAAAATGGGGACATGGATTATGTGCTAACGCAGGCAGCAGACCAGATTAGGGACGGAGCGGAAATATTGGATGTCAATGCCGGCGTCCCTGGAATAGATGAAAAAAGTGTTATTGTAAACATTGTGAAGGCTCTGCAGGGTATTACCGATGCGCCTCTGCAGATTGACTCTGGAGATCCAGAGGTCATTGAAGCGGCACTACGAGTTTACAGCGGCAAAGCAATTGTAAATTCTGTCAACGGCGAAGAGAAATCCTTGACTTCGATTCTGCCTTTAGTTAAAAAATATGGCGCTGCCGTAGTAGGTCTCACCTTGGACGAAGATGGTATTCCAAAGACGAAAGAAAAGAGAATTGAGATTGCAGAGCGTATTTTAAGCAGAGCTCTTGCCTTGGGGATTCCCAGAAAGGACGTGTATATCGACTGTCTGACACTGACGGTTTCTGCCGAACAGGAAAATGCCGCCGGCACACTGGAGGCGATCAAGTATGTCAAAGAAGAACTGGGATTAAAAACGGTCCTTGGCGTGTCAAATATCTCTTTTGGACTGCCAAACAGATCAATCATCAATCACAATTTTCTGCAGATGGCACTGACCTGTGGTCTGGACCTGCCGATTATGAACCCGGGTTCACCAGAGATGATGCAGGCGGTAGCCGTATATAAGCTGATTATGAACATCGATAAAGGCTCCATGGCTTACATCAAAAACTACAGCGGAGAAGTCGTTACCAGCACGGTATCGGGCAATCCAACCTCTGCAGAGAAACCTCAGCAGGAGAGCGAGGTGGAATACGCCATCAATAACGGCCTGGGCGCCAAATGCAGAGAGCTGATAGAAAAAGAGCTGGATAGCAGAGAACCGCTTGACGTGATCAACAATACCTTGATTCCCATCTTAGATCGGGCGGGGAAAGACTTTGAAGCAGGGATCACCTTCATCCCGCAGCTGATGCTCTGTGCCTCTACAGCCCAGCAGGCTTTTGATGTTATCAAGGAGAAGATTGAGGCGGCGGGTACAGAACAAGTATCCAGAGGGACTATCGTCATCGCCACCGTAAAAGGCGATATTCATGATATTGGCAAGAATATCGTCAAAGTCATCTTAGAAAACTACGGTTACGATATCATAGATTTAGGAAAAGACGTAGAGCCGCAAAGGGTCGTAGACGCAGTAAAGGAAAAGGATGTCAAGCTGGTAGGCCTATCGGCGCTGATGACTACCACGCTGCACAGTATGGCTGAAACCATCAGATTACTCAAGACGGCAGCACCTGAGTGTAAGATTATGGTAGGCGGCGCAGTACTGACCGAGGATTATGCCCTGGAAATCGGTGCGGATTTCCATGTGAAGGACGCCAAAGAATCTGCCGATGCAGCAAAGCTGATTTATGCATAAGGGTGATGGAGAGAATGAATGAAAAGTGATGTGAAAAAGGGCACTCTCTGTGCCATCTGCTCAGCTCTGGTCTTCGGACTTACACCAGTTCTTGCCAGCATTACCTTTGATATGGGGAGCAATGCACTGACGCTGACCTTTTATAGGAATACCATGGCAGTGCCCGTTCTGCTGGTCATGCTGCTGGTCCGTAAAATAGATCTGCGCATTAATCGCAGAGAGCTTGTTACCTTGGCCGCCATCAGTGTGGCCTTTAGTGCGCCGACAACATATATTCTGTATGCGGCCTATGACTATATCGGCGTGGGACTTTCCACAACACTGCATTTTTTATACCCCATGTTTACGGTTCTGTTCGCATGGATGCTCTTTAAACAGAAACCAGACAAAGTGAAAATCATCGCACTGATTCTAGCCACCAGCGGCGTCGCTTTGGCTACGGGAAACAGTGACTCCTTCGCTCTGAGTGGAATCATCCTCGCCGTAGCGTCGGCCGTTACTTACGCAGGTTATCTACTGGGAATCGAACAGACCTCTGTACATAAAATGGACTCCATGAAAGCGATGTTCTACATGTGTATATTTTGTGGAATGACAGTCAGCCTTTTCGACCTGCCCAGGGGTAATATCGTATATGCGCTAGAACCGTTGATACTCCTGTATACGTTCATTTTATCGGTGGCAAATTCTGCGTTTGCATATGTACTGCTTATCGTCGGCGTCAAACTGATCGGCGCAGGGAATGCTGCGATATTCAGCATGCTGGAGCCTGTATCTGGTGTGATTGCAGGCGTTATCTTCCTGGGAGAAGGACTGCCGGCATTGAAGCTCATCAGCTGCCTCCTTATTTTAATTGCAGTCGCCATGCCGATTATCAAGGATCGAAATGACAGTTTACATGACGAAACTTGACAGATAATCATTGATTTTAACCTCCAAAAATGGCATAATTAAGTTTGACTGCGAAATTAATATTTGGAGGATAGATATGTTTATTAAAAATTTATTTAAGACATGGAACAAGATCAGTTTGGTCAAACAGATCATTATCGGTCTGCTGATCGGTATTATCCTGGCTTTGACGGTTCCTGAACAGGTATCCGGGATTACGATTCTGGGTGATTTATTTGTAGGCGCCCTGAAGGCAGTGGCTCCTATTCTAGTGTTTTTCTTGGTAATGTCTGCGATTTCCGGACACAAGTCCGGCCAGAAGACCAATATGAAGTCAATTATTATACTCTATCTTGTGGGCACCTTTGCTGCAGGATGTGTAGCAGTAATTGCCAGCTTTATTTTCAAGATAAATCTGACGCTGGTGGAAAGTGCCAGCGATATCACTCCGCCTAGCGGAATTACAGAAGTTTTGAAGACTCTGGTATTCAATGTTGTCGCCAACCCGGTAGACGCGCTTCTCAATGCCAATTATATCGGCATTTTGACCTGGGCGCTGCTCTTGGGTGTTGCTCTGAGATTTGCATCTGATTCGACAAAGAGCATGCTTTCTGATGTAGCGGAAGCTGTTTCCCAGGTGGTAAGGTGGGTCATCAAATTTGCGCCTTTAGGTGTTATGGGTCTGGTGTTTAACGCCATTGCCGCCAACGGCATTGAAACCTTGTTCAGCTATGGCAAGCTGATCTTCCTGCTGGTCGGTGCGATGTTCTTTGACGCGCTGGTCGTGAATCCGATCATCGTCTACATCAAAACGAGACAAAACCCTTATCCGTTGGTGTTCAAATGTCTTAAAGACAGCGGTATTACCGCCTTCTTTACCAGAAGCTCTGCTGCCAATATTCCTGTCAACATGAAGCTTTGTGAGGAACTGAAGCTGGACAAAGACACCTATTCTATTTCAATCCCATTGGGTGCTACCATCAACATGGGCGGTGCATCCATTACCATTGCAATTTTGACCTTAGCGGCAACCCATACACTGGGACAGACTGTTGACTTCGGTACTGCGGTAATCCTCTGTGTTTTAGCGGCTGTCAGCGCTTGCGGCGCGTCCGGCGTTGCTGGCGGATCGCTGCTTCTGATTCCGCTGGCCTGCTCTCTGTTTGGTATTCCTAACGACATCGCGATGCAGGTAGTTGGCGTCGGTTTTATCGTAGGTGTCATTCAGGACTCCTGTGAAACTGCGCTGAACTCCTCTACAGACGTTCTCTTTACAGCGGCTGCGGACATCGCCAACAAGAAAAAACTAGCGAAGCAATAAATGAACATAAAAACCTGTCTGGCAAAAGCTGGACAGGTTTTTTGCTGGGCCTATTCCTTGCTATTTTTTTTGCAATGATTTCGAGTACCTTCTTTATTCGGAATCAGCCTGCTCACGAGGATGCCAGCGAACAAAGCGATGAAGAACGCACCGAACTTCACGTCTACGGCCGTCAAAAATGAAATTTCCCCCCATATCAGTGTCAGGCCAGAGCCGGCAATCAGCGCGGCAATCATACCGCTGCCGGAAGCTTTTCGATCGAGCATAGTTAGCAGGACCACCGGTCCTAAAGACGAACCCATACCTGACCATGCGAAGCTGACCATGTTCATTACTAACTCCCCGGAGTTTAATGCAAAGAGGAAGGTAGCGACACCGACTGAGGCCAACAATAATTTGGAGAAAATAAGCGCGTTTTTCTCATTCATATTTACATTGAAGACTTTCTGGACGATGTCCACGGAAATGGCGCCAGTCACCGCTAATATCTGGTCTGCACAAGTTGACATGATGGCGGCGATTACACCGCAAAGGACTAAAACAGAAAGTCCCCTTGGAAGCAGATCATTTACCATGGTGGGGAATAGGGTTTCAGGATCGTCGAAGGTACCTGCTCCGTATAGGCAAAGACCTGTGATGCCGATGGAAAAAACGCCGCCGTACCAGAGGAAACCTGTTACCAGACCTGCGACTCTGCCGGATTTGATATCTTCTTCTTTCTTAATGGCCATGACTTTTCTTGTGACGGTATCCATACCGAAATTTCCCCAAATATAGGAGGACTGGTTAAATACCAGCAGAAATGCACTTCCTGTAGTCAGTCCGCCAAAAAGAGCCATGTAGTCAGGGCCTGATGCAGACAGGTTTTCTACGAATCCGCCGTTTTGGAATACCTGCACCCAGGCGATGATTGGAAGTACGATCAGGGCGAAACACATGATGACTGCTTGAATTAAATCGTTGTAGATGATGGACCCCAGGCCGCCGAGGGCCGCATAGGCCGTGATGATGACGGCTACGACAATCATGGTCGGAACGACATCATAACCGAAGAGGCTGTTGACCGTTTTGCCTGCCCCGACTAGATTGGATGCTGCATAGATGATATAGAATACTGCAATAATCAAAGCGCAGAGCAGACGGATTATTTTTTCATGGGAACCCCATCTGGCCGCAATGAAAGAGGTCAGAGTCAGCTGAGGGTTTAAATCATTTTCCTTTTTAAATGCTTTTGCAAACCAGAACCAGTAGATAATTAGGGAAAGATATAATCCGAAAAATAACCACAGTCCCGAAATCCCCATGGTGTAGACAGCACCAGTTCCGCCCAGCATCATCCACGAGGAACTGGTCGTGGCTCTTTCTGAGATTGCAATGGCCCAGCCGGGGATTCTGTCTCTGGTTACGTAGAAGTCGCGGTTGTTTCTGTTCCTTTTGTTAAAATATATGCCGATGCAGGCAAGCAGGACGATATATACAAGCACGATGATTAATACGCCTTTACTCATTGATTTTACTCCTTTCTATCCGATGCTAATCTCTCCAGTAAATGTCATCGCTGTGTCTGGTAAAACGGTCAATTCCGGTCTCTGTTACGAGGAAAGTATCCTCAAAATTGTAGGAATTATTGTAACTGCTATAGTATGGAATTTCTAAATTCATAACCATTCCAGGTTCCAGGCAGCTGGTATCGTGTCGGCTTATGGTAGGGTGCTCTTCCCACCAAACATAGCATCCAACCGAATGACCGAAGTGGCCCCGATGGTATTCCGGAATTACGGTTTTCACATTTTCCTCAGCCGCTTTGAAGATATCGCAGAAGCGGACACCTGGCCCTAACATCGTAAAGACTTTTTCAAAGGTATTGTGAAGAATGTGCCAGATTTTGAGCCGCTCATCAGAGATTTTTTTGCCTACGAAATAGGTGCGCGATATATCTGAGGAATAGGCGTTAGAATTGATACCTCCATCCAAGCGGACCGTATCTCCTTCTTTCAGTTTGTAGCACGTGTGAGGCAGATAAATAGGGGAGAACTGTTCACCGACCACATTACACTGTCTCGTAGAGCAAAATCCTTTTCCTTCGTTGACAAGGCCTTGATTCATCAGGAGCAAAATGTCCTGCTCGTCCATCCCTATTTCGGTATGTTTGGCGACATAACTCATGGCCCGCTGAGAGCCCTGGGCATTTTTCCGCAGCACTTCGATTTCCCAGGCCGTTTTAAATTTCGTGGCCTCCTTGAGCAACTGCGTACAATCCTGCGGCACATCACTGCCGAATTGGTCCTGCAGAAACAGCATCCTGTCATAGGGGAACATGGGCCTTTCGATACCGATTTTTTTTACATTGCCGATTTTATCCTTGATAAACTCCGCAGCCATGTGAAAGGCCTTGTCCGTATTTGGCTGAGAGTCTTTGATCCGTCCCTCTGCATCGAAGTCCGCGATGTATACGAAAATAGGATAACCTAAGATGTCGATTTCCGGACTGTCAATTTTGGCTGCATTCCCTTCAAACTCGGACATGACTACCGCCGCATTGCCAAACCTTGGAACAATTCCAATTACATTACCGATTGGAATGTTCAGATACATGAACGCGCTGGTTACGCCGGTTGCATAACGTATGGATTCCGGCCTGGTGAGCAGCAGAGCGTCAAATCCTTCCTCTGCCATCAGACCCTGCAGCTTTTTTTGTATCTCTCTTTGATTTCTTTCCATGATTCCTCCTCATCTTTAAAATACTGAAACATTATTTTAAGGAGATAAATAGCAAAATTAGTGCCAACTTCTCAGACTGAGAATTTCAACATTTGATATACACATGAAACAAAAAGTGCAAACTTAGGTTTGCACTTTTTGTCAATCAGAGTTTACACGTTTTTATAACATAGGAAATATCGTCCGAAAGAGGAGTTTCCGTATGATTCATCGTTCGCTCCGCTCACTCCTCCAGTCGCTAACGCGCCTTTCGCTGTCCGTTTCGCCAGGCCAGCCAAAGCTGGGGCGAAAAGGCAAAGAACGCACCTTGCGAAGAGTCGCCCCCTTGTGGGCGACATGTGGAAATAGGAATCTTTGATTCCGTCATTTCCATGTTTTTTATAAATTGAATTTCTTTATTTTTTTATAGAGCATCGTGCGTGAAATGCCTAAAGCAGCTGCTGCGGCAGTTTTTGTCTTATGTTTAAGCAGCGCACGGCTGACTAAATCCTTTTCTATCAATTCAAGACTGCCGAGCCCCATTTCTTTTGTTTCGTCAGCGCCTGTCTTCAGAGAGAAATACTGATTAAAGTGACTCCATTTCATCGGTTCTCCGTAGGACATGTTGATTGCCCACTCGATTACATTCTGCAATTCCCGCACATTACCTGGCCACTGATAATCCAGGTTCATCAGTTTGTCTTTGATTTCTTGAGGAATTTCATCGACTGGAATGCCGATTTCTCCGTCTAGTTTCTTTGAGATATCGTCGATGAGAAGGGGGATATCCTCGCGCCTTTCTCTTAAAGGGGGAACATGAATCGGTACCACATTGAGACGATAATATAAGTCAGCTCGAAATTGGTTGTTTTTTACCATTTCATGGAGGGGTATATTCGTCGCGGCGATAAATCTCACATCAATATTGATATTTTTTGTACCGCCGATTCGCTCAAATTCCCGTTCCTGCATTACTCTCAATAGCTTTGGCTGCAGATCATAGGATAGTTGATTAATCTCATCAAGAAAGATACTTCCTTTGTCGGCTTGTTCAAATTTGCCTATTTTTCCTCTTTTATCTGCACTGGTAAAAGCGCCGCCTTCATATCCAAAGAATTCTGATTCCATTAACTCATGGGGAATGTTTGCACAATTTACCTTGATAAAGCTTTTGTTTCTGCGAGAGCTAAGGGCGTGAATGGAATGGGCTACTAACTCTTTTCCGCTGCCTGTTTCACCAAAAATTAAAACGGTTGAATTGGATTTTGATGCGCGTCTGATTTCCTCCTGCAGCCTTTTGATGGCGGCGGAGGCACCGATGATGTTGTCGATATGATATTTTGCACCGCTCAACTTAGACAGCTCTTGTTTATAAAAGTTTAATTCCCCAATCAGCTTGTCTACATCGTTTTCGTTCTCACCGGTGATGATTGCGATAATGGCGCCAGCGATGATTTTTCCAGACAAATCGTGAATGGGATTATAGATAGAAAAAGCCCGCTTTTCCTTTCCTCTGCAAGTGGTGATGGTGGAATATCCGGATATGGTCCGGTCTTCTTTTAAGGCTTGTCCGATTTTGGTATCTTTGATAATCTCGTTTACGAAGCGGCCATGAATGTTGTCATCTTCAAAGTCGATACCCATAGTCTGGGTCCAAGCCCGGTTGGCATATAGATAACGGCCTATTTCGTCAGTGATGACAAAGCAGCACATGTCGTTAAAGACATTGAAAATAATATTCGAATCTAAATTTTTATGATCCATATGATCACCATCCCCGCTATTGTCTTATTTTTACTCAGTATAGCACACCTGCAAAGAAATGGCTGCTTTTAGTTCATAGACAATTGCGTTCTTACAATTTCTATGAATTAAAAGCGGGGTGTGCAGAGGGGAATCTCTTCGCCGCCCTAAAGAGGGTTCCGCCTGCAAAGCAGGCGCCGAAGGGAACCCTAGGTTCCCTATCGGAGTGCCTTCTAATTTTTTAAATCGATTCCATTTCATCACGGCAAACGCATGAAAGTAAAAGAGTGCGCCTTCATTTTTCAAAAATACTAGGCATGATGGCATAAAATGCTGCTTAAGCC
>ERZ791934.1690-NODE-1690-length-18752-cov-3.583356_pt1 | contig 18752 bp, 10 predicted proteins | sample MGYA00510125_ERZ791934 | MGnify/ENA primary metagenome ERZ791934 (study PRJEB30046, sample SAMN00993240) | human gut metagenome | study: EMG produced TPA metagenomics assembly of the A metagenome-wide association study of gut microbiota in type 2...
CATCCGGGCGGCGTCCCCGTCCGGGAACGCCCCCACCACGCGGGTGCGCCGGCGAATCTCACGGTTCAGCCGCTCGATCACATTGTTGGTGCGGATGCGCGTCCGGTGCTCGCCGGGGAAATCGCAGTAGGTCAGCGTCTCCTCAATGCCGTCCTCGACCCTCTTGGCGGCCTCCTTCAGCTTCATGGCGCACAGCTCGGCAACAACGGCTTTTGCTTTCTCGTGGGAAGCCTTTTGCTCTCCCGGGCGTGGATCGCCTTGAGCATTTTCGCTACAATTTTGACCTTGGATCTGGGCACAACGGAGAAAACATTGCGGTAGAAATGCATCGTGCAGCGCTGGTATTTGGTGTCCGGAAACACCTCACCCACGGCCTCCGGCATCCCCAGGCACTTGTCGCCGACGATGAGCTTCACGCCGTCCAGACCGCGCCCACGGAGCCAGTGGAAGAAGCTGACCCAGCTGGCCTTGTCCTCCTTCATGCCCTCGGTGGCACCCAAAACCTCTGTGAACGCAGGCTTTCTTGTTCAGCTCACTGATGGTGGCGGGCGAAACCCTGCTGCCCCACAGGGCTTCCGTGATGTCCTCCACCCGGCGCACGGAAACGCCCGCCAGATACATCTCGATGAGGGCCTCCTCCACGCTGCCGCGGACCGATTCCCGGATTTGCCCCTTGATAATTTCCTCGTTCACCTGTACAATTTTCTCGGACATAGTTTGCTTGCTCCTTTCAGAATGGTGTGTGGTAACTTCATTCTACCGGAGTTCTGCAAGCTATGTCTTCTTTTTTGCTCTTTTTCAATTTGCGCAGCTTATTGTACCTTATCCGGTTTTCATTACGGTTTTCCTTATCTTGAAAGCATAGGTTTTTGACAGGCTGAGAAAGAACCACCAGCTAAGCTGATGGTTCTTTCTGTCGCCAAAGCTGAAAACGGACTTCGGAAAAACACCGAAGTCCGTTTCGCCGCTATTCCTTATGTGTTTCGCTTTCGATAACTCCTGAGCCCATTCAGTTTTTCTTCGACCGGTTCTTTTTCTTTACGGGCAATACGCACAATAAGCACACCAGCGCCCCAAGCAGAATCGAAAAAGCCTGTGTCAAGGAAACCGAATCCCCCGTGGCGGGAGATTGCTCTTTGGCAGAGCCGTTCTTTTCCTCTGCATAACCGACGCAGAAATTATCAAAAGTAGCGTCGTTAAAATGAGAGCGGATTCCAACCTTGCCCAATGAAAGCGTCTCTGTTCCGGTATACTCATAGATTGTCTTGACGAAAATATCCGGGTCGCTTAACAAGCTCAGCGTGACGGTCACAATATTTCCGTCAATATCAACGCGCAGATTCACTGCCTCTTTGCTTCCGGCAAACAGAGCATTGCCGTTCCCCGTTTCAGAGGTATATCTATGCAGCTCCTTCCATATCGGGAATTGTCCTACCACCAAATCAATACGGTTTACAGCATCATCCCAGCCCTCAAAGCCGGATTCGACCAGAATACCCAATCCTTTTATCATATCGACACCATGGGCTACCGTGGATACTCCGATATATAGACCCGCATCGATCTTCCCGGAGGCATCGGGAAGAATGTCCACGCTGACAAAGCGCTTCTTCCTGCCGTCATCTTTATAGATAGCTTTAAATTCACCGGCTTCACCGCCAGGCACCAGCTTCCCGTTTTGCACGAGGAATCCGCCCGCCGATGAGGTATAGAAATCAAACCGATCGGCACTGCCGCTATCATCAAAATCGACGGTTTCTGTCTTTTCCGGAGAATTGTCCTTGTCAGCATCGGTAACTTCCGTATAGGTCAGCTCCAAATTATCATACTGACAATCGTTATCCAGTGTGCGCAATCCTACCATACCAAGCTGCAAATCCGCATCTCCTGTGTAGGTATAAATCGTTTGCGTATAGACAGAGGAATCCTCCAGCAAAGAAAGCGTTGCCACGATCATTTTTCCGGAGATTGCCACCTCCAATTTCAGGGGTTCTTTTTCGCCACCGGCATACAGCGCATTCCCGTTAGCGGATTCTGATGTAAAGCGGTACAATTCCTTCCAATCGGGGAATGAACCGAACACCAAATCAATTCTGTTGGGGGCATCGGCCCAGCCCTCAAAATTGGATTCAACCAAAATGCCAAGCGCATTGATGCTGTTCTGGGGATTGCGACCACCGCCGGCACCAATATACACACCGCCGTTGATAGTGCCCGACGCTCCGGGGTAAATATCTACGCTAAAGGTGTGAATCTTCCGGTTTGCCCCCTTTAGCAATGCCTTATATTCCCCTTCTCCGATTTCGGAAATAAGTCTGCCATCAGCCACCGTAAAGCCCCCTTTTCCGGTAGAATTCAGTAATCTGAAATCCTTCAGCTCAGTGGCATCTGTAAACGGATAGATTACCCGCTTTGCATCGGGAGGAACATCTGCCTCAAAGAAAGCATCCTGCATCGCGGCATCATCCAAATACACCACTTCATCCGCTCCGCCGGTGTGCTTTACTCCCAAACGATAAACTTGTGATTCGGGTGCGATAAAGGGAAGCACTATCTCTTCAAACTCGGAGCTGCCCGTAATCCTCTTTTCCGTCAGCACCTTACCGTAGCGATCAGCTACAAATACCGTAGCCTCCCCGGAAATCGCCTTTACTTTAATCTTCAGTGCATGGCTGCCGGCACGGGTGTAAAGCCCCTGCCACATTTCTCCGTCGCCCCTGATATACCCGCTGTACTTAAGATCGGAGCGCACCTTTTCCGTGCCAACGTTGCCGTTCGCCCCGGTTGAATAGGACCAATTCGATAAGCCTGCTGTCCATTCACTCTCATCCTTAAACCCGTTGGCATCGACCGTTGAGCGAATCACGCGATCAAAATTGCCATGGATGAACTGCGTTGCAACTTGACTGTTGATGTACCCTATTTTCTCCCCCTTATAGGTTGTGTTCTCTATAATCAGGTTTGAAATCTGCGCTACACGCACATTGTACGGCTTACGCAGCGTATTGTTGAGGATGTACACATCCTGAATGGGAGACCAGTCGTCGGTTTCTCCTTTGTCCAGGTTGTAGTTATAATAGGAACTCCAGCCATAGGTGGGATTATCCGGCCAGCTTCCGATAGCGCAGCTCTCGCCACCGAGAACATTGTCGTAAACCAAAATGTTCTTAATCAGATAGCGGGAAAGATCCTCGCCGCCGCTGCCCCACGGAATGAAAGTAATGCCGAGGCCATTCCACAGCTGATTGCTGATAATCTTAAAGTTTTCCACGGAGTTGTCGCGGTCCTTGTCTATAAAATAGAATACATGCGCACGCTTATCCTCCGCGGTGACGGTAAATGTAACCGCATCATCGTTGCCATATACAAAGTTGCGGAAAATCGTCACGTTCTTACTGTTGTTGCATCCAAAGGAGTCCGAGTTGATACAGGCGGCCTGTTCCAGCGTATTGTTGGCAAAGTACATATCGGATGCGGAGTGGGTAGTCACATGCCAACTGTTCGTACGTTGAATTCGCATATTGACCAAATCACAGCTCTCCGCATTCCAAAAAACCATTGAAGCAATGTGCATACGGCTGTTGCAGCCCACCAAAATGTTGGAATTCCAGCCGTAATTATGAGGATCGGGCTGCTCCCCGCCGGTATCCATCATGCGAATAATGCCTCCGCCGGTGATACGCACATTGCGAATAGCCTCTCCCCATTTCCCGGTTACTTCGTCATAGCCGCCACCCACATAAACCAGAGGCAGATTATCATTGATAGAGTGTGCCCAAACAACACCCTCGCGGTCGTTATCATGTCCGAAAACCGGCGCATCCAGGAAACTGTTGCTGCTGTAATCGTACTCCTCCACCCGCTGAGACTGCCATATCATAGCACCTTTCTCAACGCGGAGTTCAATATTACTTTTAAGGTTGATGTTGGTGGCAATATAGCGCCGGCCGTACCAGTGCTCCGTATCGCCGGGCAGAATTACCACGCCTCCTCCCTGAGCCGCCACATAGTCGATAGCCGCCTGAATTGCTTTGGTGTCATCTGTAAATGCGTCACCCTTTGCCCCGAACTGCGCATCGGTCACCTTGACCGAGAAATCCGGCACCTTAAAGCGGTCCACCTTATAAAAATCCGTATAATTGTCTATGGAAAAATGCCCGCTGACCTTCCGGTCTCCGATCCAGGCAAGGAAAAGAGAGGATAAGCGGGATACCTCCCCACTGTACAACGGGATATCAACAGAAAAGGTTCCGTCGCTTCTCACTTTCGTCTCGGCAAGCTTCTCGATGGGAGTCATTTCCGTCCTGTGCTCGGTATTCATAGGATAGGACATAGATTCATTATAATTATTGACCGCCGATTCGTAGATCGTCACGGTTTGTCCCGCCCGGGAGGAATCGACCTTACCAGTAACCGTGATTTTCTTTTCATCCTTATTTCCGATGCAGGAGGTAATTTCGCCCAAATAGTCATACAGCTCTGTCTCCCGCTCAAAGGTGATGGCATCAATGGCAAAACTACCCGTGCTCACGCCCGCAGGCATCTCGAGCCGAAATCCGCGCAGATACCCTTCGCAGTCGTTAAGAATGTCCGCGGTAAACTTATACGGTTTTGCCGCAGCGCCCATATAAATTACATCCGACAGGTTGAAAAAATAGGTCTTCCAGCCACTGTTCGGCTCGATAGCAAAGGTCTTGCTGCATTTCTCCCCGTATTCACTGTTGCGGGTAGAAACAAAATACAGCTTGATCTGATCGGCAGCGGTATCGTTTTTCAAACGCACCACCAGAGTGTTGCGCACCGGCAGAAAGGCACTGTACGGCGTACCGGCACTCACATCGATGCGCGGCGATTGCACAACGGTGTTTTCTGAGGTAATATCGACCACCATCGTACCGTCCACATAGGAGGCGGTACCGCCGGTTACGGTAAAAGCCTGTACAGCAAGCGCATCCTTGAATTCCAGATCGATATAATTCCAACTCTCCGGGCCAACCGTGGATACAACAGGATTCCTCAAGCCGGAGGGGCAGCCCCAAGACATCATTTCCACCTTAGGCGTGCTGTCACTCAGCTTGTCGCCCTGAGCGGCATAGTCATACTCCAGCAGAACCGTGTCCTTCACCTTGACATACAGCTTTCGACTGTTCCACATAATCTGCCAGTTTGCCCATTGCTCAGCCGTCGGGTGGAAATTCAAGGATGTGTAGGCGACATATTCCCCATTACGCCGGATGCGGACGCTGTTTGCGTCGGGTCGGTAATCGACAACATATTCGTTCGAGCCGCTTGTCAAAACCAGACCGACCCACCCTTCTATCCAATTCCATCCACCGTGCCGAAGCTCATAGGAGACCGAGTTGAAATCCTCAGTCAAGCCGGTGTAAGTCAATGTCGGCCAAAAGCCGTTATTCTCCGTACCGGTAGCGGTCCAAACGATGCCGCCCTCCATAGAGGAATTCCAACCATTGGATGACCAGTCCCGGTTCTCCCCGCCATCCGACTTTTTTTGCTCTACCGACAGATTTTTCAGCGTCATCGCATTACCCCATTCACTGAACCATACCTTTGCGCTCTTTCCAAAGGTATCGCCGTTGCTTTTATAGTTGTATGAAACCAACGGTTCTCCTTCAACACACAACGTAACAGAGGTATCGTCCCACTGCAATTCCAACCGATACTCCTGCCCTACGGACAGCGATTTCTCCAGATTTTCTGACGCTACAGGCGCATCATTCATTGCAATATTGACCGTCTGATGATTCAAATCCACATAGCAAAAGTAGTTCTTGCCCTGATCGGAGGTCAGACCGATACCGTTGTTTCCGGCACCGTCCCAAAACTTTCTGTTGACCGTTATATCGCCGCCGGCGCTGTTCATGTTCTCGACGCTGTTTTTGTAATACAGCTGAACATGTTCGCCGGTAGTCGTCAACTGCTTTGCACCGTCGGCGGCATCGCTCAACTGCCACCATCCGTCATGCTCATCCCAATTCCAGTCGTTTGGATTCCAGTCGCTGTTTCCGATAGCTGTCACACCGACAGAAAAAGATGAAACCAGCAGTATTACGGCCAAAAAAGCGGAAAGCAACGCATGGAGCGTTCGATAATTCTTCATCGTAATCATCCTTTCCCATTTAGGTGAGACCTACACTGATTTGTAAAATCTCTCTTGCATCGGCACTGTCTACCCGTCCGTCACCGTTAATGTCCGCAATTTTGAACTTATCATCGGTCAGCATTGACAGTTTCACGACGTATTGGAGCACTAAGCGTGCGTCCGCGCTGTTGACCACCCCGTCACCGTTGACATCTCCGGGAATGGCTGCGGATGCATCCGTCGTGTAGGTGAAGTTGTCGAATTTCATCGAGGCATCCTGAGAACGAATACCGATGCCACCGCAGCTCAAATCTCCCACATCCAGATTTTCCCACAGAAGCTTGCCGTCAACATAAGCTGCCAATTTACCATCCTTAACAACAACACGCAGCTTAATCGGCTCTTTAATCTCACTCTCGGCGAAGTAGTCATACAGACAGACGGACACATATGCTCTTTGCCATCCGTTAACCGAGTCAAAGCGGTGCAGTCCCACCACCAAATTTCGGTTTCCCGCTTCTCTTTCCGCCTGTACATTCCAAGCCGTAATCTGATCCTGAGCGCTCCCTGCCGCCGAAGCAAGAAGATACAATCCACCGTTCATACTGCCATTGGCCGTTCCCGGCAAAATATCTACGCAGACATCCACGTTTGCGGCGGATATGTAATTCTTCAAAATAATCTTGGTTTCTGTGCCGGCTTTGGTACAGAGCATTCCTTCTTCAACCGCCGCTTTGCTCCCGTCGGCAATATAGGTGCGGAAGAGCTTAAGGTCATCTTTCGAGCCAAAGTCGATCACCTTCTTTTGACCCGGCTTCGTATCCGCAGGCGCAGTGCGACGCACCGAGGCAAAGGGCGCAATCGGCAGACCATACTCATTGTATACAAAAATATTGCCGGAGAAAAAGCTGCGCTGCAAATACCGTATTTCCGTGATTTCCTGGTGATTTCCCGTCAAAAGGATCCGATTCCCCCGAATCATGGCATCCAGCGGAATCCACCCGGTACCGTTGAATCCCTCAAATCCTCCGATATAATTCCTAGCCGCCGTCAGAATCGTCGCATCGTCAAAGGACAGGAGAATGCCCTCCTCAGTCCAGTCCGCACTGCTGATATAGGGCGAGAGACCGTAAGCCTTCTGATTGGGGTGCAGCTCACTGTCCTTCATGCCATAGATATATTTCAGAGCAACACCCGCCGCACGCCCACTGAACGGCCATTTATCGGAAGGATGAATGTTGAAGGGATCCCCCAGATCAATTCCCGTCACGGCATATACATTTTCATTCTTCATCAGTTCCCACTGCGTTTGACGAAAAATCGGCCACGCCTTTTCTATGGCCTGTTCATTATACTGCGGAAGCTGGAAAAGAACGACAGGCAGCTTTTCGTCCTCAAAAAGGGTACGGTACAGCCGGATATATGCTTCCATCTGTGTGGTGTACATACCGTTTGCAAAAGCATTAGCCTCGCCCTGATACCAGAGGATGCCCGCAATGCTCATTCCCTTAATACCATACACCATGCCATTGTACAGGCGACTCTGAATTCCTTTATGGGTTGAACCGGTCTTTTCCAGCGTCGAAGCATCCAACCATTCTTCAATAAAGGACCCGTTCAATGCACACTGAATAATGCCGACGGGAACATCCTCACCCAACGACAACTGCAGCTGAGCGGCAAAGCCCAAGGATGTAGCGCTGAAGCCTTCGATATTTCCGGAGACCGGAGTTACCCAGCCGGTGGTTGCACTATAGTTGGTCGGCTCGTCTGCGTAGGTAGGTGTCACATAGAAATAGCGCAGCTTGTCAAGGTTCGGAATCTCATCATACGGTTTCAAATAATTTCGGCCTTTATCGGTTTCCCTCAGCCAGCCGATCTCATACATCATATTGGACTGACCGCTGGCTAGCCACAGCTCACCGACAACGATATTTTCAACCCGGAGGATCTCCGCCGCATTCACTGTGCCCGCGCGGGTATAGCTCACCGTCATCGTTTGTCCAACGGCATTTGCCTCCATTTTATCCAAATAGACAAACCATCCGCCGGCATCGGTGACCGTTGCGGTCTTGGTCTGCCCTGCAAATTCCACTCGAACGGTGTCGCCGATTTCACCACCTTGCCCGAAGACCTTGACCGGCTTTCTCCGCTGGAACAGCATCCCGTTGCCAAAAACTGAAGAGAGTGCAAAATTCTTGTAAATCTGCTTCTCGGTTTTTTCAACCTTCATGTTCTTAATGCTCACAGGCTGCCCCCATTCGCTGAGGAGTGCGGTTGCATCGCCCCCGAATGTATCTCCGTCCTTCGCACACTCATACGAGATTCTCTGGACGTTGTTGACAAACACTCCCAAATACCGGTCATTCCACGAGACCTCCAGATGAAACCATTCTCCCAAGGAGATAGGGTCTGGCAGCTGCTTTGAACCGACGCTGACTTCATTCCGATAGAGAGTAATTGTATTATTGTATTGATTATACCAAGCAAAATACTCCGTATTCTGATCGCTGGTAACCGAGATGCCCACATTGCCGGGACCATCCCAAAAGCGGCGATCAATGCGTACGTCGCCGCCGATGGAATTCTTATCGACAAAATCGCCCGTATAGCGTATCCGCGTCAACTCGCTGTCAGTTTTCAAAATTTCGGTGCTTGTAGCGCTGTCTACGCCCTTAACCCACGCGTCGTCCCATTGCCAGACGCTCATATCCCAACGCTCAACGGGATCCACCGGCTCTTCCACAGTGCTGTTGCTGACCTGCAGATTCTTCACCGTGGCCGCATGAAACCACTCGGAGATCAGGCAGGTAGCCCCGGCTTCAAAATGCAGACCGTCAGCAGCATAGTCATAGACCAAGGTGGTTTTTCCGTTGACATACAACACCATCCGCGTGCCGTTCCACTGCATTTTCCAGTGGGTAAACTCTCCAACCGGCAACGCCTCGGGCATTACTAAGGCAGTCACCAAGGCATCGTTTTCGTCGAATAACCGCATCGTCCCGGTGCCGTGTGTGTAGCTGAAATACCGTCCTTTTCCGTCGGCGGCTTTTATCCCCATGCTAATATTGCCGAAATCCACACCGATGCTGTCGATGCGTATATCTCCCTCGACCGTGTTCATTCCGTTCAGGCTGCCGGTATAAGACAGGCGATATAACTCATTGGGAGCGCTGTAGATGGGTTCGCCGTTCTCCTCGCCCAATGTCCAGCCGTCTCCGCTCCACAGATCCGTCCAGCTTACCGCCGCTATTGCAGACATGGTGTTCACTGAAAGAACTGTCATCAGCATCGCAAATGCCAAAAACAGCGAAAGCCATCGTTTTACCTCTTTCATTACGCAACCTCCCTCTTCGTTCTATTCTTATTCATTCTCTTTGTCTTTACGCCGAATCACAAGCAATATGCAACCCGCAACCGCCACCAGAAGACAACCGATTATAATAAAAGCACCCACAGGAACATTTTTGTTATTTTTATTGGCAGCGTCATTGTTTGAGGGAGCAGCCGCTGTCGTCGTTGCTGCAGTTTCCTGGGATGTTCCTGTAACTACTGTAGCCGTTGGCGCGGTCTGAGTCGCTGTTGTATCCGCTGCGGTCACTGTAGGCTTTGTCGTTTTCTCGGTAACGGGGGCGGGCAATTTGGTTGGCGGAGCAGAAGACCGGGTCCCGTTGCCCGTAGGAGCAGCTGCCGTTGTTGTGGTGCTACCGGAAGTTTCTGACAGGGGAACCAGCTTTGCCGGGATAACCTGAACCGATTTGTCGATAGTTTCCTTACCGTCTCCGGAAGTCTGAAATACGGAAAAGAGAACCTGCACTTGCAGTCCTGCAGTCGGAAGTTCTTTAATTACCTCAAAAGAAACCGTCAGAAGCTCCCCGGCGGCTTTATAACCCTTTCCGCCTTTAGCGCCGGCAACCAAGATTTCTCCGTCTGTACAATTGGAAAGAACACCGGTCCGAAAAACATCCGACTCTACCCAAACCAATTCCTCGTCGCTGTTCATAATTTGCACTGCCTTCAGGTAGCTTGTGTCATAAGTGATTTTTGCATCAAACGTACAGATATACGACTCTGCAGGAATGGAAAATGACACAGTAACCTTATCCCCTGCTTTGCAGTTTTTTACGGTGTTTCCGGTTAAGGTAACCAGCCCCTCCGCCACCGAGGACAGCGGCGACATCGTGCCGACAATCAACAGCGCAACAATAAACAGAATTATGATACGCAAAGCTCTTTTGATTTTGTTCTCGCCTACTCTAACCATAACTGCTTCCTCCTATGTCATTTTTATGAACCGTCTACCGGGTGCCGCTATCTCTGAGACTCCGCAACCAATTTGAAATTGCGGAATGAACAACCCGCTTTGTTCGTACACAAGCCAACTTGTCCGGACAGAAACGCATCATCGTCATAAATATCCATGGCCGGTGCGTCCATATCGTCTACATACACCGTAATGCGATTATTCTCCGCAACAATCCGAATCTTATGGTATTCATCCTTCTGCCACGAAACGCCCATCAAATCCAGAATCTGCGCTCCATACTGATAACGACTCAATGTGATCTGATCATTGCGAATAGACAAATAATACCCGCAGAAAGACTCATCCACACCGGCATTCAGCACATGATTCTTCGCACGCAAAAGAATCCCGGCATCATATATGGAAGCCTCCTCGGTCATAGCGACCTCTACCTCCAGAGTAAAATCCGTCATTCGGTCATCGCCGGCGTAGGCATACGCTGTATCGCCGGGACGGGCCGTATGCGCTTCATTTTGGATCTTCCAGTTGCCTACGTAGCTCCATCCCTTCTCATTGATTTCATTCAGTGCATTTTCATAAGATAAAGCAGAGGGATTCGTCGGCTCGATGCGAATCGCAGTCATCTCCATTTTGCCCTGCAATAGGCGTAGTTTCAGGGTGTGATTTCCCTTCGTCAACGGAATCTGCCCCAGCATCAGCTGCGCAAAGCCATTGTCCAGTCCGGAGGCGGGAACGGTAAAGGTATATACCTTCTCATTGTCCACAATCAGCTGGAAACGCGCACCCGCAGAAGCCGTAGAGATACGGGCAGATACGCCATGATAGCTGTCCTCCGTAACTCGGATAGCATACTTCACCCAGTCGCCTCGTGCGTCCAACACCAGTGCGTGAGTATCGGAATCCGTATCCACATAGGTCTTTTCCCTTTCGCCCTGTCGAATTCCATCCGCTTTCACCGTAGCTTTCCGTAGCGAAAAGCCGCGATTTTCTCCTTTGAGATACGAAGTGGCCGGGAAAAGCCCGGGAACCGATTTGACCGTTTCAAAATCGCTGGTTCCGAAAGCATCGTTTGAAAATGCCGTGTATTGCCACTCCGACGATCCGGACACACCAATTTGCCCAACAGCTCCGCTGTGTTCCACATCAAGCTTGCGCATAGAGTCAAAATACACAAGCAAGCGGGCAGCGCCCTGCTCCACGCGCACCGTGTGCAGAACCTCATCAGATGCGAAATCCACCGTCGCCCTTCCATATTCCTTTTCATTCCCGCCGGAAACCTCCGCGAGCACAAGGCTTTTGGCAGCAGCATCCCACGAAGCATAGGTATAGTTTTTTTCATCCGTATACCCGAAGATAAAACGGCTCACAGAGTTCGCGGCGGGTATAAAATTATATTCTGCCGTAAACACCGCCTCAGTCTCCGTACTGCTCAGGAGCAAATTACCGCTTTGCTGAAAATCCGCACTGCTTCTTGCCTCAAAGCTCGGGCGTTTGGGTACATAACTACCTATTGCCGAGGGTCCGTTGGCGGTAACCAATGCGCCATCCGTCAGCAGGCGATCCACCATATATCGTCGCTGCGGACCGGTCTGCGCTACAAGGCAGTGGTACGTCGCATACCAGGAATCCAGATCCGGCCCGATCACATTGGAATTATGTCCCAAACCGCGGAAACCCTTTGGATCGGTACAAAGCAGCAAGAGATTGTTCTCCGGCATAATAAAAGCGCCTGTCGGATCCGAACCGTGTTGATAGGAATACCCCACACGATAGGCATCGCTGATTACATTATTGCCGGCATAGGTCATATACAGGTAATCACCCCTCCGAAAGAAACCGGGTCCCTCCGTCCATCCGTTCAGCGTACCGGTCAGTGTGCTTTCAACACCGGGGGTCATGGTTTGCATATTTACGGAAGAAATCTGTATCGTATTACCAGTGGGATACAGAAAATACAGGGCTCCGTCATCCGCAATCCAAAACGAGCCGTCAATGTTCCGACCAAAGTTGTTTGTAACTCGCTCAAAGGGACCGGTAGGAGATTTACTTTTGTAGATATAATGACCGCGCCCTGCTTGGGATTCGCACAGGAAAAACCAGCCGTTATAGTAGACCACCTCAGGTGCGTATGCTGAATCGGCTTCCGCTCCCGTTACCGCATAACCTTCATACTTCCAGTTGACGATATCCTCCGAAGAATAAACCCGAATCCCTTGGTTCTCCCCTTCACCCCAATCAGAAGACGGATACATGTAGTACTTGCCGTTATAGCGCAGAACAAAGGGATCCCCGATGCCGTATTCACCGTCGCCGGTATATTTCCCCTGTCCCCATTGGCCTTCAATTTTCTGACCGTTCATGTAGATATCGTCTTTGGGAAATTCATAAACGATTTCCCGGTCATCCGTCGCCTTTGAAAAATCTGTCGTGCCGCCACAGCCGACGGCAGACAGCAGCATAATTCCCGCCAAGCACCCCGCCGGCAGCCGTAACCGTACCCGTTTATTCATACATATGGCCTCCCTGCCTCAGCCTATTTTACTATCAGTAATCTTTGAATACCAATCCGGAGACTGGGGATCCGGGCACATACCGTCGTTGTGCCACTGAGTGCCTTCAACACCCTTTTGTAATGTCACCTGACCAAAGGCAATGCCCATCTGTTCAGGTTTGCCGGCTCCGAATTCTGACCAAGGAATATACAACTCCACCACATAGCCATCGCCGGTCCGCTTAACGCCGGCGGAAACAGAATTGGTGCCGAAATCCTGAAAAACGCCGTTCACTCCCTTTCGGAAAAGCATATTTCCGGCAGCATCCACCAGAATCGTGCGATCCCGTTCATCCGGGGAGCCTCCATTTGCATCATAATCCAAATACAACTCTACGCTACTGTTCTCAAAGGGCTTACCGCCGTCTGTCATGACATAATCGTCCACGACGGTGAACCCCATATAACAGCCCTTATCTGTCCAAACCCAATTTACCTTAACCTTTCCGTCGTGATAAGTAAACTCGGGCGCGCCCTTCCAGTGGTCGTCATTCAACACGCCGTCCATACCTGTTTCTGCTCGGGGAGCCGCCTGCTGTGCGCCCGATATGCCTTCCTTGGTCAGCCGAATGTAATTGTTCGGAACCTGCGGATCCTTTCCGATGCCGCTCCAAACGATATCTCGCCCACCGTCATTCTTAACCTTCCCATCCCAGTTGACAGTTCCGAAGCTAACCGCCATCGCTCGCGGCGGCTGCGTAAGTGCCAGATCCGCCCAGGGAATAAACACCTCCACATCGTATCCGGTATCCGTCTTGATGGCTGCAGCAAAGACGTTGTTGACCGTATTCTCCCAGCCGCCGGTACCCAGCCCACGCAAAACCTCCAAATTACCCTTGGCATCCACGCGCACCTGAAGATCATCGGTTTGCGGTTTCTCGCCACCGTTTGCCAGTGCGTCCAGATATATTTCCACAGAGTCATTCAGGTATACCGCCGAGCCCTCCACGCAAACAGCCCTATCCTTCATGCGAAAGAAAAAGGTACAGCCGCTCCCGTCAAAACAACTCATTACACATCCCCGACCGTCATCCCCGAACGAATACGCCTTGCTGTTCCTCCATGCGGGTTCATTCGCTAAACCATCAATTTTCATAGCAGCCGTATTCACTTTGCGAATCGGCTCCACGGAATTCGTATCTCTGTAAAAACGAAGATAGGTTTTCGGTGATTGAGCATTGACCGCAGCCGGTCCGCTCCACTGTACGCGCGCATTATCTCTGCAAATTACGACTCCAAAGGTTATGCCGTAATCAACTTTGGAATCGCCTCCTAACTGCGAGTATGGCACAAACAGTTCCACGCAATAGCCTTTTGCTCCGTTTTTTGCGCCCGTTGTCCCATCAACCCTCACAGCATAGTTTTTGATGAGAGAGGTTTCCTCCCAAACACCGCCGTTACCACGACGTACCATGCTCTGTTCATTGACATCAATAAATATTTCAATCTGATCCGCTTCCGGCTTGTCTTCCCCCTGAGGATTACAGTCGATATACACTTCAAAAGAGGAATTATCATAAACATTGGAGCTGGTGCCCCATAGTTCGTTATCCTTCACCTCAGCGCCTATGTAGATCCCGTTCTCTCCATAAAAGGATTTAACCGTTGTCGCCGCCTCATCCCCAAAGGAAAGGGCTTGCAGATCCTTCCAGACCGCCTCATCCAGCACTCCGTCCAAAGTAATCTCCGGCTTCTTATACCCTGTTTCCACAACGAATGGATTTTCATCTGCGCTCGGTGTATAATCCTCAGCAGGAGCTCCCCTTCCGCAAGCGGTCAATGTCACGCACAGTACAAGTGCCAGGCCAATGATAAAGGTTCTGTATTTCATATACCGTCCTCCTCTTATCCTTTTACTCCCGATATGAGCATTGAATCTACAAAGTACCGCTGGAATACCACAAACAGCAACAAGAGAGGAAGGCAGGAGATTACCGCACCCGCCATGATTATGGGATACTCGCTTGTAGCCTCCGACATACTGTTTAACAGTCGCAGCGCCAATTGAACCGTATACTTTTCCTCGGAATCTAGATAAATCAGCGGTCCAAGGAAGTCGTTCCAAATTCCCATAAACCAGAAAATCACCTGCGCCGCTATCGCCGGACGCATCGTCGGGAGAATAAGTCTGGTGAAAATGGTCATCCATCCTGCACCGTCGATCTTACCTGCGTCCACCAATTCATTCGGAACTCCTGAAAGATACTGTCGGAAGAAAAACATCATAGTCACATTTCCGAGCATGCCGGGGACAATCAGGGGAATAAAGGTGTCCTGCAGATTGAGCCGTCCCCAAACCACATACTGTGGGATCATAGTGACCACCCCGGGAATCATCATAGAGCTGAGCAGCCCCATGAACAAAAGATTCCGTTTCGGTATATCCATCTTGGCAAAGGCAAAGGCCGCCATAGCCGAGCAGAGCGTTCCGAAGAACAGTACCGGAACGGCAATAATCAGGCTGTTACCCATACCGCTCAAAAGCGGTGCCACCTTCCAAACATCCACATAGGCATCCGTAATGATGGGATTCGGTATCCACTGAGGCGGAAATACCTGTGCATCCATTTTGCTTTTCAATGATGTGGAAATCATCCAAAGAAAAGGAAACAGCATCGTGATCGAAACCGCAATCAAGATAACATAAATGAAGGCGTTACCGACATTTCTTTTTACCGTTTTGTTCATGTCCTGCCTCCTTACCGGCTACCATCGTAGACCCATCTGTTGGAAAACCGGAACTGAATCAATGTAATTGCGAGAATTCCAACCGCCAAAATCCACGAAACCGCACTGGCTGCTCCCATATCATACTCGGCGAAGCCCTTTTGCCACAGATAATACACCACCGTCATTGCCGAATGCTCGGGTCCGACACCCGTGATAATAAACTGATCGCCAAATGCCTGCAGACCGCCGATAACGCCTGTTACGATTACATAGAAAAAGGTGGGGCTCATCATCGGAATGGTTACATAGCGCAGACGATGCCAAGCATTTCCTCCGGCTACATCCATAACTTCATAGTAATCGTTCGGAATACTCTGTAGTCCGGCAAGAAACAACAGCATCGTGCTACCCACACCGCGCCAGACACCCATGATAATCAGTGAAATTTTTACAACGGAAGCGTCGCCCAGCCAATTGGGTCCCTGCACGCCGAAAATTTGTTGTATCAGCACATTCAAAATACCGTACTCCGCATTATAAATCCATCTCCAAAGCAACGCGATAGCCACTGAAGACGAAACCGCCGGCAAATACATGATTACGCGGAAAACCGTCTTCCCGGGCAGCTTTCGGTTTAGCGCCAGGGCAAGTATCATAGCCAGAACCATCCCGATAGGGATTCCCAGCATCAAATATAGCGTATTCCAAAGCGACTTCCAAAACAGCGGATCTGACAAAACCTCATGGAAATTCAAAAAGCCGATAAATCTCTTAGTGTTTGCTAAGATATTCCAGTCAGTCATACTCATAACCAGCGAATATCCCATAAAGAATACGAAGAAAACAAAAAACTGGAAATACATCGGCGCAATAAAGGCAAGCCCCGCTCTTCGCTCAGAACGGAGGAGGCTTCTTCCCGTTTTTCTTCCTTTCATATTTCCACCTCGTTATCCATCAAGCGTTGCTATCCAACCGCTCCTGCATCTGACCCTGAATCTGCGTCAGGAAGGGGGCTGCTTTCATTTCCCCTGACCATACTTTACTGGCCTCGGATGTGAAATACGTATACCATGTGGTGTTTTTGGTATAGTAGACCGATTTGAACTGACCCTTTGTGGGATCTTCTATAATATCCAAAAACACCTGCTTATTGGATGGAGCTTTATCCATCTTCAGATATTCCTCTTTTGCCATGCTCACGATATTGGGAACAGCCTGCCCGGATTCATAGTTGAACCTCTGCGCATCCTTGTTCATGCTCAAAAACTCAGCCAGCTCATAAGCTAACTGCTTTTCCTTAGACTCGGCAGAAACGCACAGGGCGGCCGAAGCCAGCCAAGATACTCCCTTTCCGGTCTTGTCCGAAACGGGCGTCGGCATTATATCCCAGTCAAAGCTTACGCTATCCCAGAAGGTTGCTTGATCCCAAGGCCCCATCCAGGCCATACCCACCTTTCCGTTGACCCACCGGGAGAACCAGCCGCTGGCACCTTCCTCCTCCGGTGTGGGGGAAACACCCTCTACCAAAGCCAAGTCCGCTACCCATTGCATCGCCTCGGCAAATTCAGGGGTATCTACGTTTACTTTCTTCTTATCCGCTGTCAAAAAATCGGCACCGCCGCGATGGGGGACGCCGTGGCCGCCGCTCTGGCCTGATTGTCCGCGGCCAATACGTATACGCAAAAGCGGCGGGGACGCCGGATCACGGCGGTTTGCTATCGCTCACCTTGTTCCCTCTGTCCCCGCCAGGTTCACCCCTACTCTTGGCAAAGGGCGGAACCACACCGTGTTTCCGCCCTTTGTCGCTTATAAGGAGTGTTTTCGAGGCACCTGTCCTCGAAAACACGGATCCTGAACTCACCGTGGCCGTTTGGGCCATCGAATGCGCTTTTTCTACTTTTTCGACAGTCCGAGAGCGGCGGGGATTACTCCCCGCCGCTTTTGAATGGAACCCGATATGCCATGTTCATGCCCGGAAGACGAGCCCCTGAAGGAGCATACCGAAAGCGAGGCCGGCGCCGCCGCTGCAAACGCCGAAGAGGATCCGGCGGATCCTCCGGGTCCGTCTGGACAGGCGAAGGCCGCTGTATGCGTCCGATGAGGCCAGGATCTTGTGCGCCTCTTCATGCAGGCGGACTTCCGGCTGTTCCATGCACTCGGCCCGGACAACCAGCAGCGCCCGCTCGAAATAGGGATTCCCCGTATCGGTGACCTCGATCATCTGCCGGTTCACACCTTTGATCATCCTAAATGCGCCCCCTTTTTGTCGTCTTCAGTATGGGCGGCGCGGTTGTTTTTTATTCATTTGCACGGCATGGGGAAAGGTGATACAACTCTTTGTAAAAACTGAGTTAAGAGAGAAAATGTTGAAAACTCGGTGGAAAGTGTGAACAATCGAGGTTTATTGAGGGGTTTTTCATTGTGGAAAGGTCGGGCAGGCAAAATTTTCCACAAACATTCGGGATTTTTCGCATACAGATTGTTGAATGGCCTTTACCGGGCCAGGCCGGATATAAGCCGGACGGCTCCGAAAAACTGGGAGAGGATGGACAGGATTTCAGCTGGAGCCGTCAGGCCGGGTCGGCCAGCCGGTAGGAGAACTGGCTGATGTCATATACCCCCGAACGCATCACATCCGCATATTTCATCGCCTTGCCGAGCCCCTTCGCCACACAGTCCTCCGGGTTTTCGGCCACACGGCAGGCTACGCCGGTGCGTTTGGCGATCAAGTCCGCCATACCGCTCATCTGGGAAAGGCCGCCGGTCAGGACGATGCCTCCCGTCATCACGTCGCCCGCCAGCTCCGGCGGTGTGTTTTCCAGTACCTGCTGGATGACGCCGACGATCTCGCCCAGGGGCTCAGCTATCGCTTCATGGATATCTTCGGAAGTCACCCGGCAGACTGACGGCAGGCCGGTAACGGCATCTCTTCCCGGGACGTCCATCGTGTTCCCGACGCCGCCGGGCAGGGCGCAGCCGATGGTCTTTTTCACCTGTTCGGCCGTCAGGATCCCGATCACATGTTTGTATTTGTTCCGCATATAACGGATGATGGCGTCGTCCATATCATCCCCGCCCACTTTGGCCGAGATGGAGGAAGCCACGCCCCGCAGGGTCATTACCGCCACGTCGACCGTGCCGGCGCCGAGATCGGCGGCCATGCA
>ERZ791934.1691-NODE-1691-length-18747-cov-7.441419_pt1 | contig 18747 bp, 15 predicted proteins | sample MGYA00510125_ERZ791934 | MGnify/ENA primary metagenome ERZ791934 (study PRJEB30046, sample SAMN00993240) | human gut metagenome | study: EMG produced TPA metagenomics assembly of the A metagenome-wide association study of gut microbiota in type 2...
ATGAAAAGGGAAAATGGCAGTACAAGACCGAGAAAGAATATCTCTGTGTCAAAGATGGCGAGGAACGGGGCTTTACTGCCGCCGAGTTCAAACAGGCGCAGGCCGACGGCTGGGAGAAACAGTATCAGTACAAGGTAGGCAAAAAGAAGGTGTATATGGCCTCGTCCGCAGCGCAGGCGCAGGGCTATGAACGGGTGTCCAAGTACCCCAAAAGCACCAAATATGGCAGGCAAAATCCCATCACGGAACGATGGAACAGCGACGAGCAGCTTGTCCTGTGGCGGGCCGCATGGGCGGATGTGGCCAACCGCTATCTGGAGCGCACCGGGCATGAAGAACGCATCGACCATCGCAGCCATGCCGAGCGCGGCCTGGAGGAACGGCCCACGATCCACGAGGGTGTGGCGGCCCAGGCGTTGGAGCGGCGCGGCATCATCTCCGACCGCTGTGAACTGAACCGGCAGATCAAGGCCGACAACGCCCTGCTACGGGAGTTGAAGTCTGCTGTTCAGAAGTTGACGCAGACTGTCAAGAACACCCTTCCGGCGATCGCCGAGGCCATGGAAAATTTGCGAAAAAATCTGCTGCTGTTCTGTTATCAGCTGGGGTATCTCCGCAAGGGCAAGGAACGCCTGAACGCTTCGCTGAATACGCTGCGCCCTGCCCTCACACAGTACAATCAGCTGGCAAAGGACATCCGAGATAAGACGAAGGAGCGCCGCAGCCTGCTTACCGAGAAAAAGGCGCTCTCTGCTGTCCATGTATTCCGCCACCGGGAGCTGGCCGCAAAAATTGCGTCACTGACAGAGGATTTGGAAGAATTGCGTTCTGAGAAAAATCTGCTTCTGGCGTCGCTGGCATATACCGAGGAAGATGCCGCCGATAAGTTTCCTAAAGACATTGCAGCCATGGAGCAGAGTCTGAAACGGTTGGAAGAACAGGAGCAGAAATATTCTGCCGAGCTGGACGCTGCCCTGACTGAGTATGCCGGGCTTCGGGAGCAGGCACAGAGCGTTGATCCGGTGCAGCTGTATGAAGCAAGACAGGCCATCCGCCCCGGCAAGGAGCAGGAAGCGGAGAACCGGGCGCAGGAGGTTTACGGCGAGAAGTACAACCCACTTCTGATGTTTGACAGTAAAAAGGAAGTGTCCCGGATGTTGGTCGAGGATGCAGAGCGGTTGGCCGTGCGGAGAATGGTGCGCCAGACGCAGAAGGAGCAGCAGATTTTTCGAAAGAAAAAGAGTGAACAGGAACGGTAACCCACCGTTCCTGCTCACCCAAGATGACCTTACAAAAGATCATTTAACAAATTCATACACTTTACCTTTTGCTGCAAGTTTGCACTGCCATATACATTGAGAGTAAAAGACACATTTTTATGTCCGAGAATTTCAGAGAGAGATTTCACATCAAACTCTGGTATTTCAATGGCTCTTACGGCAAATGTATGTCGTATCTCGTGGAACTTTACCTTTTGTAGCCCATTGCGTTTCAAAAAACGGGAAAAGAACTGCCTGTAAGTTCGAGGCTCTGTCGGCTTTGTTTTGCCAGTCAAGAAGTAATGGTTGGGATTTTCCGTATAAAACTTCTTGATAATGTTCATGAGCAAAGACGGTACGGGAATTGTTCGAGCTGATGTCTTGGTCTTCGGCGGCCCTATGTGCAGATAGGACTCTCCCTTTTTCTTGTCATAGATGCGTTGAACGGTTTTGTTGATGCTGATGGTTTTATCTGTCAACGAAATGTCCTTCATCTGTAAGCCGCAGAGTTCACCAATCCGCACACCGGTAAACAGTGCAATGAGTATGCCGGCGGTCTTCCGGTTCAGGTTCATGTATATACACTGAATTAAGGCCTGCTCTTGATCCTTGGACAGAGAAACCACCTTTTTTATTCCCAACTCTTTGGGGTATTCTATCAAGTCCCAGTTGAGCAGCGGTATCGCTCTTTCCTTGTAGGCATATTCCATAGCAAGCCGCAGCACAAGAATCACATCTCGTATGGTCTTCACAGTGAGACCGCCGGACTTATCCAGCCGCCCGGACTCGTATAGATACGATATATAGCTCTGAATGTCCGGCTCGGTAATGCTGCCGATTTTCCGCTTACCGAAGTGAGGTATTAAGTGATTTTCGGCTATCAGCGTAAAACTGGCATGGGTTGACGGTGTGATCATCGGCTTCTTCTGATTTAGCCAAGTGTTCAACAACGTCTTGAATTGTGTATTGTTAGTCATATTGACCACCTCCACGATTATTATCATGTGGAGGACGAAGATGTGCATTTCCATCCTCAAGTAACGGTCTCGAAAAGCGTCCGAAACTCCGTTTCCCTGGCTTTGATGAGCCGTGGTGTAGCCACAAATTCAGCTCTGTATTTTCCTTCTTGCAAAACAACACTCTTTCACGAGCTGAGCTTGATGCAACCGGAGATGTGTTGGATATTCATTATGGTGATGTATTGATCAAATACGGAAGTATTCTCGATGCCACAGACAACACCATTCCCCACATTATTTCTGGGCATGAAAGCACAAATTACGACTATCTTCAAGACGGGGATATAATTGTTGCAGATACCGCCGAAGATGAAACGGTTGGAAAAACAATTGAACTATTGAATATTTCCGGCAGAAAGATCGAGGCTGGACTGCATACAGTTCCGTGTAGACCTCTTTTCCCGTTTGCATCCATGTATTTGGGGTATTACATGAACACCTCCCACTATCACAAGCAACTCATTCCTTTAATGCAAGGTATTAAGGTTCTGTCTATCAGCAAGGGGAATATTTCTAAAACTAAAATCTCATCTCCACAAACGATTGCTGAACAGGAAAAGATAAGCCGTTTCCTATATCTGCTGGATCAAAGGGCAACGGCTCAGAGTAAAATCATTGATGCCCTCAAGAAGTATAAAAGAGGACTGTCTGATACGCTATTTGATCGTATTGCACAGAGTCCCAGTTGTAAAATTGTTAAGCTCGGAGATGCGTTTGAACTGTTACAGAACAATACCTTTTCACGAGATGATTTGACAACTAACCCCAGCTCGGTTCAAAACATACACTATGGCGATGTGTTGGTCAAGTATGGGGCAGTAGTAAACATTTCCGAGGACACTCCCCCATACATTAAACCAACTATTGACCTTCAAAAGTTCGTTGCTACAAGCTATCTGCGTGATGGTGATATTGTGTTTGCTGATACTGCGGAAGACTATTCCGTAGGGAAAGCGACAGAAATAGCTGGGGCGAACGGATTGGCTGTATTATCAGGATTGCACACCATTCCTTGTCGTCCACTCATGAAGTTCCATCCGATGTACCTTGCTTACTACTTCAATTCATCTCTATTCAGGAGACAAATATATCCTCTCGTTCAGGGAACCAAGGTGTCTTCGATTAGCAAGGGAGAGCTTGTTAAAACCAGTGTGTATGCACCTACGGAGAGAGAACAGAGAAGGATCGCTTCTATGCTCTATTTGTTGGATCTTCGTATTACCTTTGAAGAAAAAACAGTTAATTCCCTTACTAATGCAAGAACAGCGTTGTTGCAGCAGCTTTTTATATAAAGAGCTGCTGCAACAGAGAGCTGCGCATTTTAGTAAGCTGATTCAACTCATTCTCACATGACTCTATACGGTTGCTGATTGCCTCAAGAATTTTTATTATGCGGATTTGTGTTTCAGGATCAGGATATGATATTTTAATCTTTGAGATTTCACTTGCCTGTACATGAACCACAGATTTACCCTGAGCGACACGGGCAATGTTCCCGTTGACAATGTGGTTAAGCATGTAGCTCATTATTCTTCCGTCAATTTTAGTACTTCGGAAAATGTTAAGATCACCAGCAAGAATAACACCCGGAAGCATAATACACGAAGCTGTGGAGATTTCTTCTGATGTTTCCCCAGAAGTAGGTATAAGCACATCTCCCACCATGCTATGATAAACTTGTTCAACTACTGCTTCCGTTTTTCTGACAACCGATGTAATTACTTCATGGTAGGTTGTATATAGCTCGCCGTACAGAATAAATGGAGTTCCTGTTTTGGAAATATCGGCTTTTGATAATGGCGCACCCTTGATAAAGAAGCCAAGATTGCCGATGGTATCACACTGCCATTGAACTTCTTTTAGACCACAATGCTCTGGCGATAATAGGGAGCGAACGACACCTCTTTTATACTTCTTGAGCTGTTCAACGAGTGCTGCCTGTGCAGCGATTCTTTTATCGAGGGTAACGAGGATAGAGGCGATTTTCTCCTGCTCTTCAATTACCGGCAAATACACCTTTATTGTTTCTATCTGCGGGTATTTCAAGTTCCATGTATCTGAGGTCATTCCCTGCGAGTTTTTTCTGAACTCATTGATCAGCTTATAGTTTTTGAAGAGTGCAGCAAAATAATCATTGCAGATAGGTAACTTAGCTGTAAGAACGGTATATGCAGGACTGACAATGCCGTCATAAGGGGAAACACCATTTGCTCCTTGCCACATACGCATGGAGTTATAGACCATATCGCCCTTGCGAACAACTTTGTAGCTGCTTTTATCCTCGCTTGAGTTATCTTTTCCCTCAATTTCGGAACGCTGCATAACCCCATCATTCATCGTTACAGAAAGTAGCTCCATATCAGCTGCCCCACGCTCACTGCGCTCGGCATAGATGTCTCCTATGCGATGCAGCACATACGGCTCATCAAAGCCAGGGAAGCGGAGTTTCGGACGCTTTTCGAGACCGTTACTTGAGGTCTATTTTTTAACTGAACAGTAGCAAGAACTTGAAGCAAAATCCCTTGCAGTAGCAGAGAATTTCCGCTATGGCAAGGGATTTTCGTCTTTCATATAGCTTTTCTGTGTACTTAGTCAGAAGTATAAAAGAGGTGCGTTAAAAGCAGTATTCACTCAACAAGTTTCTTTTTCGGCTAAGCCTCAAAAATGGGATAAATACAAAATGGGAGACCTCATCTCGCTACAATCAGGACAAGACTTTGCGCCTGCTGAATACAATGATCAAGAAATAGGTGTTCCTTATATGACAGGAGCCAGTTGTATTGTGAAAGGAGAAACAGTGGTCAGTAGATGGACGCAGACACCCCGGTGTTATGCGTATAAGGGTGACACCCTACTTGTCTGTAAAGGCTCTGGTTCAGGAGCAGTTGTGAGATTAACACAGGAAAAGGTACACATAGCGAGACAGTTTATGTCTTTGCGTGCAAATGAAAAAATGACAAGCGACTTCTGCTACTACCTGACGGGTTTCTTGTCGGATAGGATCAAGCGGAACGCCACAGGACTAATTGAAGGCATAGATCGTGGAACGGTTTTGAATCAAACTGTTTTTCTGCCGCCTTTACATGAACAAAAGAAAATCGCCCGTTTTTTCTCAAAACTTGACTTCACAATAACCGCTCACGAAAATATGCTGGACACGCTTATAAACGAAAGAACGGGGCTTATGCAGCGGCTCTTTATATAAAAAGCCGCTGCAATAAAGCTATTTTTACTTGTTCGATTTGTGATAGAAGATTTTCCTCTTTGCAGATTAGATTGTCGAGATTAGTAGCCAAGGTGGAGATTTTATTTTGTAGCTCTAAGGGCGGAAGCAGAAAGCGATATTGTTTATATTGATCAGCGTTAATTCCCGGCTGGCCAGATCGAGCAGATTCAAGGAGAACCCAACGCCTATATGCCTCAGTTAATGTATTCTGAAAAACATAACCGCAATTCACATCTGAATTTACATGAATGCGAATAAGAAAGCCAGCATAATAAAGATCACCATCACTACGCTGGTAGCGATAGCTTTTACCCACAGATGCCCCTGTACGAGCAAATAAGATGTCGTTTTCTCGAACTCGATACTTTTCATCTACTTGCCCTTCTGGTGAGACCGGTACATTTTGGCTATAAAGATGAGAATTATCATCAATATCTGTAATCCTAATGTACTTATGAGAACCATCGTAGACCGTGGCAGCGGCATTCATGCCATACTCAAAGCCGCTTGCTACATCACATAAAGCTACTTCTTTCCATGTTACGGATGAATAATAAGGATTATTCCTTGAGCTTAGAAGTACAGATATGACACCTCTTTTATACTTCTTGAGGGTCTCAACCAAAGTACGTTGCGTCTCAATTCTTCGCTCTATGGCATCAAGAAACAAAGAGATTCTTTCCTGTTCCTTTGCAGAGGGAACATTTATTGGCATTGCGAAAAAAACGTCATCCTTGATGCTTACTCTGTCATGCCTTGCACCGCTGTCACCAGACATATAGATGTACCGATGCCATGCCGACGAGCGAAAATACCACTCGAAGTAAAGCGGATTGATTTCTCGCTTGGCACGGAAGCACAAGTACAAAGGAGACACTATTCCCGCCTCCGGGTATTGATAGCTACTTATGGGGCCGTAAGGTGCATCGGCAGATTTTCTGGGATTGTAAACAAAATCGTTGGACTCGATGATATAGTATCCATTTGTATTATCGCTGTTTGCAATGTCCTTATCAAAATACTCTCGCTGAGGAATCAGACCTTGCTTTGCTGAATTGCAGATAACATTACTAATCATTCCATCAGAGTTCTTCTTAGTGCTTTTAACAAAATAGTCTGAAAGAAGAGCTGTGTTCCACGGCTCATCAAAGCCAGGGAAGCGGAGTTTCGGACGCTTTTCGAGACCGTTACTTGAGGATACATTTGCCATAATTATTCGCCCTCCACTTCGAACGGGAAATCAAGTCCCAGCTCGTCAAAAAACGGTTTCAGTTCTGCATCAATGCCCTTAATCTCGCTCTGGAGCTGGCGGATTTCCGCAGCTACTTGGTTCAGATCAATCTCTTCCTCCGGCTCGAAGGTATCAACGTACCGGGGGATATTGAGGTTGAAGCCGTTCTCTGCAATTTCCTGCATCGTGGCAACATGGGCATACTTGTCCACATCCTCACGACGCTCGTAGGTCTCAACAATCTTGTCAATGTCGCACTCACGGAGAATATTTTGGTTTTTACCGGCTTCAAAATCGCCAGAGGCATCAATGAACAGAATGTTGTCGGCATTGTCGTTTCTCTCCCTCTTGAGGACAAGGACACATACCGGAATGCCTGTGCCGAAGAAAAGGTTGGCAGGAAGACCAATCACAGCGTCCAGAACATTCAACTTCTGGATAAGGTGTTTGCGGATCACTTCTTCCGCAGCACCACGGAACAGAACACCGTGAGGCAACAGCACAACAGCTCGTCCGTCCTCATCCATGTGATGTACCATGTGCTGAACAAAAGCGAAGTCAGCCTTGCTCTTCGGGGCAAGCTTACCGTACTCATTAAAACGGGGGTCTTCCATAAAGCTCAGGTCGCCAGACCACTTAGCAGAATACGGGGGATTTGCAACCTGAACACGGAATTTCATGTCACCAAAGTAGTCATGCTCCAAGGTGTCCCCGTTGTAGATATTGAAATTACGGTAAGGAATGCCACGGAGAATCATGTTCATTCGGGCAAGGTTGTAGGTCGTGGAAGTTAACTCCTGACCATAGTAGTTACGGACATTAGCATAGCTCTTGAGGCGAAGCAGAAGAGAGCCAGAGCCACAAGTGGGGTCGGCTGCATCCTTAACATCAGTCAGCCCAAGGCAAGCCAAACGGCACAGCAGTTCAGCAGGCCCTGAAGGAGTATAGAACTCGCCAGCCTTTTTACCGGCTGTTGCTGCGAACTGCCCAATCAGATACTCATAGGCATTGCCAAGGACATCAATCTTCGTGTCTTCCACACTAAAGTTGATCTCATCCAAAGAGGCAACGATTTTTGCCATAACAGCACTTCTATCCTTAACTGTGTGCCCCAACTTAGTAGAATCGAGCTGCATATCGGAGAATAGTCCGTCAAAATCCTCCTGCGAATCGTTGCCAAGAGTAGATTCCATCAGGGAGTTAATCGCTTTCTGTAAAAATTCAATATCAAAAGAACGATTTTCAACCATTTTGACCATCTTGCGGAACAGAAATTGTGGCTCAATGATAAATCCTAAGTCACGAAGAGCTTCCTCTACAACTGCGGTCTTATATTCCTCATCAGTCCAAGCATCCTCATAGCTGATATTATCATCTTTCAGCAGATTAGTCATGTACTTCTCGGTGCGATCCGAAAGGTAGTAGTAGAAAATCATGCCTAAGATGTAGTTCTTAAACTCGTAGGCTTCCATATTGCCCCGGAGAGCGTTTGCCATTGCCCAAAGTTTGTTACAAAGCTCCTTCTGGTGAGCCTGAATACTGTTGTCCATTTCACATTCTCCTTATTGATATTTTTCGGTATGCTGCCGGATAAAGTCTACAATCCTATTGACTAAGGAACGTTTTTTCAACAGCGGCATCGGTTTTTCGATACGGTCACGGATGTTACCCGCATCCATCGTACCGGAGAACTCGTATTCCGAGATGAAGTCAGTAAGCATAGCGGGGTCGATTTCCTCTGTTTGCGCAAAGGCAACGATTTCCTCACGCTTTGCCTCATTCTCAAAGTCGTTGTAAGCAGCGTCAATTTCGTCTGCACTCTCAAGGCCAACAACAACACGGTCTAAGAAGGCTTGCAGGATCTCAACCTTGCGAAGCAACTGCGGATTATCGGTTCGTCCCAGTTCTTCCTTGATGTGCTTAATATCATAGTCCTTCTGTTTAGCATCATCAAAGTGGATGTTACGGATGAGGTTCATGATATAGGCAACATTAATCCTGTCGCTCTCCATTAGCTCGATGCAGAAGTCCACATCGTTCAGGACAGAGACAACTTCTCGATCTTTCTTGTGCTTTGCATAGAGCATCAGGTATTTACTCTTATAGTCCTGATATTCCTGCTCTGTCATGATAAGTGAGTCCTGGTCAAAGCTGAACTCAATGAAAGTTTGCAGAGATTGGAGATACTTCGTAAGCTCACGGAAGGTCTCAATGAAAAGTTTCTGGTCATCCTCACTCTGCATAGTGTCGATGTCAGCCGGTGTCTGCGCAAGTTGCTTCAACCGAGTAACCATCTCATTGAATTTCTCTACAAAGTAGGGATATTCGGGAACGACAATGCCCGATGTGTCGTGGCTCTTTGAGAAGAGCGTAAGAGCATCATCCGTTCTCTTCTTCAAGTTTCGATAGCAGATGATAATACCGAAGGGCTTGGTCTCTTTTTCCACACGGTTTGTTCTGGAATAGGCTTGGAGCAAATCGTGGTATTTCAAGTCCTTGTCTACATAGAGAACGGACAACTGCTTGCTGTCGAAGCCGGTCAGGAACATATTTACAACCAGAAGGATGTCAAGGGGCTTTGTTTTCTTGCCCTTCACACGGTCGGAAATATCTTTATGGTATGCAGCAAATGTATCTGTCGAGAAGTTTGTGCTGTACTTCTCGTTATAGTCCTTGATGATCCGTTCCAGGGCATCCCGACTATGTTCATCTTTACCCTCAGCCTCTTCATTCTGCCCATAAGAGAAGATACCGCTAATATTCAGGTCATGTTTGATCTTCTTGAAGATGTCGTAGTATTTAATCAGAGCTTCAATCGAAGAGACAGCAAAGATGGCTGTGTACTGACCATTTCTCGTCTTTGCCTTGTGATTCTGAACGATATGGTTTGCGATCAGCGACATCCGTTCCTCGGACATGTAGAGTTCGCCTACATCAATCGCATCCGCCATTGTGGGATCGTCCCAGTCAAAATCACCTTCCATTGTTTTAATGTACTCGATATGGAAGCCGAGAACATTGTTGTCGAATATAGCGTCCTTGATGAGATAATTATGTACGCATTCTCCGAACAGCATTTCCGTTGTCTGCGTAATTTTCCCCTCAGTCTTTCCGTTCACCTCAAAACGGGGTGTGCCGGTAAAACCAAAAAATTGCGCCTTTTGGAAGTGCCGAACGATGTCCTTATGCATATCCCCAAACTGACTACGGTGACACTCATCAATAATGAAGACAACCTTTTCATTTTTGTAGGTGTCCATGATCTTTGAATACTGAGGCCGCTTAACCGCATTTGCCATTTTCTGCATCGTAGTAACGATAAGCTGTCGGTTTTTATCCTGCATCTGTTTTACAAGGACATCGGTACGATCAGTTGCATCAACAGAGCCGTTCTCGAACTTGTTGAACTCTTCTGTTGTTTGAGAGTCTAAGTCCTTTCGGTCAACGAGGAAGATGACCTTTTTAATGTTGGGATTGGCTGCGAGAATCTGTGCCGTCTTAAAGGAAGTCAGTGTCTTTCCTGCGCCGGTTGTATGCCATACGTAGGCATTGCGGTTAGTAAGTGTAGCTTGCCGGACAAGGGCTTCCACCGCATATACCTGATAAGGACGCATCACCATGAGCAGTTTATCCGTGTCGTTAAGGATGGTATATCTCGTCAGCATCTTTATGATGTGATCCCTTGCAAGGAAGGAGATGGAGAACTCTTTCAAGTTGGTAATACGCACATTATTGAAGTCCGTCCAGAAGAAGGCGAGGCTATGAAGCATATCTCTGTCAGAGTTGGCAAAATACTTTGTATCTACACCATTGGACACTACAAAAAGTTGGATAAAGTGGTAAAATCCATTGTAGGAATGCTTTTTGTAGCGCATCACTTGATTGACAGCTTCTCGGATGTCAATGCCACGCCGTTTCAATTCCACTTGAATAAGCGGAAGACCATTGACGAGTATTGTCACATCATAGCGATTGACATACTTGCCGACAACAGTTGTCTGATTTGTCGCCTGAAAAATGTTCTTTGTGTGGTCGGCATCGAAGAAAGAGAGGTACACCTTCGTCCCGTCCTCACGCTCCAACACGAACTTATCTCGAAGGATCTTTGCGCTCTGGAAAACAGATTTTCCGAGCATGATATTCATTACACGCTCCCATTCTTTGTCGGTCAAGGGGCGGTCAAGCTTCGATGAATTAAAGGTTTCAAATTGAGCTTTGAAGTTTTCTACCAGTGCGTCATAGTCTGGTATAGAGACGCTGGTATAGCCTTGCTTATTGAGCTGGTCTATGAACTGTTGCTCAAGGGCTGCTTCGCTTTGGTATGCCATATCTTCATCTCCTATACTTGAGGATATTTTTGAATAATCAGATATTGAAAATTTGAGATGCTTTTACAAAATAGGCTTTTACTGTGCAGAATCGTCATCAATAAATTCCATAATATCGTTCATTGTACACCCTAATGCCTTGCAAATCTTCCCAAGAATATCGGTTGTAACATTTTCACCATGATTTAATTTGTTGATGGTATAATGACTAATTCCAGCACATCTTTCTAAATCTCTTTTTTTCATATCTTTGTCTATCAATAGCTTCCAAAGTTTCTTATAGCTGACTTTCATAAAAATCCTCCGTCCAAATAAAATCAGTTATAAAAGTAAGTATAGCAGAAATTTGTCGGTTTCTCAATTATTATATTTGCGAACGATGTAATATTGAGCGATATTTTGGCATGTTTATTTGGCTTTTTGATATAGGGTGATATATCGTGGAGAAAACACCCTTGACAAATCACTTTCCAAAAGGCATTTCTGGAACGGTACGCCCAACAGCAGAGATTAACCAATATCCGGCACTACATTGACGATGACGAAAGCGGCAGGTTCTTTGACCGCTCTGCCTATTCCCGCATGATGGAGGATGTGGAAAACGGAAAAATAGGCGTCTGCATTATGAAAGACCTGACGCGCTGGGGGCGTGATTATCTCCAAGTCGGCAATGCAATGGAGGTATTCAGACGGAACAATGTCCGCTTTATCGCGGTCAATAACGGCATAGACAGCGACAATCCCGATACATTGGAGTTTGCGCCCTTTATCAATATCATGTCGGAGTGGTACGCAAAGGACATCAGCAAGAAAGTAAAAACGGGTATCAGGACCAAGGGTGCAAGCGGCAAACCCATCGCCACCGAAGCCCCATACGGATATATGAAAGACCCGAACAACAAGGATTTTTGGATAATCGACGAGGAAGCCGCCGAAGTGGTACGCTTGATTTTCCGTCTGTTTATCGGCGGGAAGAACAGAAACCAAATTGCCGTATATCTCAAAAACGAGCAAATCCTCACGCCTACGTTCTACCTCAAACAGCACGACAGAGGGACAGCGAAAAGCAGACCGCTGAACGAGGAAAATCGCTATAAATGGAACAAAGCAACCTTAACCAAGATACTCACAAGGCAGGAGTATTGTGGTGATGTTGTCAATTTCAAGACCACAAAGCATTTTCGGGACAAGCGCAACCACTATGTAGATAAAAGCGAATGGCAGATAACCGAGAATGTGCATGAGCCGATTATCGACCGCGCCGACTTTGAAACCGTACAGCGGATTTTGGAAAACGCGCCTGTCAGACGCCCTAACGGGGACGGAGAAATCCACCCTTTGTCGGGCTTGATGTTCTGTAAAGACTGCGGCGCAAAAATGCACATTCGCATAGATTACAGGAACGGCGGCAAGCGTCATGTTGCCTTTTGCAGCGAGTACCACAAGGGCAAAGCCAAAAATCCCAAATGCAATTCCCCGCACATCATAGACGCTGATTTAGTCATGCAGACTATCGCGGATGTTCTGAAAAAAGTTGCAGAATACTCCATAAGCAACCGGGAGGAATTTGAAGCATTAGTCCGAAAAAACCTTGATATGCAGCAGACGGACAAGAGCAAAAAACAGCAGAAGCGTATTCCGCAAATTACAACACGCCTTGAACAGATTGACAAGGTGCTGAATAAACTCTACGAGGATAACGCCCTCGGTGCTATCCCACAAGACCGATACGAGCAAATGTCACAGAAATATTCGGAGGAATACTATACGCTGAAAGCGGAACTTGCAGAACTCAAAGAACAGTTATCCGCGTTTGAGGACGCAGGAGGACGGGCGCATAAGTTTTTGAAGCTGATAGAACGCTACGCCGCCTTTACCGACCTTACCCCCGCCATTCTCAATGAATTTATCAGCAGAATTGAAGTGCATGAGCGCGATAAGAAAAGGGCAAAACAAGCTGTTCAGCATATCGGGATATATTTCAGCTATATCGGCAAGTTTGAAAACGAACTGACACAGCTTGCAGAGCCGACAGAGGAAGAAATCCGGCAAATGCGGGAGAAAATCGAAGAAGCCCAAAAGGAAAAGAGCCGCGCTTATCATCGGAACTACTCAAAGGAATACCGGGCGAAAAACCTTGAAAAACGCCGGGAGTATGAACGCATCAAGGCGCGGGAATATCGGGCAAAGCGAAAGGCGCAAGCCGCTGCGCTGCCCGTATCGTAAAACAGAATAACCGACAGCAGAAAGGGATTTTCCAACTATGGGAAATCCTTTTTTTGCACCCAAAGGAAGGAGTGACCCAATGACAGAAAAGAAAACCACAACCACCGCGCAGAAGCAGCCGGATGGTATCATCACAACACAGCGGAACGGACAGACCATCGTTGCGGAGTTGTTTTTCAATCACAGAAGCGCAGAAACATTCCGCGACAAGCTGCTGAAAGCGATACTTGCCGACTATTCGCATTTTTCTGCGTCTGACGGTCAAGAGCCGTAAAAACGGAATATTTGACGATTGGAACACTCTGGACGAGGAATGTATCGCCAGAGCATTTTCTATTGAAAAAACGCCGTTTTTCCCAAGTCAAGAGCCGAAGAAAACACCCGAAAAATGCCCCTACTGCGTAACAGGGGCGCAGAAAGGAGAGTTTATGAAAACAGGACTGAAAAAGCAGGAAAAGACCACCGATATTTGGTTTGACGAGAAAGACCCCCTTATCCATATCCGCACCCACAACACCGACTTGAAGAACAGGCTGACCGCGTACAGCCGCCGCTTCCCCTCTGTCTGTAAGCTGACCGACAGCGACCCGGAAACGGGCTGTATGGAGTTTGAGATTGCAAAGGGACGCTTCTCTTTCCGTCTGACCGCACCATACAGCGAGGAACGCAGACAGGCGGCAAGCGACTATGCAAAGAAGCATGGTATTTCAGCCGGGAAAAGCAAGCCATGACACAAAGATACAGTAAAATTATTAGGTAAGGACGGTTGATGTCTATGTAAAACGAACAGGAGGATAAAAATTGACTGGAAGCATTTACGGCTATGTGCGTGTCAGCACAAGAGAACAAAACGAGGACAGGCAGCTTATCGCCTTACGCGAGGTAGGCGTTTCAGATAAGAATATCTTTATGGATAAGCAATCCGGCAAAGATTTTGAGCGTCCACAGTACAAAAAGCTGCTTAGAAAAATGAAAAAAGACGACCTGCTCTATATCAAGAGCATAGATCGTCTGGGACGCAACTATGAAGAAATCTTACAGCAATGGCGTATCATCACAAAGGACAAGGGCGTTGACATTGTGGTTTTGGATATGCCCCTGCTTGATACGCGCCGGGGAAAAGACCTTATGGGAACATTTCTCTCGGATATTGTGCTTCAAGTGCTGTCCTTTGTGGCAGAAAACGAGCGCACCAATATCAGACAGCGGCAAACAGAGGGTATCGCGGCAGCAAAGGCGCGGGGTGTGCGCTTTGGGCGACCACCACGCCCCTTGTCGGATAACTTTCATGCTGTTTATCAGAGGTGGCGTGCCGGGAAAATTACCGGCACAGCAGCCGCAAAAGAGTGTGGTATGCCCCTTGCGACCTTTCGCTACCGGGCAGAAATCTACGAAAAAGCCAAATTATTGTAAATAGGCGGTTTTACAGAAAGGTGTACTTTCCTGTAAACCGCCTATTGCTTATAGGTATTTAATATTATACTTCTTCAGACGGCGTTTTTCAAGTCTTGAAATGTAAATATTCGTTTATATCCCGGCTAATTTGTCGATAAAATGCGTTTACAGGAAAGTACACTTTTTAATAACGGAGGGAATGGAATGAAAAAACTTGTAACCTTGCTTCTTTCGCTTGCTTTAGTGCTATCTCTTGCAGCTTGTGGCGGAGAAGCGACACCTGACGCATCTGACGATGCCCCCGCTTCTTCTCAAAATGAAGAAAGCACCGAAAACGACAACACCGAAAATCAAATCGTATTTGAGGAAGTTGTTGCCATTGACAACGCAGAGTGTGCGGTAAAAATTACCGAAATCGACCCCGATAATATGTGGGGCTACACTCTGAAAGCACAGCTTGAAAACAAGTCCACAGAGAAAACCTATATGTTCTCTGTCGAGAGTGCTTCCATCAATGGTGTTCAGTGCGATCCAATGTTTGCAAGCGAGGTAGCTGCTGGCAAAAAGGCTAACGAAGAAATCAACTTTAGCACCGATACTCTTGAGGAAAATGGTATTGTTGAATACACAGATATTGAATTGACTTTCAAGGTGTATGATAGCAATGATTGGTCTGCTGACCCTGTTGGAAAGGAAACAATCCATGTCTATCCATACGGAGAAGAAAACGCTGTTGCATTTGTGAGAGAAGCACAGGCTACTGATAATGTGATTATCGATAATGATTATGTTACTGTTATCGTAACAGGCTATGAAGATGATGAGATATGGGGCTATACTGCCAATCTGTTCTTGCTGAACAAGACAGACAAAACGGTAATGTTCAGCGTTGATGACGCATCTGTAAACGGCTTTATGGCAGACCCATTCTATGCAACTTCTGTTTCTGCCGGAAAATGTGCATTTAGTTCTATGGCATGGTCTGATACAACTTTAGAGGAAAACGGAATTACCGAAGTGGAAGAAATCGAAGTCCTGTTTAGAGCATACGATGCTGATGATTTTATGGGCGAAGATTTTGCAAATGAGGTAATTACATTAAATCCGTAACGAGATGAGGTGTGCAACATGAAAACGGCAAAATTAGTAATCGGAATTATCAGCATGGTTTTATTTGTTTTAGTAGCTTTTCAATCTTGCGCTGCCGGATTAGGAAATGCTTTAGCAGATAACGGCGAAGTAAGCGGAACATCAGGAATGTTGCTTGCTTTCTGTATGCTGATTGCAGGCATCGTTGGAGTAGCAACCCGAAAGAGCAAAGGCGGCGGAATTGTTGCCGGAGTATTCTATCTGTTGGGCGGACTGCTGGGAATTGTAAATTACGGTAGCTTCTCTGACCTTGCTATCTGGTCTGTCCTTTGTTTCATTTTCGGAGCTGTCTTTATTTTGGGCTCCTTGAAAATGAAGAAAGCAGATAAAAGTAACACAGACGCGGCAGAATAATATTATTCAAATAACAATAACATAATTCCCCAACAGGGCGACTATTTCCAAACCGAAGTAGCCGCCCTTTTCTTTTACTAAAAATCAAAAAGGAGGGCTACCATGTCGAAGAAAAAACCACCGACCACCATCGAGGAATGTAACGCCGAAATGGAACTGACACAGAAGAAAATCCGGCAGTATGAGAACAGGAACAAAATGCTTGACCGCAAACTTGCCATTGAGAAGCGCAAGGAGCGCAACCACCGTCTTTGTTCGCGGGGCGGCTACCTTGAAAGTCTTGTCCCGGCACTCATTGATATGTCAGAACAGGAAGCCCGCGACTTCCTCTACACCGCGGTTTTCAGCGACAAAGCGCAGGAGTTTTTGAGAAAACGAGCCGGAGAAGCGACACCGAAGAATTACCCTTGCACACAAGGGCGCACTTATACACCCTAACGGGCGTGTGCGCTCTGCCGAGGGCTTTATCTCCGCACCGGGCATTATTGCCTTGTGCAGAGATTGGCGGCTTGCGCCGCGACAGGGAAACCTACACTTTCCCTGCGACAGCTTGCGCTGTCTACCCTTTTGTGTACCCCACGAAAGCGAACACCTTGCTTTGCAAGCTATTCACTTTCATGGGGTTTTGTTGACCGTATCGGGAGGTGATACTATCGCAATCTACCATTGCAGCATTAAGATTGTCAGCCGGGGAAAGGGCAAATCTGCCGTAGCCGCAGCAGCCTACCGCGCCGGAGAGAAGCTGACAAACGAGTGGGACGGACTGACCCACGACTATACAAGAAAAGGCGGCGTTGTTCATTCTGAAATCATGCTGCCGCCCCATGCCCCACCCTCTTTCTCTGACCGTTCTATTCTATGGAACAGCGTGGAGCAAATCGAAAAATCGAATAACTCACAGCTTGCGAGGGAAATCGAAATCGCCCTACCTGTTGAACTTTCAAGAGAGGAACAGACCCGCCTTGTCCGGGAATACTGTTCCTCTCAATTTGTTTCCAAAGGAATGTGCGCCGACTTCAATATCCACGACACAGGCAACGGCAACCCACACGCTCATATCCTTTTGACTATGCGCCCCCTTGATGAAAAAGGCACATGGGCGGCGAAGTCAAAAAAGGAATATGTCCTTGACGAAAATGGGGAGCGCGTAAAGCTGCCAAGCGGCAGATACAAGACGCGCAAGGTTGACCTTATGGACTGGAACAGGCAGGAGAACGCCGACCTATGGCGCAAGGCGTGGGCTGACCTTGCCAACGACTATTTAGAGCGAAGCGGCAGCGCGGAGCGTATCGACCACCGCAGCCATGCAGAGCGTGGTATTGAGGAACTCCCCACCGTCCACATGGGTGTTGCAGCTTCCCAAATGGAGAAGAAAGGCATAGCCACCGACAAGGGAGAAATCAACCGCATGATACAAAAGACCAACCGACTTATGCGGGAAATCCGGGGCTATATCGACAGCTTGAAAGAATGGCTTGCGGAGGTTTTCGCCGCTAAGAAGCAACTGCAAGCTGCCCCGCACTCTCCCGATATTGCCACGCTGCTTACAAGGTATTTGAGCATTGAACGAGAGAAAAGCCGGAAGTATTCACAGGGCTGGCAGCAACAGCATACTGCCGGGGAATTGCAAAAAATCAGCAAGGCGATTGTCTATCTGCAAAGCAAGGGCATTGCTACCCTTGAAGATTTGGACGCTGCCCTTTCCTCTGTTGATGAAGAAGCAAAGCGGCTGAATACAAGCGTTGTTGCCAAGCAGAAGCGCATGAGGACATTGGAAAAGTTTATCGAGCATGGCAGCAACTACAACCGCTTGAAGCCCATTCACGATGAACTGAAAACGCTGAAAAACGGATGGGGCAAAAAGAGAGAAAAATTTGAGCAAGCCCACGAAAGCGACCTCATTATCTGGAACGCCGCCAACCGTTTCCTGCACGCAAATCTGCCGGAGGGTACAAAGTCTTTCAAGGTGTCCGAGTGGCAGAAAGAATTTGACGAACTGAAAGCCCAATCCACAGGCGAATATGAAGAACTGAAAACAAAGCGCAGCGAGGTTAAGGAGTTACAGCAAATCCGAAAGTGCATTGATATTGTAGAGCAAGCCGAGCAGCGCACACAGGAACAGACACACCAAACACCAAGACGCAAAAAGGAGGATATTTCCCTATGACCTACACCAAAGAACAGATTGACCGGGCAAATCAGACCGACCTTGTATCATTCCTGCAAGCCCAGGGCGAACAGCTTGAACGCGCCGGACAGGAGTACCGTTGGAAACGGCACGACAGCTTGACGGTCAGAGAAAACAGATGGTATCGGCACAGCCAGAGCAAAGGCGGCGGTCCGATTGATTTTGTCATGGAGTTTTACGGCAAAAGTTTTCTTGAAGCCGTTGAAATGCTGATAGGCGAACGGGGCGAAGCACCCCCACCCGTCTATCCGCAATTCAGACTACCACCCAAAAGCCCCGACAACCAAACAGCGAGGAACTACCTTACAGCCGCCCGGCGCATTGATGAAGATGTGTCGGGCTTTTTCTTTGCCAGCGGCGATATTTACGAGG